>ENA-ORTM01003316-ORTM01003316.1-human-gut-metagenome-genome-assembly--contig:-NODE-3316-length-11253-cov-4.943919_pt1 | contig 11253 bp, 10 predicted proteins | sample MGYA00241909_ERZ509182 | MGnify/ENA primary metagenome ERZ509182 (study PRJEB26280, sample SAMEA2338855) | human gut metagenome | biome: human gut; feature: human-associated habitat; material: faeces...
GGCCAGGGCGGACGGGGAGGCAAAGGGCAGGATGGTATAGGCGATCCCCTCCACGAAGTGATCCACCAGCTCGTCTCCCACCATTCCCGTCCCCCATAGGGAGAAGGACAGGGTGGCCATCAGGGGGGCCAGCGTCAGTCCGCCCAGCAGCTTCCACAGGCGGGAGGACAGGCGCACAGGTCTCCGCACCAGCTTCCAGATCACCGGCACCAGCACCGCCCAGCATACCAGCTTTACCAGATTGCTCCCCATCCTCTCCCCGTTGTGCGACACACTGTTGATCGCCTGTTTGAGCACTGTATCCGCCATCATCCCAATGGGGACCAGCAGCGTATAAAAGATGCCTCCAGCCACCAGCCGGGCCTGAGGGCGTCCCCCGCCGCACAGGAGGAATACCGTCAGGAAGGGGAGGAACAGAAGGATGGGGTTGTGGTCCCCCACCCAGGCGGGCAGCCCCAGGGTGAACCCAAGCAGCAGATACAGCGCCCCCCGGCGCGGCCAGCTCCGGCACGGCCCCAGCACCCGCTCCACTGTCGAGCCCATGGCTGCGCCTCCCAGCAAGAGCGGCCCCCATTGCAGCAGTTCCTTCCATACAGGCAGAACGATCATTCCCATTCCCTCCCTACTCCAGCGCCGCCCGTGTCAAGGCAAGCAGCGCCTCCCGCTGGCAGGAGCGGCTGATGGGCAGGATCTCCTCCCCTACCCACACCTCGCTCCCTGTCACCCGGTCCACCGCCCCCGCCCGGACCAGATACCGCTGGTGGATGCGGACAAAGTCCGCCCCCACCTCCGCCGCCACCGTGTCCAGCTTGCCGTAAAACGTGTACTCCCGTCCGGCGGTGACACAGGCCACCTGCCGCCGGTCCGAGACGAAATACAGAATGTTGGCAATGGGGATCCGGTAGTGGGTGTCCCCGCTGCGGCAGATGTAGGCCCGGTCCAAATCCCGGACCAGCGCCGCCTGTGCCCGGTCCAGCACCTCCTCCAGCTGTTCCGCCTTCGGGGGCTTTAAGAGATACCCCAGGGCCCCCACGGAGTACCCGTCAAAGACGTGCTCTGCATACCCGGTGACGAACACCAGCTGCAGTCCGGCGTCCGCCGCCCGGAGCCGCCGGGCGGTCTCCATGCCGTCCAGCTCCCCCATCTCCATGTCCAGAAACACCAGGTCCAGCTCCCCGGCGTGGCTCTCCAGCCAGCGGAGCAGTCCCTCGCCAGAGGAGAACTCCCGGAACTGCCCTTGAACGCGCCGCTTTTCCAGGACCCGCTCCAGAGCGGCCCGAAGCACCAGCCTGGCGTCGTAGATATCGTCACAGATGCCGATCCGCAGCATCCCCATCACCTCAAACCGAAAACTGCCCGCCGGGGTCCGGCAGGGGGCGCTTTTCGCCCTAAACTACCTGCCCATTCTACCACAGGAACCGCCGTCTGCCAAACCAAACTTGACGGCAAATCCGCCAAACTTGACATCCCCTCCCCTCCCAACGCAAAACTTGACATCCAGGCCGCCGCAGATGACACCCCCGTTTGCGGCGGCTCTTTTTTCGCGGTACGCTGGTGTCAACAAGGAGGGAAACACCATGACAAACGCCACTGCCATCTCCCGCTCCCGTGTGTGGAGCGTGCTCACCACTCCCGCCGCCATCCCCCAGACGGGGCCACGGCTGAAAACCAATCTGGACACGGATCTGCTGAAGCTCATCGCCATCGCCGCCATGCTGATCGACCACATCGGCGGCGCCTTTTTCCCGGAGGTGGGCGTGTTCCGCTGGATCGGCCGACTGGCCTTCCCTATCTTCTGCTACTGCCTGACGGTGGGCCTGCTGTACACCCACGACGTGCGGAAGTACCTGACCCGGCTGGGCATCTTCGCCCTCGTCAGCCAGCCCTTTTACATCCTGGCCTTCCACCCGGTCGGCGAATTCTGGGCCAACCTCACCAACTGGAACATCTTCTTCACCCTGTTCCTGAGCCTGCTGGGCATGTACGGCCTGAAGGAACGGAAATGGTGGCTGTTCGCCCTGGCGCTCTTCACCGTCAGCTGGTGGAACTTCGATTACTCCGGCACCGGCATCCAGCTGATGCTGATTTTCTACCTCTGCCGGAACCGGCCCCGCCTGGGCGCGGCCCTCTACCTCCTCAGTTATCTTCCGGCCCTGATGAACGGCTGGCCGGAGGATCCCCTGTGCCTGACGGTGGGCGGCCTCTGCATCGACTGGTCCATTTTCGCCGTGTTCGCCGCGCCCCTGATCTTCTGCGCCACGCACTCCCGCATCAAGATCAACCGCTGGTTCTTCTACGCCTTCTATCCCGCCCATCTGGCGGCCATCGCCCTGGCGGGGAATATCCTGTGAGACAGAAAGGAAGAGTTTTATGTTAACAGTCAAAGATCTGCACAAATCCTACCAAGTGGGCAAGACCACCTATGAAGTCCTCAAGGGCGTGTCCCTCACGGTGGAGAAGGGGGAGTTCGTGGCTGTCATGGGCCCCTCCGGCTCTGGCAAGACCACGCTCTTAAACTGCATCTCCTGCTACATCCCCATCGACAGTGGGGAGATCATGCTGGGGGATCGGCAGCTGGCAAATCTCAGCGAGGACGCTTTGGCAAAGGTCCGCAACCGGCAGCTGGGCTTTGTGTTCCAGGACTTCCTGCTGCTGGACGGTCTGACGGTCCGGGAGAACATTCTCCTGCCCGCCATCATCGGCGGCGCCGTCACCGGCCAGACGGAGGCCCGGGCGGACCAGCTGTGCGATGTATTCGGTATCTCCGCCATCCGGGACAAATACCCGGCGGAGATCTCCGGCGGTGAGAAGCAGCGTACCGCCGTGGCCCGGGCGCTCATCAACCATCCCCTGCTGATCCTGGCGGACGAACCCACCGGCAACCTGGACAGCAAGTCCAGCCGGGCGGTGATTCGCTCCTTTGAACAGGCCAAGGAATCCCTGGAGGCCACCATCTTCATGGTAACCCACGACTCCTTTGCCGCCTCCTTCTGCGACCGGGTGGTCATCCTCCGGGACGGAGTGGTGTGGCGGACCCTGGAAAAGGGCGCCACGGACCGCACCGCCTTTCAGGACCAGCTGTTGGACGCCATCCGGGACATGGGGAAGGAGTGAGACCATGCGGCACTTTTCCGACGCCTACGCGGCCCTGCGCCGCAAAAACAGGGGCCAGTATGCCTTGCTGGCAGGGTGCAGCTTCTTCTCCGTGCTGCTGATCACTGCCTATGTCTGCATGATGCGCTCCCCCACCATCCTCTCCGTCTTGCCGGAGGGCGGCGACAGCCGCAAGCAGGTGATGATGGTGTTCGTTCTGGCGGTCATCGGCTGCGCCGTGTTCACCGCCTATGCCGCCGGGCTGTTCTTCCGGCAGAAGTCCCGGGAGACCGGCGTGTTCCTGGCCCTGGGGGCCACCCGCCGCCAGCTGCAGCGGGAGATGGGCAAGGAGCTGGCGGTGATCTCCCTGGGCTCCTGCGCCGCCGGGGCGGCCTTAGGCGGCCCTCTGGCTTGGGGCGTGTGGCAGCTGTTCCGCCTGTTCCTGGTGGACTCCCAGGAGATGGCCCTGTCCTTCGATCCCCGGTCCTATCTGCTGTCCATGGTCTTTGCCGCCTACGTGGTGGGGATGCTGTTCTTCCTGGGCGGCCGGTCCATCCGCCGCACCAACATCATCGACATCGTCCAGGAGTCCCACAAGTCCGAGCCTATCCGCGAGGTAAAGCGGTGGTATGGAAGCGTGGGCATCGTCCTGGTGGTGATCGGCGCCCTGGCGGGGTATCTGATGCCGTCGTTCTTTGTCACAGTTCTCCAGTGGTATCCCCCCTCTGGGGTGGAGGCCGTCTTTTACCTGCCGGCGCTGGTCGGCATGTACATGATCCTGCTCCACACGGTGGTGAACGGCTGGCGGAAGCGCCATAAGTACCGGGACATCATCGCCACGTCCATGATGAAGTTCCAAGGCCGCCAGACGGTGCGGAACATGCTGGTGATGACGCTGCTGATCGCCGGTGCCTATTTCGCCTCCTTTTACGCCCCCATGCTGAATACCAGCTCCACCTACAGCTTCTCCACCCGGCCGGTGGACTTCGAGTACCACTGGCGGAATGATCAGAACTGGCCGGAGCGGGGTGAGGTGGAATCTCTGGCGTCGAAGCATGGTGTTGACATCACCTCCTGGACCCAGGTAGACGCCGCCACCCTGGGCTGTGACGGCACCGTCTCCATCGAGCAGAGCGCCGGAGCTCTGGGCACCACCTACACCAAGGAATACCGGGAGATCCAAGGCGGGGCCACCTATTTTTCCGAGAGCGCCTGGAACGCCCTCACCGGCCAAGCTGTGGACCTGGCCCCCGGCACCTGTGCCAATGTGCTGGATGATGAAGGCGGCAGCGACTACCTCTCCGGCGGCGACGTGACGCTGGTCACCAATATGGTCACCGGGGCCAGTCTGTCCGTTACCCCGGCGGAGCCTCTGTGTTTCACCATGCTGCTGGGCTGCTACGTGCTGGATGACGCCGACTACGAGATCCTCACCGCCGGACTCACCGACCTCTGGCGGGAGACCTGGGTATTCTTCAACGTGGCGGACTCGGAGGCCAGCTATCCCTTTGCCGACGCCCTGTTCAACGAGATCGTGGACCGCTCCGGCGACGATGTGCTGCAGATGGACGCCTACGACCTGGTAAGTGCGGCGCTGGCGGAGGAGGCCGGCGAGGTCTATGACTACGACCGGGCACATATCGCCGCCCATGGCTTCCCGGTGATAGAGCGGGAGGACCGGGACACCTCGGAGTTCCGCAACTACTGGCTCTACATGCCCCAGTTCCGGGTGCTGGATCAGAACGACTTCGTCACCACCATGGCGGTGTTTTTGGTGCTGTTCATCTTTATCGCCCTGATCTGCTTCGCGGCGGTCATCGTCATTGCCTTTACCCGGTGCATGACCATCGCCCTCACCAACGCACGGGTGTACGACGACCTGCGGCACCTGGGGGCGCCGAACCGCTATCTGTTCCGGTCCGTAAAGGGGCAGGTGTCCAAGGTGTTTCTTGTGCCCGTCATCGTGGGCACGGCAGTCATCTCCGCCTTCTACCTCATGATTATGTACTTCAATGATAACCGCTTCACCCCCGGCGAGATGGCCGGCATGGCCGTCTGTGCTGCGGTGATCGCCGTGCTTTCGGCGGTGCTCTATGGGGTATACCGCATCACCCGCCGCAGCGTCTGCCGCGCGCTGGGAATCCAAGGCAAGTGAAGCTTCCGCGCTGCCGGAAATTTGGTCCGGGGGCACAGGGATATTCCCTGTGCCCCCGGACCTTTTTGTTTATTTTCCGCCGCTGCCGGCGATCTTTCTCCACAAGGTGCTTCGGCCGATTCCAAGCCGCTTGGCCGCAGCGGACTGATTCATGTTCTCCTCCCGCAGCACCTGTTCGATCACTCTCCGCTCGATGTCCTCCAAGGTCCCGGAGAGATCCACCGCCGGCGGAAGGGCACTCACTTTCCGCATCTCGTTCTGCAGGACCACGGCCACCTCAGCGGCAGTGATATAAAATCCCGAGGACGCCGCGATCATCTGGCGCAGCACCTTTTCCAGCTGCACCAGATTCAGCGGCCACTCAAATTCCACCATCAGCTCCATGGCATCCGGCTCCATGCCCACGGTGGATTTGGCCAGCGCGGTATTGTACTGGGGAATCATCATATTGACAAAGGCGGGAATATCCTCCTTCCGCTGGGCCAGAGACGGCACATTGATGGTGAATCCGCTGAGCTGCAGATAGAGCCGGCTGGAGAACTGTCCCCGGGCCACCTCGGCAGACAGGTCGCAGCAGCTGGAGCTGATTACCCGATGGCGGTGGGTCATCTTGGTATCCTCAATATAGGTCCCCACCTGCTGCTGCAGATCCTTCGGCAGCGTATCCACGTTTTCCAGATATACCGTGTATCCCGTGGCGTGAATGGGAGACGCGGCATTATTCAACAGCATGTCCCAGTTTTTCTCCGTCAGGTCCCTGCACTGCAGGCGCATCAGCGTGGTCCCCTCCGTGGCGCTTTTGGTGTGAATGCGACGGGCCACCACGCCCTTGTGGGTCCCCACCGCCCCCTGGATCAGAACGGGCAGTGCGGAACTGCCGGCAGTCTGGATGAGCTTGTCCATTGGGCGCAGATACAGCTCGCTGGAAGCCGGCAGGCTCTGCGCCTGGCGGATGTCCTCCGGGCCCTGGGCGATGGGGAGGCGATCGACGGCCATCTGGATTTTGTCTCCAAGCTGGATTATGAAGTGGAGCTGGCCGTTGTCCTGGGCAGGGACGCGCTCCATGTCCGGGAGGAAGATGTGGGCGACTACATCTTCGGATACAGCGTGGCCAACGACGTCAGCGCCCGGGACGTCCAGTACCGCCACAAGCAGAACTTCCTCGGAAAAAGCCTGGATACCTTTTTTGCCATGGGGCCGGTCATTGTCACTGCGGACGAATTCCCCTGCCCGCCCGCGCTATCCATCAGAAGCTTTGTCAACGGAGAGCTGCGGCAGAACAGCGTGACGGACCAGGTGTTCTTCAATATCCGCCACATCGTCAGTGAGCTCTCGCAGGGCATGACGCTGCCGGCGGGCACCATCCTCATCACCGGCACCCCCGCCGGAGTGGGGATGGGAATGGATCCCCCCTGCTTCCTCAAGCGCGGAGATGTGGTCACCTGCGAGATCGACGGGATCGGTCGCATCTCCAACCCCATCCGCTAGCGTTCTGTTTTGAAACGATTCCTGTCCAATCCCTTCAAGGGGCCCCGGAGGTTTTGCCATTGTCCTCCGGGGCCCCGCTCTTTTGATTCCACAGCTCCGCCGGGGTGCAGCTTCTTCTCGCCCATCAGGATCCGGGCCGGGCGTCTCTCCAGAGCCCGCCTCTGTCCGGATGCCGCCGTCTACTTGCCTCCTCTTCGTATCCGTCAGCCGATCCTTTAGCCGCCGTGATGCCCGAAGCCCATCCCGCGGGACGCCGCTCACAGCGTCCCGCAGGCCCTCCTGTCCGCTTGCCGGTGGGGCGGCGCTCCGGGGAAACATATTCCTCTGTTTGGGGCGGGCAGCTTTGGAGACGCGGTTGCCGGTGGCCGTTGTCCCGCGCTGCCCGGCAATTTCCCCCCACCGCAGAAAAAAAGCGCCCTCCGCGGCGGCGGGCGCTTGACAGGACGGCAGGACTGCCGCAGATCTCCGCGGCGGTCCTGTTCCGTTGGATTTGATTTTCAGGCAAGTCAGTCCACCAGCCTGCGGGACGGCAGCCGCCGTTTCCAGATGGAAGGGGCGAACAGAAGCAGCATGGGGAAGATCTCCAGCCGTCCCACCAGCATGTCGAAGGACAGCAGCAGCTTGGACCAAGGGGAGAAGCTGGAGAAGTTACCCATGGGACCTACAATCTCCAGACCGGGCCCCACGTTGTTGATGCAGGCAGCCACCGCTGTGAACGTGGTCACCAGGTCCAACTGCTCCAGAGACACCAACAGGCAGGACGCCACGAAGACCATCAGGTACACCGCCAGAAACAGATGGACGCCCCGGATGCTCCGCTCGTTCAGGGGCTTGCCCTCGAACTGGATGGCGGGCACCGCATTGGGGTGGAGCATCCGCCGCATCTCGCTGACAGACACCTTCTGCAGGATCACCACCCGGGCCACCTTGATGCCGCCAGCGGTGGAACCGGCGCAGCCGCCGATAAACATCAGCGCCACCAGAATGGCCTTTGAAAAGGTGGGCCAGGTGTTGAAATCCACCGTGGCATAACCGGTGGTGGTGATGATGGAGGACACCTGGAAAAACGCGTGCCGCAGGCTGGTGCCCACCGACTCGTACATGTGCACGATATCCAGGGTGATGGCAGCCACTGCCGTCGCCACAATGAGGACATAGGCCCACAGCTCCTCGGACCGGAACACGTCCCGGAACCGCCGCACCAGCAGGAAGTAATACAGATTGAAATTGATGCCGAAGAGCAGCATGAAAATGCCGATCACAATTTCAAAATAGGGGTTGTTATAAGCTCCCACACTGAGATTCCGGCTGCTGAAGCCGCCGGTGCCCGCACTGCCGAAGGAGTGGATGCAGGCGTCAAACAGCGGCATCCCGCCCGCCAGCAGTAGCACGATCTCAATGACAGTCATCACCAGGTAGATGCCGTAGAGGATTTTGGCGGTGTCGCTCATGCGGCTCACCAGCTTTCCCACCGCGGGTCCAGGCATCTCCGCCCGCAGCATGTGCATCCCGTGGCCATCCCCGCCCATAGGCAGAATGGCCATGACGAACACCAGAACACCCATGCCGCCCACCCAGTGGGTGAAGCTGCGCCAGAACAGAATGCCCCGGTTCAGCGACTCCACCTCCGTCAGGATGGTGGCCCCCGTGGTGGTGAAGCCGGAGACTGTCTCAAAGAAGCAATCTACAAAGCTCTCTATGGAGCCGGAGATGTAAAAGGGCAGCGCACCGAAGAGGGACACGGCAATCCACGCCAGCGCCACTACCGCCAGGCCGTCCCGTGCGAACAGAGACGCCTGCCGCGGCTTTTTGAAGCTCAGCAATCCTCCGCACAGCACCAGCAGCGCCGCAGGGAGCAGATACGGGACAGGGGATTCCCCATATCCCAGAGCCACCGCCATGGGAAGCAGCAGCAGCGCCGCCTCCACCAGCAGGATACGGCCAATGGCAAAGCCGATCATTCGATAATTCACAGAACTTACCTGCCTTCTCACTCTGCAAGGATATCCCGAAGATCCTCCAGCTGGGTGTCCGTGGTCACTACGATCACATCGTCGTGGAGGTGCAGGACATCATTGCCGGAGGGGATGACGATCTGCCCGTTCTGCCGCACGATACCTGCCAGTAGCAGGCCCCGCTTCAGATTCAGATCCCGCAGGGGCACGCCGGCGAAGGAGATGTCCGGCGTCACGCTGAACTCCAGAGCCTCCACCTTCTCATCCACGATGCGGTGCAGCGTTTTCACCTTGGAGGCGGAGGCGTTCTTCATGGCCCGGATATACTGGAGGATCAGCTCTGTGGTCACCGCACCGGTGGACACCACACTGTCGATCAGGCTCTCGGTGGAGACCAGCTCCAGCAGGGACTTGCGGTTGATCTTCGCCACCACCTTACAGCAGTCGCCGGACTGCTTGGCGGCGCTGAGTGCCATGAGGATGTTGGCCTCGTCCAGGCCCGTGATGGCCACGAAGGCGTCCGTCTGGCTGATTCCCTCCTCGCTGAGGAGCTCGCTGTCCGTCCCGTCTCCCACGATCACCAGCGCGCGGGGCAGTTTCTCGCTCATCTCCACGCACCGCTGCTCGTTTTGGTCGATGATCTTTACGGACATGCCCATCTCCAGCAGCTCAGATGCCAGATAGTAGCACATTTTGCTGGCGCCCACGATCATGACCGAAGAGGCCCGGGCCCGGAATACGCCCAGAAGCCGGAAGAACTTCTCCAGTTCCCGGGGTGCGGCGGTGAGATAGATCTTGTCTCCCGCCCGCAAGGTGAAATCGCCGGAGGGAATGATCGTCTCCCCCTGCCGGGCCACGGCGCAGATCAGCACCCGGACCTTGAAATTCCGGTACAGTTCCGAAAGCCGGGTGCCGTCCAGGGCCGTGTGCTCCGCCACCCGGTACTCCACCAGCTCCAGCCGCCCCTTGGAGAAGGACTCCAGCTTCATGGCGGTGGGGAACCGCAGCACACGGGCAATCTCACGGGCCGTTGCCGCCTCCGGATTGATGGCCATGGACAGCCCCAGCTCACTGCGCATAAACCGCAGCTGGCGGCCGTATTCCGGGCTGCGGATACGGGCGATGGTGTGCTGCACACCCATTTTCTTCGCCACAAGGCACGTGAGGATATTAATCTCGTCGCTGGAGGTAGTGGCGATCAGCAGATCGGCCTGCTCCACATCCGCCTCCTTCTGCACATCGTAGCTGGCGCCGTTGCCGCATACGCCCATCACATCATAGATGTTGATGATGTTCTCAACCAGATGTGGATTTTGGTCGATCACTGTGACCCTGTTCTCCACGGCCAGATGGCGCGTCAGGGCCACGCCCACCTTGCCCGCGCCCACAATGACGATCTTCATGCGGTCCTCCATCCTTTCTTCCGCCGGGACAGGTTCCGTTGGGGATCCTCCGGCGCAATCCTCCCACATTATAGCGGATATATCGGCAAAAGCAAATATCTTTTTCGTCAAATCTCCAAAAAATAGGACGCCGTCTTTCCCCCTGCCTCCCCTTGTGGTATGCTGTTCTGCGGAATATGGGCCCCGCCCGGAGAATAAGGAGACGATGAAATGAGCACCCCTGTCAAACTGCGCCTGTACTGTTCCATCTGTGCCCGGAACGACTTCTACATGGACCGCATCCGGGCCGTTGCCGACGGTCTCGGCCTGGACTACACTCTGGAGAAAATCACAGACGACGATGTGATCGACCGGATGGACCTGCTGATGCCCTGCCTGTACGCCTACTGCCCCGGCTGCCGGGTGCTGAACGAACAGGTGACGAGTGAGCATCCGGAGACCCTCTGCACTCCCGCCCTGGAGATCAATGGAACACTCCGGTTCTGGGGCGTCCCCGCCAGCGACGACGCGCTGCGGCAGGCGCTGTCTTCCTTATAATTAAATAAGGTGCGGCTGCCACGTCCCGGAGAAGGCGGGCGTTCTCCAAAATTTTACTTGACAAACCGGCATAAACCGCATAAAATCAACGTGAAATTATTTTAGTTAAATTATTTTAATTAAAATAATTTCATCATTTTTCGACATAAGGAGTACCAATATGGAATTCGAGCAAGTACGTGATATCATCGTGGAGACCCTGGGCTGCGACGCGGAGCAGGTCACAATGGACGCCTCCCTGGCTGACGATCTGGGTGCTGATTCCCTGGCTTCCGTGGAACTGGTGATGGCTCTGGAAGAGGCCACCGGCATCTCCATTGAGGATAGCGCCCTGGCGGAGATGAAGACCGTCGGCGACGTGATGAACTACCTGAACGCCCACAAGCAGTAATCCCTGCCCCGCCGGCGGGCCCGCGCCCTCCGGCGGGTTCACTTTCCGCTGAGAAAGGAATGCGCTATGACCAACCAAGAGTTTTTTGAGATTGTCGCCTGCTTCGACCGCAGCACCGCTCAGACGATGAAGCTGTCCACGCAGGAGTTCACCATAGAGCTGACCCGTGGCGGCGCGTCTGCGCCTGCGGCCAGCGCACCTGCGGCCGCTCCGGCTGCCGCCGCTGCTCCG
>ENA-ORTM01003321-ORTM01003321.1-human-gut-metagenome-genome-assembly--contig:-NODE-3321-length-11237-cov-14.020122_pt1 | contig 11237 bp, 10 predicted proteins | sample MGYA00241909_ERZ509182 | MGnify/ENA primary metagenome ERZ509182 (study PRJEB26280, sample SAMEA2338855) | human gut metagenome | biome: human gut; feature: human-associated habitat; material: faeces...
TCCGGACAATATCCTCAACTACCGCATCAATATTTCTGAAGAAAAAGGACACGCCCGATATTTACTTTGCTGGCAATGGACTGTCTACTGACAGCTTGCTGGAGCTCATCGCCCTCATCGGTGACCGGGACTTTTCTGTCAACGTCATCTCTAAGTCTGGTACTACCACGGAACCAGCTGTGGCCTTCCGTATCTTCAAAGCCATGCTGGAGGAGAAATACGGCAAGGAGGGCGCCCGGGAACGCATCTATGCTACCACTGATAAATCCCGTGGCGCACTGAAGGGTCTGGCAGACGCCGAGGGCTATGAGGAATTCGTTGTGCCCGATGCCATTGGCGGCCGGTACTCCGTCCTCACTGCTGTCGGCCTGCTTCCCATCGCTGTGGCCGGAATCGATATCCAGGCCCTGATGGATGGTGCAGCCCAGGCTATGACGGAACTGTCCGTTCCCGGACTGGACAACCCCGCCTGGCGGTACGCAGCCGCCCGCCACGCCCTGCACGAGAGCGGTAAGAAGGTGGAGATGCTGGCCGGCTATGAGCCCAGCTTCCGCTTCTTCGCGGAGTGGTGGAAGCAGCTCTACGGCGAGAGCGAGGGCAAGGACCAGAGAGGTATTTTCCCGGCGGCAGTGGATCTGACCACGGATCTCCATTCCATGGGCCAGTTCATCCAGGACGGATCACGTATCATGTTTGAGACAGTTCTCAGTGTAGAGGAATCTCCGGCAGAGATTCTTCTGAATAAGGAAGACGTGGATACCGACGGCATGAATTATCTGGCGGGAAAGAGTGTTGATTTTGTAAATAAGAGCGCCATGAACGGAACAATCCTGGCCCATACCGATGGCAATGTACCCAACCTGATGGTTAAGATTCCGGAGCAGAACGAGTTCTGTCTGGGAGAGCTGTTCTACTTCTTTGAGTTCGCCTGCGGTGTCAGCGGATATATTCTGGGCGTGAATCCGTTTAACCAGCCAGGTGTGGAGAGCTATAAGAAAAACATGTTCGCACTGTTAGGTAAGCCCGGATATGAGGCTCAGAGAGAGGAACTGCTTAAGAGGCTGTAATGGCGGGCCGGACCGGCGGGGGCTGGTCAGTCATACCATAAATCTTAGTCGGATGAAAGCTTAATAGAGATACGGCACAGAGAAAAGGCCGTCCTGCTGATGGGGTGAGTCAGCAGGACGGCTTTTCGATTGCTCAAAGTTTGGAAGAGCGGGTGGAGAATGGGGGTGGGGAGGGGTTAGCCCGCATCAGACACTGCGAAGCGTAAGCTCTTTCCTACGCCCGCTGTTGTCCTGTCTTAGCTGCCGTATTACAAAAAGCATGGTATATACGGCCATAAAGCCTGACACAGCAGGCGCAATCAGTCCGATGACAAACAGGTTATCCGGGCAATAGGTGTAGGCCAGCCATATGAGAGGCATTCTGAGGGCCAGGGCTCCGAAACAGCAGCTGACCATGGTAAACACTGTCTTGGAACGGCCATTCATAAACCCGTTGAGACAGAATACAAAGGAAACAGCCAGGTAATCAAAGCTGCAGGAATGGAAGAAGGGAATTCCCGCCTCTATGATATCAGGATTGGTGTTAAAGAGTCCAATCATGGTCTGGGGAGACAGCTGGGCCCACAGGAAGAAGACAGAGGATGCCAGTACCGCAAAGCCAATTCCGGCCGTCAGGGACCGCCTTGCCCGTTCCGGCTTCCCTGCGCCGTAGTTCTGGGCCGTGATGGCTGCCAGGGCGCTGGCGATGGAAGTGGCAGGGAGCATGGCGAACACGTCATATTTGCTGGCAATGCCAACTGCGGCTGCTGCGTTCACTCCCAGGCGGTTGGTGACCGAGGTCAGGTAAAGGAAGGACAGCCGCACCATGCATTCCTGGGAGGAGATGGGAATTCCCACCATTGCCAGCTCCTTCAGCCTGTCCCTGTCAATGCGCAGGTTCTTAAGGGTAAAGGTAAATATGAACTTCTTCCTGTTAAGGTAGACAATGGAACATATCATGCTGATGGATTGGGATAGGACGGTTGCCAGGGCTGTGCCGGCTGCGCCCAATCCCAGATATTTCACGAAAATGATATCGCCCGCAATGTTGAGCACACAGGACATTGCCACAAAGTACATGGGCCTGCGGGAATCGCCGTATCCCCGCAGTATGGCGCTTATGGCATTGTAGCCGCAGATGAAGAATATGCCGCAGAAGCATATGGTCACATACTGTCTGGCCTCATCCATGGAGGTCGCCGGTGTCTTTAAGGCAGCGAGTATGGCGTCTCTGAAAATCAGCATTCCAACGGTCAGCACCAATGCCACAACTGCAAATACGGACAGAGTGGTCCCAATGGTGCGGCAGGTCCTTTCCTCATCCTTCATGCCGGTGTATTTTCCCACCAGAATCGTGCCGCCCAGAGTCAGGCCGGATACCATGCTGGTGATGATTTGGGTTACCTGGGTTCCGGTAGACACAGCGGCCACGCTCGCCGGCGTGCAGTACCACCCGATGACCATCAGGTCCACAGCCCCATAAAGGGCCTGTATCACATTGGCAACCAGAAATGGGACGGAGAATGCCAGAAGTACGTGAAATACATTACCCTCGGTCAGCAGATTGTCGTTTTTCATGATGAATCTCTCCTCAATAATAACATTTACTAAGAATAAACCCTCCAGTAACTGGAGGGTCAATAATAAATATTTATTTTTCCGTACTTTTTGAGAATGGAATCTGTATTTCCGTCACATAACGGGACGTATCATTGGTAAAACCCGCATCAATCAGCGTGATCTCCACGGAATCCCCGCAACAGGAATATCCCATCTGATTCATATACTCCAAAAGCAGGATATAGTACTGCGACGCTTCCTGATGCGTGCCGGAAAACCGCACGCTTACATAATCCCCGGCCTGCAGATACTGTTCCTTACCCTGATAGTGGTCCTCCTTCTCAAGAAGTACGAAGATACCTGAAAATGATTGGAATTTGCGGGCCTTCAGATTGGCGGAGGACAGGGAAACTCCCACCTTGCCCAGAAACATCACAGGTTCCAGGGTATTGGCTCTTTCCAGCTCCCGAAGTGAGAATTCCAGGTCCTCTCCCAGCTTGATATCCTTTCTCAGGTACGCAATCTGTCTTTGGTCAAAATGAAGGGTCCTGATTTCACCGCATTGTGTATGAATGGCATCCTCCAGGGCCCTGAGACGGTATTCCAGCTTCTGTTCAATCTGCATCAGTTCGCTGATTTTTGCCTGGGTTTCATCCTTCTGTTCTTTTAGAAGTCCCAGCATGATATCCACGTCCCTGTTTTCAAAAAATAATGCAATTTTTTTAAGGGATACACCCAGGGCCCGGAGATACTTGATGGTATTCAGGCGTTCAAACTGGCGGGTGGAGTAATAGCGGTACCCGGTCTCCGGATCTGCTGTCTCAGGGTGCAGGATGCCAATTTCATCGTAATACCGCAGGGTGCGTATGTTGATGCCGAACAGTTCGGCCATTTCTCCGATTGTGAAAAGGTTTTTCACGATTTAATCTCCGCTTTATTCTTCGATTACCTGAATCTCCAGAAAATCGAAATCTACTGATTCAATGAAATTATCCTGTGTGAATCTGGCTTTATCATGATACTTAAATTCCTTTACAGTAGAGTCCAGCCAGATGGGTTTTTCCAGATCAAATTCATAACAAATAGAATCCAGGGAATCAAAGACCATCTGAGTTCTGGATAAGGAATAGTCAGATATGCAGACCACAGTATCTTTTAGCAGATGGTTGTCTTTCATTAATTTTCCCCACATTCTGAACATAAAGCTTCTCCTTTCGCAAACGATTGGCGGACATATAGGTTTCTGATGTTTTAGTATAACATCTAATCCGGTGTTTTAAAAGTCATTTTTTAACCGGTATTGTTTTCGGTATCTGGAAGGCGAGGTCTGGGTGTGCTGGTTAAATACACGTACAAAATAGGTGATGGTCTCGTATCCAACGGATTCTGATACCTCCGTGATGCTCATGGAACTGCTGGACAAAAGCTCTCTGGCATGGCGGATCATTTGTTAGCATAAAAATGGTCCGATATCATCTTCAGGGACAGAGATTCATCATAATGGTCGATAATATAGGAAGCCACTTCATCCACCTTCCTGTGTTTGGGCTGGGTGGACAGGGGAAGGCCGGGTGGTCAGCAATGTGAACATACCCAATACGGGACTGCAGATTGGAAAGCTGCCGGCACAGGCAGTAATTGAGACAAATGCGGTCTTTGAACGGGATGCCATCCGCCCCATTCTGGCCGGAGACCTGCCTGAGTGTGTGAAGGAGCTTATCATGCCGGCGGTTGAGAATCATGAAGCCATACTGGAGGCAGCTCTCACCTGCAATGAGGGGCTGGTAGTCAAGGCATTTATGAATGCTCCTCAGGTTAAAGGAAGGAAGCGCTAAGAACAGGATATACGGCTGCTTGCAAAGGATATGCTGGATGGAACGAAAAAGTATCTTCCGGAAGGAAGGAGTTCGTATAAACGCTAAAAAATATTGTTAAATAGCAGTACATTTTTCGGCCATATTTGAATTTTTTGTAACATCCCTTGCCCGTGGGGATTATTTGTAGTAAGCTATACGTAATGATAAATGTTCCCATAAGGAGGAAATGCAGGTGGGACAGGCAATTACGGATTATGTAAAGTTCCTGGCAGATGCCAGGGATGCGGTGTACCGTCTTAACTGTGACCAGAATACGGCCGGTCAGCTGGCGGATGAGGAAGAGATGAAAGAACGGGAGCTTGAGACTGCCAGGAAGGCTGTGTCTGACTCCGTGAACCAGACGATTAAGAAGCGTTTGGATGAGATTAATTCCAGCTATGACCAGGAGCTTGGAAAAGGACAGGAACGTCTCAAGAAGGCCAGGGCAAAACGGGAGAAGGCCAAGAGTCAGGGAGTAAAGGAACGGATTGCCGAGGAGACCAGCGAGCTGCGGGAACACAACAGGGACCTGAAGGTCCAGATGAGGACATTGTTCCAGAAGAACCGGGTGCCCGCCTGGTGTGGGACCACGTTTTATTATGCTCTGTACTATCCCAGAGGCTTCAGGGAAATTATGATTTTTCTGCTTACCCTGGTAATCTGCTTTTTGGGAATTCCGTGCGGTATCTATTTTTTGATTCCCCAGAGAGTTATCTGGTATCTGGCGGCTGTGTATTTTGTGGATGTCCTCCTGTTTGGCGGACTTTATGTGATGATTGGCAATAAGACCAGACTTCGCCATCAGGATACGCTTAAGCGGGGGCGGGATATACGCAATCACCTGAGAGCGAACCAGAAGAAAATAAAGGTCATTACCAGAACCATTCAGAAGGACGGCAGTGAGGATTTATATGACCTCGAAAAATATGACGATGAGATTGCCTGCGTTGAACAGGAGCTGTCGGAGATTGCTTCCAGGAAAAAAGATGCCCTGGGTACTTTTGAGAATGTGACAAAAACCATCATTTCAGATGAAATCATAGCCAGCCATAAGGATAAGCTGGACAGGCTCAGGCAGGAGCTGGATGAAGTGTCCGCGAATCTACGCAATCTGGAGAGCAGTATCAGGGAACAGAATATACGCATAGCGGATACCTACGGTCCGTATTTGGGAAGGGAATTCCTGCAGCCGGAAAAATTGGCCCAGCTTTCCCGAATCATACAGGCTGGTTCGGCGTCTAATATTACGGAGGCCATTAAGATATATCAGGATGCGGGACAGGATGCGGGGCGGCCATAACATTTTAAATATAACAGCTATGTACGCAGGTCCTGCAGATTGCAGGACCTGTGTAATTTATGGCGCGGCAGATGTAATTACAATAAACAGAGGAGGGTGCACCAGGTTGGATATACTATTCGTAGTGCCATATCCGGAATTAGAACCGGTAGTACAGGAGGTATACAGGGATTATCCTGAAAAGGACAGGGTCACTGTGGAATTTAAAGTGATGACGGTTGATATGGTTCGTCAGTACAAAATGGAGAGGGAATATGATGTTCTTGTTGGGCGTAACTTTACATTTGAAGAGCTGAAGCGCCAGTATCCCACTAAACCCGTTATTAATATCCCAATTACAGGTTACGATATAGTTCAGGCTCTCTACGAGGCCAAGAATATGTATCACTGCAGGAAGGCGGGAATTGTAGGGAGGTTTTTTCATATGTATCAATATGAACATATGGAAGAGATTACCGGAGTGAAAACCTCCTATCATCCGGTTGCTCAGGGACATGATTTGGAATACTGTGTTGCCGAGGCAGTAAGCCAGGGGTGTGACTGTATTATTGGCGGTTATTCCGCATATCTTTATCTCAAGAACTCAAGAACGGATCTTCCGGTAGTGACTATAAAGGTCAGCCGCGAAACCATTTTCAATGTGCTGGAAGAAGCGGTTCACATAGCGGAAGAGGTGAAGAAAGAAAAAGAAAAGTCTGAGCTTTTCAGAATCATTACTCAAATTTCAAATGCAGGAATTTTTTATGTTAATGATAAAGGACAGATTGAGATAGCAAACAGAGAAGCCAGAAAGTTGTTCCCAAATGTGCAGACATTATTTGGTGGGGGGGGGGGGCTTATCTAAGGCAAATTGCTCCGTTTATGCAGGAGGAAGCGGAACGCTGTTTTGAGTCTGGTGAAAGAATAGCGGACAGAGTATATCTTAGGGAAGGCACTTCTCTGTCCACTGATTTCCTTCCTGTAAAAATAGGAAATTCCATGCCGGGGCTGGTGGTCAGTTTTATGAATGCCTCAAGAATACAGCAAATGGAGAATCAGATACGACGTCAGATGAGCGATAAAGGATTGGCTGCGCGGTATACATTTCAGGACATTGTTCATAAAAGTGATATTATGGATAGGACCATCGAGAATGCCGGAAGATATGCGGGAGTATCCTCCAATGTTCTGCTGGTAGGGGAAACCGGAACCGGAAAGGAGCTTTTTGCACAGAGCATACATAATGCCAGCAAGAGGGCGGGAAATGCTTTTGTGGCAGTTAATTGCGCAGCATTGCCGGAAAGCTTGTTGGAAAGTGAATTGTTCGGTTATGTGGAGGGGGCTTTTACGGGTTCAAAAAAAGGCGGAAAGATGGGATTGTTTGAGATGGCCCATAAAGGTACACTGTTTTTGGATGAAATAGCAGAGATTCCTTTGACATTTCAGAGTAAACTGCTTCGTGTGTTGCAGGAACGGGAGGTGCGCCGTGTTGGCGGCAACTCAGTTATATCTGTGGATGTACGAATTATTGCGGCCACCAATAAAAATCTGCAAAGACAGGTCAGTGAAGGGAAATTCCGGCAGGATCTTCTTTACCGTTTGAATGTTCTTAGATTATACATCCCTCCGCTGCGCAAACGGAGTGAGGATATTCCCCTTCTCTTTCATTACTATCTTCAATATTACAGTAATCAGTTTGGTTATGAAATGCCTATTTTGTCAGCAGGAGCAGAGGAGATCATTGAACAATATGCTTTCACAGGTAATATCAGGGAACTTAGGAATATAGCTGAGCGGTTGAGCGTGGTTCATAGCGGATTTATGATAACAGAAGAAGAAATGGCAGCAGCACTGGGGCAGGATGATATAGAAATAACGGAGTATTCAGAGAGGACGATGACAACTGGTCCCTCCTATATGATGTATGCGGAAGGCAAAAGGGAGCAGGAGAAACAATACATTCAGCGCCTGTTAAGTGAACACGGATATAATAGGAGCGAGACAGCAAGGGCCATGGGAATTGACCGTTCTACTTTATGGAGGAAAATGAAAAAATATGGGTTGCAGTAGTGATGCGTTGCAAAATTCATCATAAGCAACGAATTATTGCTACAATTGAGAAAAAATTAACAAAACACGGAAAAGATGCTCATTTTGACTGATATGAGCATCTTTTTTAATATTATCTGGTAATTGGCGTTGAGACATGAATGAAATCCAATAGAAACATTTTGAAACGGGTATACAACATAATAATACAAAAAATTAAGATTATTTGTTGTAAATAAGTTTTATTGTGTATTATTTATATCACTGAAAAAAGCTGAGAAAAAAATTGGAAAGAATATATAATTTGGCACGATTATTGCTTTAAAAAATATAAGAATGATATAAATATAAGACAGGAGGAGAGATTCTTGAATATTGCAGTTTTAATGGGAGTATTTTTTGTATTACTTTTTCTGGGAGTTCCGATTGCATATTCGTTGTGTCTGTCCGCAGTGCTTTACATGGCACTTTTTATGGATGTACCTATGATAATCATAGGACAGCAGATGCTGAAAGGGGTGGACTCATTTACACTAATGGCCATACCGTTTTTTGTAATCGCGGGCGGACTCATGGAATCCGGCGGTATTTCAAAACGGATTGTGAACTTTGCCAGAACAGTGGTAGGTCATCTGCCGGGAGGACTTGCTATTGTTACGGTAGTAGCCAGCATGATTTTTGCAGCCATGACAGGCGCCGGAGCGGCGACTACCGCGGCAGTTGGGGGAATCATGATTCCATCCATGCAGGAGGAGGGGTATGACGGCGGCTACGCCAGCGCAGTCCAGGCCGTGGGAGGAATATTTGGACCTCTTATTCCGCCAAGTATACTTATGGTTCTATATGGAGTTGCATCCGGGGAATCTGTGGGGGATATGCTGCTGGCAGGACTGGTACCAGGCCTTTTTTTGGGGGTAATTGTCACAGCGGTAGTAGTATGGCAATGTATTAAAAAGGGATACAAGGGGGTAGGCCATTTTAGTCTGAAGCGGGCGGCAAAATCATTTTTAGACACTATATGGGCGATACTTGCGCCTGCCATTATTTTAGGCGGCATTTATTCCGGGCTGTTTACTCCAACAGAGGCATCTGCCGTTGCTTGTTTCTATTGCCTTATCATTGGTTTGTTCGTTTATAGGGAGCTTAATTTCAAATCCCTGGGCAAGGTGGTATTCAAATCAGTCAAGACAGCAGCGGGTATCATGCTGATAGTAGCAGCTACCCAGGCATTTGGATGGGTCCTGACAAGGGCAGGAATACCCCAGATGGTGGCAGAAGGATTTACCTCTGTAATATCAAGCCCAACAGTGTTTATGTTTGCTGTTGTATTCATTCTGATTATTGCGGGATGTTTTATAGATGCAGTACCGGCATTGCTGATATTTGCTCCCATATTGATTCCTACAGCAACCCAGTATGGAATTTCGTTGATTCATTTTGGTGTGGTTATGGTGGTTACCTTATGTATTGGACTGGTGACGCCTCCGGTAGGAATTAACCTGTTTGTGGCATCTTCTGTAGGTGGACAGCCCATTCATAAAATCATACCGCATCTACCGGTACTTATTGCCTCAATTATAGCAGGAACCATAGCGATTGTATTAATACCTGGCATTTCAACATTACTGCCAGCGTTAATGAAATAAAACATAGGAGGATTTTATTATGAGAAAGACTGCACTGTATATGTTATTGGCAGCAGCTGTATTAGGTATGGGAGGCTGCGGCAAAGCAAATCAACCAGCTTCCGCTGATAATGGAGGGACAGAAGCAAAAACAGCAGAAGCATCAATTGAACTTAGCGTATTTGCCGGTTCTGTGGCGGAGAACACGCCCACCGGTACCGGGTTAAAGGCTATGGTAGACTATATCAATGAGAATGGCGGCGGGACCTTGAAAGCGACGGATTATTATGATACAGCTTTGGGAGATGCCACATCCATGGTGCAGGGACTTCAGCAGGGAACAATTGATATTGGGGTATCTGGTACCGCTTATTTTTCAGGATTGGTTCCGGAGGTAGAAGTATTCCAGCTTCCGTTCCTGTTTGATAATCTGGAAGAGGCCAGGGCAGCTGTAGATGGAGCCGCTTCGGAAAAAATATTTGAGAAGTTTGCTGAAAAGGGAATCGTGGGATTGGCTTTCTGGGAGAACGGTTTCCGGGAACTCAGCAATAATGTGAGACCGGTTACGACACCGGCGGATTTAAGCGGTATTAAGATGAGGACTCTGCCTGCAACCGTACAGGTGGAGACATGGAAGGCTTTGGGAGCCCTGCCCACAACCATTGACGCATCTGAGTTATATACCGCATTGCAGCAGGGCACGGTCAGTGCGGAAGAGAATCCGCTTCATGAAATTGTTTCAAGAAAGTTTTACGAGGTACAGCAGTATATAACGCTGACAGACCATGTTTATACCCCGTTCATGATGGGAATCAGCCAAAAAACATGGGATAAATTAAGTGACCAACAGAAGTCGGTTGTGATGGACGCAGCCAATGCAGGTAAAGAGGCCCAAAGGAAAGCCAACGAGGAAAAGACAATAGAGGCAAAACAGGTGCTGCTGGACAACGGATGTGAGATTGTGGAGAATCCCGATAAGGAAGCATTTAAAGAGATTGCAGTGAGCGCCTGGAAGGTTTTTACAGATGAAAATGGTACTGAACTTCTCGACATCATCCAGAAGAATTAAAGGGGGCACTATAGAATATGAGAAAAATAACTGACCTCACCCTGCCGGTAGTGGAACATTGGCGCTATGGAATCAAGTTTGAACTGGCCACATCCCATGCCAATAAAGACCGTTGGCAGACAACGAAATATAATTTGCAGTCACATTGGTTTACCCATATTGACGCGCCTGTCCATCATGACCCAAATGGCAAGAATCTGGACGCATATCCGATCAGTGATTGGTGTATTTCGGACTGTCTGATTCTGGATTTATCATTTGTGGGTGATAATGAGGCAATAACCGCCCAGATGCTGGAAGGGGCAAACGAACCTTTCAAGGATAAACATTATGATGCGATTATAATCCGTTCTGACCGTGGGCGAAAGGTATCTTGGGAGTCCGTGGAGTTTTGGGATAATTCCTGCTGGGTCAGCGCTGACGGAGGAAGGTGGATCAGGGACTATAATCCGAAGGTGGTCGGATTTGACTTCCCGCAAGATTATGAAATACGCAAAATCCGTACTGCAAAACCAGAGGATCCTATCGTGCAGCCGGTACATGATTTCGTCCTGAAAGAAGGAGGAATATTAATGATTGAATACCTTACTAATTTATGGGAGGTAGGACAGCCAACCTGTCAGCTGATTGCGCTGCCGCTTAATACAAAAAACGCGGATGGGTCCCAGATAAGAGTGATAGCAGTGACAGAACAACCCTAAAGTCCAGCTAAGAAATGTCAATAGGTAAAATGAAAAATGTTTAAAAAGTTTT
>ENA-ORTM01003324-ORTM01003324.1-human-gut-metagenome-genome-assembly--contig:-NODE-3324-length-11230-cov-3.584072_pt1 | contig 11230 bp, 6 predicted proteins | sample MGYA00241909_ERZ509182 | MGnify/ENA primary metagenome ERZ509182 (study PRJEB26280, sample SAMEA2338855) | human gut metagenome | biome: human gut; feature: human-associated habitat; material: faeces...
TTGAAACCTTCAAGCCAAATTCTTTCAGCACATAATCTTTGATTTCCTGATAGGTCGCTTTCGTCTCTGCACTGGTTGCATCCAACTCATCTAAGTCTAAATCGATCTCTATCGTGTCATCTGGTTTTTGTTGGGACAAAAGAACAACCGTCTCAACATGCACAGACTGACAGAAATTATCCACTGCCCGGATCCGTTTTAACTCATAGCCCTTCTGGCACAAGTATTTTAAATCTCTTGCCAGAGTAGCAGAATCGCAGCTTACGTATACAATCCGCTTGGGCGCCATCTGCACCATGGTGTCCAGCACTGGCTGCTGGCATCCCTTCCTGGGGGGATCGATCACGATCACATCTGCCCGGATCCCCTCTTTTTCGTATTTTTCAGGCAAAACCTCCTCTGCCTTGCCAACATAAAATTCCGTGTTGGTCAGGCCGTTTAAGGCCGCATTCCTTCTGGCATCCTCTATGGCCTCCGGCACAATCTCAACCCCACGGACCGTTCCCGCCTTTTGAGCCAAAAACAGGGAAATAGTGCCGATCCCGCAGTACAGATCCCACACCGTCTCATTTCCAGTCAGTCCGGCATACTCTAAGGCTGTACGGTACAGATGCTCCGTCTGCACCGGATTCACCTGATAAAAAGAAAGGGGAGAAATCTGATATTTCACTGTCCCGATAAAGTCCTCAATATACTCCCTTCCCCACAGAAGCCGGTTTTCCCGGCCCAGAATCACATTAGTGCGCTCCTGATTCGTATTTAAGACAATGCTGGTCATACCGGAAATCCGGGAAAGCGCTGCAATAAGCTTCTCTTCCTTGGGCAGCCCCTTTCCGTTGACTACCAGGCACACCATGATCTCTCCAGTGCGAAACCCCACCCGGATCATCACATGGCGCATCCGGCCTTTTCCAGTTGCCTCCTCATAGGGATCCACCTGATTTTCTTCCATATACTGCAGCACCGTCTCCAGCACCTGACAGTTCACCTTGGATCCCAAAGCGCAGTCATGATTGTCAATGATTGCGTGAGTGCGGCCTGCATAGAATCCTGCGATCAGCCGTCCCTCCCGATCTCTCCCTATGGGAAACTGAGCCTTATTCCTGTAATGAAACGGCTCTTCCATTCCAATGATAGGCTCCATACACTGCAAAAGCAGCTCCCTGTCAAAGCCCCCGATGCGCTGTAGATTCCCCAGCACCTTCTGCTCCTTAAAAGCAAGCTGAGCCGGATAGCTCATGGCCTGAAGCTGACAGCCCCCGCACTGGCGGGACACTGGACATACCGGCTCCACCCGCTGCGGGCTGGGCTTTAAAATCTCCATCAGCCGCCCAAAGGCGTATGTTTTCTTTCTCTTGATGATCTTTGCCTGGATCACATCACCGATCACCGTATCCTTCACAAATACGGCCATGCCCTCCGCATGGCCGATTCCCAGTCCCTCACTGCTGATATCTTCTATCTCCAACTGTACCAAATCTTCTTTTTTCATAACATCCTCCGCCTCTGAAACAAACACAAAGGCTCTCTCAAACAATAACGCTTCCTCACATCTCCTGCAAAGCGTCCAAAACCGCCAGGTCTGCCGGAAATTCTCCGAAAACTCACGCTTCCATCTTCATTCCACTTCTCCGACAAAGCATCCAAAACCATCAGGTCTGCCGGAAATTTCCAAAAAAATACGCCTCATCCCTAAAACTCACTGCTCTTTCGGATGTTGGACTCAAACAGCCGGTTGTAGCCCAGCCAAGGGTTTCCGTTCTGTTCCTTGGCGCCCTTTAAAAGCTCCTTCATTGTCTCCATCTTGGCGTCTGTGTTGTCCGCCAGATTCAGAGCAAGGGCCTCCGGCAGCGCCGGCTTTTTGGGAGAACCGTACTCCAGCTCCCCGTGATGGGCCAGAATGCAGTGCTGCAGCTCGCTGGCCAATTTCTTTGGAAAACCCTTGATACTGCGGCAGCCGTAGCCCACCAGCTCACTGCCCATTACAATATGCCCCAGAAGCTGGCCATCATCCGTATAATCATTTTCCGGGAAATTGGAAATCTCCTTTAATTTTCCCACATCGTGGAAAGCTGCCGCAGTAAAGAGCAGATCCCGGTTCAGGTAAGGATAATGCTCCACATAATAGGCACACAGAGTCACTACATTCAGGGTATGTTCCAGCAATCCTCCCACAAAGCTGTGATGCACCGTCTTGGCCGCAGAATGTTTCTTAAAGGCATTGGCAAAGGGTTCGTCCCCAAAATATTTTTTGATCAGCTGCTGAAGGAAGGGGTTTTCCACCTGATTTAAAAGAGCCATCAGCTCCCCATACATCTCATCTAAATTCCGATCGCTCACCGGAAGATAATCTGCCGGGTCATACTCTCCCTCTGCCACTTTCCGCACCCGCTTAATGTTCAGCTGCAAAGTTCCCTGAAAGCTGGTGACCTCTCCTACAATATCCACATAGTCTAAAGCTGCGAACTCATCAATCCCGGAAGAATTGGGATCCCAGATCTTAGCGTCAATGGTTCCTGTTTTATCCTGCAGCACCACATTTTCATATACTTTACCATTTTTTGCCACTGCGGACTGTCTGTATTTGCACAGATAGACATCGCCTATCCGGTCTCCTTCATGGAATGTCTCGATAAATTTCATTTTTCCAACAATCTCCTTTTTAAAAAAATGTGTTTCTTTTTATTGTATTATAGAGTAAAATGGATTTGTAGTAAATAACAAAGTGAAACAGGACAGTATTAGAACAGATATGAATGAAAAAGCGCTGCGGGTCTTAGAATACCCGAAAATAATCGAAAAACTAACACAGATGGCTGGTTCCCAGCCTGGAAAAAATCTTTGCAAAAACCTGCTGCCCTCCTGCGATCTGGATGAGATCAACCGGATGCAGGGGGAAACTGCAGACGCCCTCACCAGAATCTATCAGAAAGGCAGCGTGTCCTTTTCTGGCGTCCAGGATCTGCGAGGTTCTTTAAAGCGTCTGGAAATCGGCAGCACCTTAAATATATTGGAACTTTTAAGCGTCTGCAAACTTTTAGAGGCCTGCAACCGGGTGAAATCCTATTCCCGCCGGGATACGGAAGAGGCTGAGGAGGATTCTCTGGATGAGATGTTCCGGGAGCTGCAGCCCTTAACGCCCCTGGCCGGAGAGATCCGCCGCTGCATCTTATCCGAGGATGAGATCGCAGATGATGCCAGTCCCACCTTGCGGCAGATCCGGCGTTCCATGGGGATCACCAATGACCGAATCCGTTCTCAGCTAAATTCCATGGTAAACGGCAGTACCCGCACCTATCTGCAGGATGCTGTGATCACCCAGCGGAACGGCCGCTACTGTATCCCGGTAAAGGCGGAGCACCGCAGCCAGGTGCCAGGCATGATTCATGACCAGTCCTCCACCGGTTCCACCCTCTTTGTGGAACCTATGGCAGTAGTAAAATTAAACAATGATCTGCGGGAACTGGAGCTTCAGGAAGAAAAAGAGATTGAAGTGATCCTGGCTCATCTAAGCGGCCTGGTAGCGGAAAACAGCGAGTCTCTGCACAATGACATCTTACTCCTGACGGAACTGGATTTCATCTTTGCCAGAGCTATGCTGGCCAAGAGCTATGACGGTTCCCGTCCGGATTTTAATGAGGAAGGACGTATTTCCATTAAAAAAGGGCGCCATCCTCTTTTGGATCCCAAAAAGGTGGTGCCAGTGGACATCAGCCTGGGGGATACCTTTGACCTTCTGGTGATCTCAGGCCCCAACACGGGAGGCAAAACGGTTTCCTTAAAGACCGTGGGCCTTTTTACCCTTATGGGACAGGCAGGACTTCACATTCCCGCCTTTGATCACTCGGAGTTGTCTGTGTTTACGGAAGTATTTGCAGATATCGGAGATGAACAGAGCATTGAACAGAGCTTAAGTACCTTTTCCTCTCACATGACTAATATTGTTTCCTTCTGGAAACAGGCAGACAGCCGCTCTTTAGTCCTTTTTGACGAACTTGGGGCAGGTACCGACCCCACAGAGGGAGCGGCTTTGGCCATTGCCATCCTCTCCAATCTTCACAGACGGGGGATTCGTACCATTGCCACCACCCACTACAGCGAGCTGAAGATCTTTGCCCTCTCCACTCCCGGAGTGGAAAACGGCTGCTGCGAATTTAACGTGGAAACTCTGCGTCCCACCTACCGGCTTCTCATCGGGGTTCCCGGAAAGAGCAATGCCTTTGCCATCTCTTCCAAACTGGGACTTCCGGACGAGATCATTGAGGAAGCAAAAGGCCATATCAGCCAGGAAGCAGAAAACTTTGAAGATGTAATCGCTGATCTGGAAAACCGCCGGGCCATGGTGGAGCAGGAACGTCAGGAGATTTCCCGCTATAAGCAGGAGATCGAGCGTCTGAAAAATAATCTGGCCCGCAAGGAAGACAAACTGGATACCAGCAGGGAAAAAATCCTGGCTCAGGCCAGAGAGGAAGCTCACGCTCTTCTTCGGGAAGCCAAAGAATATGCGGACGAAACCATCCGCAGATATCACAAATTCGGCTCCTCCATCGACTCTTCCAAGGAGATGGAGCAGGAGCGCAGCCGTCTTCGTGAAAAAATGTCCGGCCTGGAAAAAGATATGGCTCTGAAAAACACAAAAAAGCCCAAAAAAGAAGTCAAGGCAAAAGAACTTCGCATTGGGGACAGCGTAAAGGTCTTAAGTCTGAATCTAAAAGGCACCGTCAGCACCCTGCCGGATGCCAAGGGCAATCTGTTTGTGCAGATGGGGATTCTCCGTTCTCAGGTAAACGTAAAAGATCTGGAAAAACTTCCGGATGAAGAGCCCCTCTCCCCAGTTTTGAAACGTACTGGAACCGGCAAACTAAAAATGTCCAAATCTGCTTCTGTCAGCACAGAGATCAACCTTCTTGGAAAGACTGTGGATGAAGCCTTAAATGAACTGGATAAATATCTGGATGATGCCTATCTGGCTCACCTGCCTTCTGTCCGCGTAGTTCACGGCAAAGGTACCGGGGCGCTTCGGAAAGCAGTACACAATTACCTGCGGCGGCAAAAACATGTGGACAGCTACCGCCTGGGAGAATTTGGGGAAGGAGATGCCGGCGTCACCATTGTTACGTTCAAAAAATAGCGTTTCTGGAACAGTTCGGCGTTTTGCCGGAACCAGTAAATAACCTTTCGAATAAAAAAGTACATGTTTCGTGCTTTTGCAGTTTTACAAACTGACTATAGCGCACACGTTTCCCTGCCGGATGCTTACTGCAAAGTAACCGCTTTCTTTTTGCATCTGTGCAGATGGCAGGCGAATGCGCCTCTGACTTACCTGTACATTGACAACAAGCGCAGAACACTTCTGCTGCAGAAAGACAATACGAGGAGAAAATTATGACAAATCGGCAGCGAATACTAATTGTAGATGATGATGAGAATATCGCAAAGCTCATCTCGCTCTACCTGACTAAAGAATTTTTTGACACGAAAATCGTGACCGATGGAGTGAGCGCACTGAGAGAGCAGGAAACCTGGCAGCCCAATCTGATCCTTCTGGATCTGATGCTTCCCGGTGTGGACGGTTATCAGGTTTGCCGGGAGATCCGCCAAAGATCCAAGGTGCCCATCATCATCCTCTCAGCCAAGGCAGAAGTTTTTGACAAGGTTCTTGGATTAGAATTGGGCGCTGATGATTACATTGTAAAACCTTTTGATACCAAAGAATTGGTGGCCAGGGTGAGGGCTGTCCTGCGCCGTTTTTCCGTTCCTGCACCGGAAGAAAATAAAACCCAGGAAAAATATATAGAATTTCCGGATCTGACCATTAATCTGCGAAATTATTCTGTAATTTACCGGGGAGAACCTGTGGACATGCCGCCCAAGGAGCTGGAACTTCTATACTTCCTGGCTTCCTCTCCAAATCAGGTATTTACCAGAGAACAGCTTCTGGATCATATCTGGGGATATGAGTACATGGGCGATACCCGAACGGTAGATGTGCATATCAAACGAATCCGGGAAAAAATCAAGGATAATCAATACTGGTCCATCACCACTGTCTGGGGAATTGGCTACAAATTTGAAACACCACCCAGACACTGAAGTCCAAGAGACCGCTTTCCATTCTCCCGGTTCTATTTGGCATTAAAATCGAAAAAGCCTGCAGACTGCCGGCCTTTGTGCCTCTGCAGTCTTCCGGCTCTTTTGAGGGTAATACCTGAGATTCTTACGTGCCGCTGACTCTGATATTTTACGGTTCCTTCTTTTGCTTAGGAGTTCCTGCGTATGAGACACAAATTATTGATTCGTTTCTCTATTTTTTATCTTCTTTTTGTTATGATCACTTTGGTACTTTTTTCTGTGCTTATGCCCACCAAAATCTATGACCATCTGCTAAAGAGCAAGACTGCCCAACTGCAGCAGGTGGCAACGGAATTGGCTGACTATCCCGAAGTTTACAACTGCGATTTTCAAAATGAGACTGCGGATCTGTCCCTGCGCAGTTCGCTCACCGCTATCGCCAAAACCCAGGAATGTATCATCTGGCTGGTTCACAAGGATGGTCAGGTGTTAATGTCCAGCGATCTTCCCTATCCTATGGAGCACTCCTTAAAAATCCCTAATTTTTCCGGTATTCTGGAAGAACGTCCCTGCCAGCTCACCGGGGATTTTTTTGGTATGTTTAATCATCAGATTCGCAGTATCCTCATGCCGGTTTCTGTCATGCCTCACACAACCGACTATGTGATTGTTCACTATGAAGTGGCACATTTAGAGGCCAGCCAAAAATATCTCATGAGCCTTTGTTCCTGGATGCTGGCTCTTTTTTATGCAGTCTCACTACTGCTTCCCTTTGCTGTGTATTTTCTGTTTTACCAACCTCTCCGGAAGCTCATTGCCCTCTCTCACAATTATCTCACCGGAAATCTGAATCTCCAGTCTCCTCCTTCGGATGACAGTGAATTTTCCTCCCTTCAGACAAATATCAATTTTCTGGCAGAAGAAATCCGGCATACCGAAGATTATCAGAGAAATTTTGTCTCTAATATCTCCCATGACTTCCGTTCCCCTCTTACCTCCATCCGCGGCTACGCGGAAGCCATCTTAGATGGCACGATCCCCAAAGAATCCCAGGACAAATATCTGCAGATTATTCTCACAGAGGCAGAACGGCTCACCAGGCTGACTCAGAATATCCTAAACACCAACAATCTTCAAGGCAATGGCATGATGCTGGATCTGTCCGTTTTTGACATCAATGATATGCTCCATTCCATTGCTGCCTCCCTGGAAATACAATGTCGGAAAAAGGATATTAAGATCCTCTTTTCCCTTTCTCAAAGCCCCCTGGAAGTTCGGGCCGATAAAATAAAAATCCAGCAGGTAGTCTATAACCTGCTGGACAATGCCATTAAATTCAGTCCTTCCCATTCTTCTATCACCGTCTCCGCTTCCCGGAAACGAAAATATGTGTTTGTATCCATCAAAGACCACGGCGAGGGGATCCCGGCCAATCAGATCCCGAAGATTTTCAACCGTTTCTACAAATCCGATGCCTCCCGAAACAAAGACAAACACGGCACCGGGCTTGGGCTTTCCATTGTTCGGGAAATCCTGACTGCTCACAAACAGAATATCAATGTGATCAGCACAGAGGGCGTAGGATCCGAATTTGTGTTTACTCTGGAACGGGCGTAGAAGAGAAAACAGCATCTGAATACAAGGATCTGCCCTTTGTACACAGATGCTGTGTTTTGCTTTTATGGATTGTTCTGCACTTTATCGGATAGCTGTCACTTCATAATCCTTGTCTTCCACAGTACTCTTTAACACCTCATCAGACACCTCTGCATTTAATGTAATTACAGCCGTACCGGACTCATGGCTCACCACTGCCTCATCTACCTGGGGAAGGGCCTCCAACGCCTTCTTAACTGCTGCCTCGCAGTGTCCGCACATCATTCCTTTGATTTCCATTGTTTTCTTCATGCTTTCATTCTCCTTTTCCTTTGATTTATTTCTTAACTGCCCGCTGCCGCTTCCGGAACATTTTTCTTTTCCATTGCTTTCTGCCAAAGTTTTTCCTTCCGGGTTGCTTTCTGCAGAGGCAGTATGAAACGTTACCTGATGCCTGCTCTCTCTATCCCTGCGACTATCATACATTTTAAAGAAATTTAGCCGCAGCGCATTCGTCACCACGCAGAAGCTGGATAAGCTCATGGCTGCTGCCCCGAACATAGGATTCAGCTGCCAGCCAAACAGGGGAATCCAAAGCCCTGCTGCCAGCGGAATGCCAATCACATTATAAATAAATGCCCAAAACAGATTCTCATGAATATTGGTAAGAGTAGCGCGGCTCAGTCGGATGGCTGCCGGCACATCACTCAGCCTGCTCTTCATCAACACCACATCCGCAGCATCAATGGCAATATCCGTACCCGCACCAATGGCAATACCAATATCCGCTCTGGTGAGGGCAGGCGCATCATTGATGCCATCTCCCACCATAGCCACCTTGCCTTTTTCTTTCAGCCCGCGAATCACGTTCTCCTTGCCCTCCGGCAATACTCCTGCAATCACTTCATCCACTCCAGCCTGGCGTCCAATGGCTTTCGCAGTCCGCTCATTGTCTCCGGTAAGCATAACCACCCGAATCCCCATATTCTGCAGTTCCCGTACCGCCTTTGGGCTGTCCTCCTTAATTACATCTGCCACAGCGATAATGCCAGCCAGTTTTCCTCCCCGTGCAAAAAACAGCGGCGTTTTTCCTTCCTCCGCCAGCGCCTCTGCCTGGGCTTTCGTTTTTTCCGGCACCCTGCAGGCCTCGCTGATAAACTTCAGATTTCCTCCCTGAAGAAGCTCTCCCCGAAGCATACCGGAAAGACCATTTCCCGGAAGAGCCTGAAACTCTGTCACCTCCTCCAGGTCCATCCCCTGATCCGATGCCTCCTGCATCACTGCCCGGGCCAGAGGATGTTCACTTTTCTGCTCCAAACTCCCTGCCAGCTTCAGCAGTTCATCTTTCGAGATTCCCTCTGCCGGAAACAAATCCGTCACTTTCGGTTCTCCGCTGGTAATGGTTCCTGTTTTATCCAAAACTACGATCTGCATCTTTCCCGCTTCCTCCAGGGACACTGCAGTCTTAAACATGATCCCATGTTTGGCTCCCATTCCGTTTCCTACCATAATAGCCACCGGCGTTGCCAGCCCCAAAGCGCAGGGGCAGCTAATCACCAAAACAGAGATGGCCCGGGCCAGAGAAAAGCCAAAGGTCTGTCCTGCTGCCATCCAGATTAAAAACGTTACCGCTGCGATCCCGATCACTGCAGGCACAAAAACACCGGATACCTTATCTGCCACCTTGGCAATCGGCGCCTTTGTGGCAGCTGCGTCGCTGACCATCTGAATAATCTGAGAGAGTGTGGTATCCTCCCCCACCCTGGTAGCCTGGCACCGGATAAAGCCGGACTGATTTACCGTAGCTGCGGATACCTTATCTCCCTCCGCCTTATCCACAGGAATGCTCTCCCCTGTCAAAGCGGCTTCATTCACCGCGCTGCTTCCGTCCAGAACAATCCCATCCACAGGAATATGTTCTCCAGGACGCACTACAAAGAGGTCTCCCTTCCCCACCTGTTCAATAGGCACAGTCACCTCCTGGCCATCTTTTATGATCACCGCTGTCTTGGGTGCTAATTTCATCAAACTCTTCAGGGCATCTGTCGTCCTTCCTTTCGAACGGGCCTCCAACATTTTTCCGACTGTGATCAAGGTCAAAATCATGGCCGCCGACTCAAAATAGAACTCATGCATATAGGACATAACTCCCGCCATATCTCCCTGCAGTTGGGCCTGCGTCATAGCAAACAGAGCATAAACACTGTAAACAAAGGAAGCTCCGGATCCTAACGCCACCAGAGTATCCATATTAGGCGCCCCATGGATCAAGCCCTTAAAACCGCTAATAAAAAATTTCTGGTTGATCACCATAATGATCACCGTCAGCAAAAGCTGCAAAAGCCCCATGGCCACATGATTTTCTGCAAAAAACTCCGGCACTGGCCAGCCCCACATCATATTTCCCATGGAAAAATACATGAGCACTGCCAGAAAACCAATGGAAGCAAACAGTCTCCTCTTCAGCTTCGGGGTCTCTGTATCCTTCAAAAGCTCTTCCTCTCCCACCTTTGCCGCTGTCTTCTGCGTTCCGCTGCTCTTCTTCTCTGCTCCATAACCCGCATTTTCCACTGCTGTGATAATCTCCTGAGCAGAGGCGGTTCCCTCCACTCCCATGGAATTGGTGAGCAAGCTTACGGAACAGGAAGTCACTCCGGGAATCTGACTCACTGCCTTCTCCACCCGGGCGCTGCATGCAGCGCAGCTCATTCCAGTTACTGTATATTGCTCCATACACATCTCCTCCTTTTCCTGCTACCTTCGTTTTCTTCTGCCTTCGTTCTCTTCTTCCGGCTCCCCCGCTTTCCCGCCGGGCTCTTCTCTCCTTAAAAACTACTCCTCACTGCATTCCTTCCTTTTATTTCATTAACTTCTTTAATAGATCTGTCAGCTCATCAATGGCTGCATCGTTCCCTTTTCGGATGTCCTCGGCCACACAGGTATGGATATGGTTGGACAGCAGCACCTTATTAAAGCTGTTCAGCGCCGCATTTACCGCTGACACCTGCACCAGAATATCTGCACAGTAGGCATCCCGCTCCAGCATCCCTCTGATTCCCCGAACCTGCCCTTCGATTCGATTTAAACGGTTTAACAGATCCTTATATTCCTTGGGAGACCGCTCCTTGGTCCGATGACTGCACTGGCAGGAAATTTCCGTCTCATATTCTCCGTTCTCCGAAGCGGTTCTGACAGCTTCACTGGGTTCAGCGCTCTGACAGTCACAAATCTCCAGCCCCTCCTGAGCCCTTTGAGGCTCCCATCTCTCCTGGAGTCTTCCCTCTTCCAAGTCCAACCGTTCTCTGTCCTCTAACTTTATCTTTTTATCCATCTCTTCCCTCCACTCTGCAAAAACAATCTCCATATACCCCCTGGGTGTATTTTGTTTTCTGTATTATATACCCCAGCATGGTATTTTGCAAGTACTTTTTAGTATTTCAAAAAAACGATTTTTTATTCTGATTTTTATTTTGGAAACTAGCATCAGTGTACAGGGGGCAATACGCCTCAAGCCATGAGATTTGCTGAATTTTTTGCGTTATCCTCAATCAGCGTATGTCCA
>ENA-ORTM01003328-ORTM01003328.1-human-gut-metagenome-genome-assembly--contig:-NODE-3328-length-11209-cov-6.848126_pt1 | contig 11209 bp, 6 predicted proteins | sample MGYA00241909_ERZ509182 | MGnify/ENA primary metagenome ERZ509182 (study PRJEB26280, sample SAMEA2338855) | human gut metagenome | biome: human gut; feature: human-associated habitat; material: faeces...
TGACGAAAAATTTGACGACGCATCTGTCGCACAATCTTTGTGCGGTATTGCCCTTGACATTTCGGCGGAAACCGTGTATACTAATGATAAAGAGAGCACACCAGTAGACGGTCTGCTCCCACTGCTTAGGTTAAAAAGAAATAACTGCCACAGATTTGGACGCTAGGGGCGGTTATTTCTTTTTCTTTTTGTGGTGATGCTTCTTACTATTTTTGGATTATAGGCAATGCCGCACAAAATGTCAAACAAAATATTTCACATCGCATCAAAAACGGCAACAGCAGACTTACTCAAGAATAATGAGCCGCCTGCCGTTTCAGTTATGCCTATAACAATCCCCGTTCCACTCTGCCAGAACTGCGGCACAGTGGAGCGGGGATCTTGCGTATATCAGACCTTTTCTGTAACTGCCGCCTTTTCACGCGGCTGCACCAATGCCATCAGGTGCCGGAACACGAACCGCACCAGCGGACCGGCGAAAAACAACTGCCACAGCAGTGCCATGGGAAAATTTTTCGCAGTGGTTTCAAACCAGACTGCAATCACCTGCACGCCGGCATGCTTGAACAGCAGCGTTGCCGCCAAGCTCATCAACGGGCACATCAGCAGCACCGACACGGCGGAAATCGCCAGCACCAGATGAAAAGGGTTGTCCTTTTCGAGATCGACGATGCGAAACGCCGCCTTTTTTGCCAGACCGCCTACCAGAAAGAAATCCAGCAGAAAGGCGATCGGTCCCATGATCGGCAGTTCCCGAAAAGCGTGGAGAAATACCATGTTGGTCATGCTGCCGGTTTCTATGGCAATGTTATAGCAGATCATCGCGTAGACCATGACAAACACCATGAGAATGGTAAAAATTACTTCTTGTACTTTGTTTTTGGGCATAAAAAATCCTCCTAGAATCAATTCCCGCACCTGCACCCAGCCGTTCCGGTCTGCGTACACGTGCAGACAGGCGAAATGGCATAGAGTGTTGTTCGTGAATCATTCCGGAGAATGTGCGTTTCCAATGACGCGGGCATGTTCCCGCGTGACCTTCTATCCAATCAGATTAAGGAAACGCTGAATAAAGCCCGCCTGACGGCTTTGTACGCAATCTGCTTGCAGATTTTCCGTCATATTGCCCAGAAATCCCTTGCCATACGGCAGTATGCCTGCGGAATTTCTATGCAATCTGCCGAAAAATCTGACTACGCATCTTACGCACAAGCTTTATTCAGTGTTTCCTTAACGATATTATAGCACACTTCTGCGAAAAAGTCAATCGTGCAAAATGGGAGAAAATTTTCCCCTGCAATTCCACAAAAACAGGGCAGGTTTCCCTGCCCGTGTGTTTTATGTCGTACTGGTTCTTAGCTTCAGCAGCAGCATAGACGGTGTGCCGTTGTCGTTCTTTTCATCGGCATAGTCCAACGTGGACAGCATGACCCAGTGGTCTTCTTCGGACACTGTAACATCGTCCTTTTTCACCGCCGCCATTTCCAGCAGCTGTTCCAGCAGCTGCGGCTGCTCTGCGGCATCTGCCGTCATGATCTGGTCTATCAGTTCCTGTGCAGGGCAGGTTGCCGCAATGCTGGCAGTCACCTCCAGACGATACCGTTCATCAGGCAGCAGCAGTACACCGTCTGACAAGTCCGCAAATGCCGACTCCTGCAAAAAATCGTCCAGACTCCCGAACATGGCACTATTGTTCATATCATGTCCGAACACCAGCGAAAAAAAGTCGCTGAAATCCACCGCATTCCGGCTGTCCAGAAACGGGGTGCCGTACAAGTCGTAGCCGCCCTCATAGTTGTGGTCGGTGTATCTATCGCTGTCTGTGCCGCCCATGAGCGGATAGTCGATCATCGTCTGCGGCAGCACCAGCCAGCCGATCATGTCCGGATTGTCGGCACAGCCTTTTTGCAGCAGCGTTTCCCGCCGTTTTAGATTCCGGTCATCGTCCCACGACCGCACCTCGCTCTTGCCGTCCATTCCGCGGAGCACTTCCAGTACATGGCTCTCGCTGGAGTTGAAATAATGGCTTTCATGCAGAAAAACAGCAGACGAAATCACCGCCACCGACAAAAGCAGGCTCACTGCGATCCCAAAAATCTGACTGTAAATTTTTTTCTTGGATTTTACACTTCTTTGTTTCATCAGATGCCCCCGTTTCCCACATATTCATGTATATATTGTAACAAATTCGTACAAAAATATAAACGCATTTCTGAGAAGAATTCGGGAAATTCTGGAATTCTCTATAATTTGTCCATACTCGGAATGAGATCACCCTCATTGATGCTGAATCAGATGATCCAGCAGAATCTTCACGCCGATCAGGATCAGCACCACGCCGCCGGCGATCTCCGCCTTTTTCTCAAAGCGGTTGCCAAAGCGATTGCCGATCCAGACACCGCAGAACGACAGCACCAGCGTGACACAGCCAATAATGGAAACGGAACTCCAGATCTGCACGTCCAGACAGGCAAACGCGATCCCCACCGCCAGAGCATCGATAGAGGTGGCAATTGCCAGCATAAACAGTTCCTTGTGATCCAGCCTGGCATCACTTTTTTCAGCAGCCGATTCTTCCTTTTCGTGGAACACGTCCCAGAGCATTTTTCCGCCGATGAATGCCAGCAGCACAAATGCGATCCAGTGGTCAAACGCCTGAATATAACGGGAAAATGATGTACCCAGCAGCCAGCCCAACAACGGCATCAGTGCCTGAAACACACCGAAATACAACCCGATGACCAACGCCTGATCGTACCGCATCTTCCGCATGCCCAGCCCCTTACAGACCGATACTGCAAATGCGTCCATTGACAGTCCGATCGCTGTCAGCAGCAGTTCTACAATTCCCATAAAACAGTTCTCCTTTTTATGCCTGAGGCATGGCTTTTTACAATAATTTATGCAATTACAAATCAGTATAGCACACGCCATTTCAGTTTGTCAAGGCAAATCATACTAATACAAAAAACCCGACACGGGATCGCTCCCGCATCGGGTTTTTCTTATGCTGTCATAGCCTTGTTGTCAGAAACGCTTACGCGTTCGAAATCAGGGAATCTGATTATTCAGCCCACATAGAGCCCTTCAGGTTCTTCAGATCCGGGCAAACCGGATTGTCCCAAGTAGTGCTCTTGTGACCAGCACCCATCAGAGCAATGTAGTATGCCTGATAGTACAGGTCAGTAGCCTCGATCTTGCCGCTTGCAGAATTCTCTCCTGCCTTGCTTTCAGTATCGATATCGGTCAGGAAGTAAGACAGCTTCTCCAGATTTGCATCCTTTGCATAATCGGTGCCATCCAGCAGCTTTGCACTCTTGGTACCAGCACCCTGTCTTGCAATGTAGTAGCTGCTGTAGTACATATCGGTAGCCTCTACCTTACCGGACAGGTCGGTGTCGCCCTTAATACCGATGTAAACCTTTGCAGTAGCAACCTTCTCGCCCTTATACAGGATATCGAGTTCGGTATCTACATATGCCTTGCCTTCCTTGTCGAACAGTGCCTTCGGGCTTTCTGCACCAAAGGTCAGATCGTCCATGACGCTCTCGCCGTTTACAGTTGCAGACTTCACAAGGTCAGCAGCGTTGAAATTGCGTCCGTCAATAGACAGATAGAAGTTTGCATCCGGATTTACTTCGATTTCCAGTTCTGCTTCTGCAGTCGTGGTGGTTTCTTCTGTAGTAGTGGTAGCTTCGGTAGAAGCTGTCGTGTTTTCTGTGGTAGTGGTTGCTTCTGTAACAGTTGTCGTAGCTTCTGTGGTAGTTGCTTCTGTAGTAGAAGAAACAGCTGCCGGTGTGGTAGTAGTTTCTTCAGTGGTTGCTTCAGTAGTTGCTTCCGTGGTTTCTTCTGTAGTAGTTGTTGTTGTTGTGGTAGTTGTGCTGGTAGTCGTCTTCTTGCTGAAGTCCGGCAGCTCTTCTGTTGTAGAAGCTGTGGTCTTCTTGCTGAAGTCCGGCAGCTCTTCTGTTGTAGCAGTTGTAGTTGCCTTTGTAGTAGTTGTTTCAGATTCTGTTACAGTAGTGGTTGTTGCACTGGTGCTGGTGGTTGTCGGGCCTGCACTGGTGCTGGTTGCCGTAGCAGTTGTTGCTTTAGTAGTAACAGTCGTTGCTTCGGTAGTAGTGGTAGTGGTAGTTGCTTCGGTAGTCGTTACAATAGGTTCTTCGGTAGTGGTGGTTGTAGCAGCAGTCGTTGTTGTAGTGGTTGCTGCAGTTGTGGTGGTGACAGTCGTAGCCTCTGTAGCAGTTGTAGTCTGCGGTTCTTCTGTAGTAGTAGTCGTTGCCGCAGAGGTTGCAGTTGTAGTGGTGGTAGCTGTTGTAGTAGTTGTAGTTGTAGCAGTTGTTGTTTCGGTGGTTTCCACTACATCATTCATGATTACGCGGATCGCACCGTCCTTCAGACCAACCATTTCGTCGAAGATGTCTTCGCCGGTTACGCCCTCGCCGTTCAGGTAGTTGAAACGCTTGACATCTACCATCGTGGTGCCGCTGGGCAGTTTGTCAGAACCATTCGGTGCCCAGTCTACAGGGAACTCATAGTACTCAACAGTCTTGCCATCGTATTCACCAGTCTGAAGTGTCAGACCATATTCGTCAGCCAGTGCCTGTACAGTATCCTTATCCGGCACATTGAAGATCATGCGGAATACCTGATTCATCTTTGTCGGGTCAGTTGCACCTTCGGCAGAACGTGCACCAATGAAACGGATCCAGCGGTCGCTGCCGTCAGTAATGGTAGAAGTGCCGTCCTTGTATGCAATGAAATCATTTGCATTCGGAATACCGCTGCCGAAGTCGTTGACAACAAATGCTCTTTTTTTCAGCAGCTTGGACGGAATGGTGTACAGCTTTGCAGTTGCCTCCGGCAGGTTGACAACGCAGTTGATACCATAGCTGGTTGCGTCTACGCCTTCCTTGGCAGTTACCTTCACGCCCAGAGTGTAGTTCTTCAGAGAAGTGGCATCCTTTTCACTGGGATATACGAATACTTCGTCAATGTCCAGATTGATGTCCTTTTCTTCTGTGGTAGTGGTTGTGGTAGTCGTGTCAGTTGTAGTGGTTTCAGTCTGTGCATCTGTGTAAACGCGGATACCGCCGTTGTAGTAAACTACATCAGTAGTCGCAATATCTGTGCCGTTTTCGTCGATGTACTGACGGTTCGGAGCCAGATAGCCGTCGCCGTGTGTACCCTCAAAGTCCCAGTTTACCTTCTGATACTCTGCAAAGTTTACCGGGAACAGATAGTAGCTGTCGCCGTTTTCATCTGTCTGCAGTTCCAGACCATATTCCTTTGCGATGTCCACTGCGTTTTCTGCAATGGTGCAGTTGATGTCGATCACCTTGTCACCGCTGATCGTGATCGTGCTGGTACTGGAAGTCCACTGGAAATACATCCAACGCTTGGACGGCTCAACGCTCATATCCTGACCGTTTGCCTCATAGCCCTTCAGGTTCTGCGGAGAAGGAGCCAGGTCGCCGCTGACATAAACGTCCCTATAACCATAGTCCTTCTTGTTCTTCGGATTCTTGTAGATCGTCAGGATCTTGGAAGTAACTTCCGGAACTTCCAGAGCGAAGTTGAAGCCCTGTGCGTCCACATAGTTTTCAACCAGAACGGACAGCGGGATCTTTGCATAGTTGCTTGCAGTCTTGACCTGTGCTTCGTCTACCTTGAAGATGATGCCCTTGCCCTTCGGAGCTTCTGTCGTGGTGGTGCTGATGGACTTGGTAGTGGTTACAACAGTGGTGTCTGCCTTTGTAGCAGTGGTCTGTTTTGCTGTGGTTGTTGCAGCAGATGCAGAAGTTTCTGTAGCCTTGCTGGTTTCAGCAGATGCTTCTGTCGAAGTAGAAGCAGTGGTTTTTGCTGTAGTGTCAGCTGTGGTAGCTACAGTTGTAACTGTGGTTTCCTTAGTAGTTTCCTTGGAAGTAACAGTAGTTTCTTCTGTCGTTGCAGAAACGGTGCTTTCTTCTGTGGTTGCAACTGTTTCAGTTGTTACAGTGGTCACAGTTGTGGAAGTAGTGGTCTGATCCGGATCTTCGTCGAAGCACAGTACGATCTTGTCGATGGTTACATCGCCGAACTTCGGATAATAAACCATGAACTGTACAGTTTCACCAACAGTCTTCGGAATATCATAAGATACGATGACCTGCTTGTTTGCCGGTACAGCCAGATCCTTGAATTCCGTGCTCTGCCATTCTTCACCTTCCGGCAGGCTGTCGTTCCATGTGCCAAACGCACCGCTGGTGTTCTTGTCATTTGTCTTTACGGTGTAGTAAGCAATTGCCTTGTATGCACCCATGGGATCAAATTCAACCTTGGTGTTGCTTGCCTTGCCGTCAGTACCCTTGTCTTCCTCTGCCTTCGGAGTCAGTTCCTTGGTGTACTTTGCGGAAACTGTAGTGGTCGGCTGTGTGGTCACAGTGGTTGCAGCAGTCGTAGTGATCGTTGCATCATCTGTGTAAATCACAACAGAATCTACAGTGAAATCCTCATAGGTACCGTCGCCCCAGGCACCAAACTTCAGAGAACCATCATATTCCTTCTGAATGGTTGCGTCCACAGTCTTGGTGATGTCCCAGGTGAATTCGCCGGACTTGCCCAGAGTTTTGTTTTCCTGTGTGGTCTGTGTCCAATAATCCGGTGCTTTCTGTGTAGAAGAACCGAACATATAGTTGTATGTGCCGATTTCCTTATCAGAGGAAACGTTGACAACGACCTTCTTGACAACATTGCTGTTGGTGATGCCAAAGTCAGCCCACTTCCAGCCGATCATGCCTTCCTTCGGGTCAGCCTTCTGTGCATCCTTCAGCAGTTCGCTGTAGGTCTTGCCGACAGTGATCTTTTTCACGCCCTTTTCCTCTGCAGTGGTAACTGTAGTAGCAGCAGTGGTTGCACTGGAAGCAGCAGTAGTTTCAACAGAAGTTTCTGCAGTGGTTTCGTTGGTCGTTGTGGTAGTGGTTTCGGTTGCTACCGGAACGGTAGTTGTGGTGGTTGTGGTAGTTTCATTTGCCAGCTCTACTGTGAAGCTAACTGAAATCACTTCGCCTGCTGCCGGCATATCCCAGCCAGTTGGGTTGATTTCCAGCTTGCTGCAAGTGAAACTCCAATCATCATCATTATCTGCTGCCTGCATAGAAGCCGGTGTAAACGTGGTGTATTCCTGATTGATCTCATGAGTTGTTTCACCGATCTTTACAGAATCAATTGTGATCTTCTTATACAGAGATTTACCGTCGTAAAGATCCGGATCCTGAACGCACAAGTCGAAGAAATTGTAGGAACTCAGAGCATCACCCCAGTTGCCTCTTTTTACAGAAACTTCATAAGAGCCGCTCTTATCAATGGTAACATCAGTTCCCATGCCTACCTTATAGTTGTTCAGCGACCATTTGCCATCGCTACTCTGAATGTGCAGAAACGCAATCGGTGCATCATCTGCCGCTGTCGCAGCGAGGGACATCATCGGGGTCACCAATGCACTGGTCAGAATGGTCGTTGCCGCCATTACGCCAGCTGTCAGAGATGAAAGAAACTTTTTCATCTTCATGATTATCATTCTTCCTTTCTTGAATTGATGCGGCGTATTGCCGCTTGGTTGTGTGCAGAGAAGCTTTTTGCATTTCAAAAAACGAATGCCGCCGCACTGTTTTTCACGTCCCCCTTTCCGCTTTCAAATTGTACAGCCGTGCGATTTGTCCTCTGAAATCTGCCCAGTGCTTTCCTGCACCCTACTTCTCCATATACCAGCATAGCATATTTATCGTTATTTTGCAAGTATTTTTTTCATTTTCCACATATTTTTATACAGCACCAATAAAAGCAAACCCTGTTTTTGTGCATTTTTTCTAAATCTCGAATTGCCAGTGAAAAACAACTTGATAATCTGATACGACACGCCGGTGAATTTTGCATTTTTCAAATGTCAATTTCCGGAAACATTATGAACGTCATCACGGGGTGCGGCGGCGATCTCCTGCAAATCCTGTTCCAGCTGACTGTCCAGCATACGGCAATTGTTCCGGTCATAGAACACACCGGTAACATCCCACAGCATGGGACACATACCTTTGGTATACGCCGCCTGTGCCACCGCGGTGAGGAATGTCCGGACAGTTTCTTCCGTCTTGTTCTTGGTGGAACAGCCGTACTCCCCGATGATCACCGGCACGCCGTTATCCAGAAACCGGCTTTGCAGCTTGTCCATGTCGTTTTCCAGAATCCTCTGATCTCTGGGTGAACCCCATGTGGTCTTGGCTTTTCCCCAGTCGGCATCTTCTTCCAGAATGCAGAACGTAGGCGGCGTATAATAATGTACCGAAACCGCACATCGTCCGGCTTTGTCCTGCGGCATCTGAAAGGCTTCGTCACAGGTCAGGTCTACGTCAGTGGCATAACCGGCGATCAGTAGATGCCGCCTGGGGTTGTTTTCCCTGGAACCGCGTACCAGATCCACAAACTGCTGGTTGATGCGGTTGACAATGCCGTACGCCTCCGCCTTGCCGTCATCAGAGCCGCTGTAGCGGTTCCACAGATCGTCAAAACAGCCTTCTTCGTTCATGGATTCCAGAATCAGGTGGTCACCGTAATCTGCAAACCGTTCTGTCACCTGCTCCCAGATGCTGGTATATTTTTCCATACAGGTGTCATAGTCCATTGATGCCCAGCCCCATTTCTTCCACAATCTGGCTGGTAGTCATGTCGTCCCGCATTTCAGTGCGGGGGTTGCTGTCGGCTTCCTCCTTGCTACTCTCCTCTTTAGAGGAATTGCCGCAGCTGCACGACAACACCGCCAGCACCCCTGCCAGCAGCAGAGAAACGACTTTTTTTCCGTTTCGCATGTAACACCTCTTATCCCTTTTTCGGCGGCTTCATGGTGAGAGCGATGCGTTTCCGCTTCAAGTCCACGTCCAGCACCCAGACTTTCACCACCTCGCCGACCTTGACAGCCTCCAGTGGGTGCTTGATGAACCGGTCACAGATCTGGGAAATGTGCACCAGTCCGTCCTCATGAACGCCCACGTCTACGAAACAGCCAAAGTCAATGACATTCCGCACAGTACCCACCAGTTCCATGCCCGGTTTCAGGTCTTTCAGTTCCATAATGTCCCCACTCCGGAGCAGCGGCGGCGGCAGTTCGTCACGGGGGTCACGCCCCGGCTTTTCCAGTTCCTTGAGAATGTCCCGCACAGTGGGTTCGCCTACGCCTGCCTTTTTCGCAATGGCAGAAATGCCGTGCTGCTTGGCAATAGCACCGATCTCGCTGCGATCCTGTCCGGCAATGTCTGCCAGCCGGAAGCCGCACTCCTGCAAGATCTGCTCTGCTGCCCCGTAGCTTTCCGGATGCACTGCTGTATTGTCCAGCGGGTTCTTGGCTCCGGACACCCGCAGGAATCCAGCACACTGCTCGAATGCCTTCGGGCCCAGTTTTGCCACCTTTTTCAGCTGCTTCCGGTCGGTGAACGCCCCGTTTTCCGTCCGGTATGTCACGATGTTCTTGGCAATGGTCTGGTTGATGCCGGCAATGTGGGACAGCAGAGAGAACGAAGCCGTGTTCAGGTCTACGCCCACATGGTTCACGCAGTCCTCCACCACGCCGTCCAGTGCGGCAGACAGTTCCGCCTTGGGCATGTCATGCTGATACTGTCCCACGCCGATCGCCTGCGGATCGATCTTTACCAGTTCCGCCAGCGGATCCTGTAACCGTCTGGCAATGGAAACGGCACTCCGGAGAGAAACGTCATACTCCGGAAATTCCTCCGCCGCCAGCTTGGACGCAGAATATACCGAAGCCCCTGCCTCGGAAACCACCATGTACGCCGCGGAATAAGGCAGTTCTTTCAGCAGTTCCGCCACGACCGCTTCCGACTCTCTGGAAGCCGTGCCATTGCCGATTGCCACCGCGGTCACGTGGTGCTTCCGCAGCATCTTTCGGATCACGTCCTTTTCCCGTTCCAGCGAAGCCCCCTTGCTGACGGTGATATGTGCCACGCCGGTGTCCAGTACCTTGCCGGTTTCGTCCACCACTGCCAGCTTGCAGCCGGTGCGATAACCGGGGTCTACGCCCAGAACGATGCGGTTTTTCAGCGGTGCCGCCATGAGCAGCTGCCGCAGATTGGACGAGAACACGCCGATTGCCGCCGTTGCCGCCTGCTCTGTCAGAGTCTTGCGGGTTTCCCGTTCCACCGCCGGAAACAGCAGTCGCTGGAATGCATCTTCTGCGGCAGTCTGCACCAGTTTGCCGCAGGGGCTCTGGTTCTTCACGAACTTCTGAATCAGCAGCGAAGCCCCGTGTCCTTCCGGCAGCGTAACTGCCACTTTTAGAGCACCCTCCCGTTCGCCGCGGTCAATGGCAAGGATCCGGTGCCCCACAATGCGTTTCACCGGCTCTGCATAGTCGTAGTAGTTCTGGTACGGCGTATCCGCATCTTCCTCTGTGGCACGGGACTGTATCGTTCCGGCAGACATCACCAGCCGACGCATCTGCTTTCGCAGGTCGGCATCATTTGCCATTTCCTCCGCCAGAATGTCCATTGCCCCCTGCAATGCCGCTTCGGTGTCCGGCACTTCCTCCTGCAAAAAAGCTTCTGCTTCCTGAGCCGGATTCGTCCGGGGATTCTGTGCCATGAGGATTCGTGCCAGCGGTTCCAGTCCGCGGGCAATCGCCATAGATGCCCGTGTTTTCCGCTTGGGACGATAGGGCAGGTACAAGTCCTCGGTTTCCACCAGTGTTTCCGCACCGCGGATCTTTTCTTCCAGTTCCGGTGTCAGCTTGCCCTGTGCTTCAATCGCCGTGCAGATTTCTTCTTTCCGCTGTTCCAGCTTCCGCAGATATTGCAGCCGGTTGTCAATGGCACGAAGCACCTGATCGTCCAGCGAGCCGGTACGCTCTTTCCGGTACCGTGCAATAAACGGGATCGTCTTGCCGTCGTCCAGCAAGGCAATGGTATTGTCGATCTGTTCCTGCCGCAGTTGGAATTCGGCAGCCAGTTTCTGTGGAATATTCAAATAGAGTTCCTCCGTTTCTGTGATTTCAATCGGACTGTTATAATAGTATAACAAACTTTTGGAGAAATTGCAAGGGACAGTTTGTATAAAACCATGCCGCCGCACAAAAAGCAGGACAATACCGCACAAAGATTGTGCGACAGATGCGTTGTCAAATTTTTCGTCAGATGAAACAAAAAGCGGAGTGAATACTGGATGTATTCAC
>ENA-ORTM01003335-ORTM01003335.1-human-gut-metagenome-genome-assembly--contig:-NODE-3335-length-11182-cov-2.945807_pt1 | contig 11182 bp, 9 predicted proteins | sample MGYA00241909_ERZ509182 | MGnify/ENA primary metagenome ERZ509182 (study PRJEB26280, sample SAMEA2338855) | human gut metagenome | biome: human gut; feature: human-associated habitat; material: faeces...
CGATCGCAGAATCTTCTGTTGTATCTAATGCTACAGAGGTAAATGGAATTCCGATATTTCCTACAACAAAAACAGATTGATAGTACTCACGTAAAATACTTCCTACTAAAGCCGTTGTTGTTGTCTTACCATTTGTTCCCGTAATCGCTGCGATCTTTCCTTTTGCAAAATGTGATGCTAACTCAATCTCTCCCCATACAGGTTTATTTTTTACATAAAATGCCTGTGCTACAGGCTGATGAATGGAAATTCCCGGACTTAAGATCAGCATATCGTATTTATCTGCTAATTCTTCTTTAAATTCGCCTAATTCAAAAGATACTTCCATTCCTTCCGGCAATTTCGCTACAACTGCTGCCTGATCTAGTGCTTCATTCCCATCATAGATTGCCGCTGGAATTCCTGCTTTTCCTAAAAGAGCTGCCGCGCCAATTCCACTGATTCCAGCTCCGGCAATGAGTATTTTCTTACTTTTTAAATCCATGTTAAACCTCCAAGTTTCTCTGTGTCTTTTCACTTTTCTATTGTCATATCTCGTATTTTTCAGATGCTATCCTTCTAAATTAGTACGCGAGCATACCGATCAGACATAATACTGCTGTTACAATTGAGAAAATAGAAACAACCTTTGTCTCCGGCCATCCTGATAACTCAAAATGATGGTGAATCGGCGCCATCTTGAAAATACGCTTTTTGGTCTTTTTATAGTAGGTTACCTGAATGATAACAGACAGTACCTCAATAAAATAAATAAATGCAACGATTGGAATAAATAGTGGGATCTTTAACATATATGCTGTAGATACAACAAATCCACCAAGCGCCAGAGAACCGGTATCTCCCATAAATACTTTAGCCGGATGTGTATTGAAGCATAAGAATCCCAGTAAGGCACCAATAACCGCACAGATTACCGGATGGATTCCTGCATTTGTTCCTACAGCGATTACTGTTAAAAATACAGCGATCAAAGTTGTCACGCTTGCGGCAAGGCCGTCAAGTCCATCTGTAAAGTTCGCTCCATTCACTGTTCCAAGCACAACAACGAATAACACCGGAATATATAAAATTCCGAGATGCCATTCTTTTCCTCCGGAAAACGGAAGAATCACGTCTGTTCCTAATCCAGAATGGTTCACCATATAAAATGCAAAAACAGCAGTAATGACAATCTGTCCAAGCATTTTCTGTGCCGGTGTCAGCCCGAGATTTCTCTTCATTACTACTTTGATATAATCATCAAGGAATCCAATCAGTCCGAATCCAAGAGTAACGAATAAAACAGGAATAATCCTTTTATAATCCGGGATATAAAAAGCACATCCTACTAAAATTCCAACAAGAAATAAAATTCCACCCATTGTAGGTGTTCCGGACTTCTTCAGATGAGATTCTGGTCCTTCTTCTCTGATAAACTGACCAAACTTCAGCTTATGTAAAAAGCTGATGAGTCCCGGTCCTAATATTAATGTAATAAAAAATGCAACTAATGCTGGTATTGCAATTGAATGATCCATAATTTAACCTCCATTTTATCTATTGTAGTTTAAGACATTCTTACACAGTATAATCCTCTTTTCACAGATTATCAAGATAGGGCAGGACATTTTGAAAAATTTCTGCCATGACCGGAGCCGCAATTACCCCGCCATAATAGACTCCCTGCGGTTCATCGATCAATACAAGTCCCAGAATCTTTGGAGAATCTGCCGGAGCAAATCCCAGAAAAGAGGAAATATACTTTCCGCTTCTCCGCGGAAGTTTTTCACTTGTTGCAGTCTTTCCTCCCACACGATATCCCTCAACCTGCCCGTTCTTCCCTGTTCCCTCCGCAACTACTGCTTCCAAAAGTTCTCTTAATGTCTGTGAAGTTTCTTCTGAAACTGCTCCCGGCTTTATAGGATATTCATATTGTATTATTTCTTTCGTAATGCTGTCCTTCTTTTCCATTGCCAGATGCGGGATTACAAGCTTTCCTCCATTAATTCCTGCGCTTACTGCCCGAAGCAGCTGCAAAGGTGTAATCTGTATTGACTGCCCAAATGACATTGTAGCAAGTTCTACCGCACCTATTTTACTAAGTTTATGCATAATGGAGTTTGCCTCTCCCGGAAGATCCACTCCTGTTCTTTCGTAAAGCCCCAGCTTCTGATAATACTTCAGCATATCTTTTGCCCCGACTCTTGCTCCGATTTCCATAAAAACCGGATTACAGGAATTCATAAATCCCTGCTGAAATGTTTCCGCTCCATGCCCCTGCGTTTTATGGCAGCGTATTTTTCTATCCTCCACAAGCTTAAATCCTGAGCAGAAAAAAGAATCCTGTAAAGTTACTTTTTTCTCCTCTAATGCTGCCGTAGCTGTTACGATTTTGAATGTTGATCCAGGCTCATAGGAATCGCTGATCACAGGATTTCTCCACATATTGTTTAACTTATCATTTTGAGTCTTTCCTTGCTCTTTATATTCTTTAATTAAAGTAAACGGTTCATTTAAATCATACTCTGGAAGGCTGACAAGAGCATAGATTTCTCCATTTTGTGGATTCATTAAAATAGCAGAGACTCTTTTGGCCTTTTTTGCTTTTAAAACTTTCTTCGCTGCCTGCTGTACATAACATTGTATATTATAATCAAGTGAAAGATACAGATCATCTCCACTTACCGGCTCGATTCGATCCTCCGCAAGGTTCTCCACTTCGATTCCCTGATAATCTGTCATCGTAAGTATCTTTCCATCTGTTCCTTTTAATGTAGAATCATATCGGGACTCTAACCCTAAAATACCCTGGTTATCTGCTCCTGCAAATCCCAGCACTTTAGATGCCAGTGTGCCAAATGGATAGTAGCGCTTATAATCTTCATCTACCTTGACCCCGGAAAGTCCCGCTTCCCGAATCTCATCTGCAATCGCTTTTGGTACATTACTTTTTATTTTTTCTCTTGATGATATCTTCTCTACCTTTTTTCTTACTTCTTTTTCAGAAATCGCAAGCTTTTGTGACAAAAGCCGAATTACTTTTTCCGGTTCTTTTATCTGATAGTAAATGACAGAAACAGAACATACTGCTTGATTATCCGCCAGCACTACTCCATTCCTGTCATAAACTTTCCCTCTTGCTGCCTTTATCGTTCGTTCTCTTTGCTCAATGCTTAATGCTCTTTTACTTAATTCTTCTGAGCGAAAAATGGTTAGATAGATCAATCGTCCGGTCAGAAGTAAAAATGCCAGAAAAAAGCATAAGAAAACAAGATTGTATTTTCTTTTCTGAAATAAATGAATCTCTATATCGCTCACCTCAGAAATAGTTTATTAATCAGTATACGCAAAAACTTATTCCTTAGTACTTGTTGCTACTTTAATTCCAAGAACATTTACTATTTCTTCCATACAGGACTTCTCAAGTTCTACTGCTAAACCTGCATTCGCCTGAAATGATACATTCGGTTCATCAATCGTTACATAAACCAGTAACTCTGGTTTTTCTACAGGAGTAAATCCAATAAAAGAAACATAATAATCTTTTTTATTTCTTGGTATCTTTTCAGCGGTACCAGTCTTTCCTCCGATTGTATATCCTTCAATCTGCGCTTTCGTACCAGTTCCGTTCTCCACCGTTTCCTGCATATAGGAACGAATCGATGCTGATGTTTCTTCGGAAACGGTCTTTCTTAATACTTCTTTTCCAACATCTTTTACGACATCTCCACCATCATTCTGAATCTGTTTTACGATATGTGGCCGGTAATAATTCCCTCCATTAATGAGAGAACAAAAACCTGCTGCCATCTGCATCATCGTACAGTTGAAGTTCTGACCAAAAGCATTCGTTGCAAGCGTGACACTATTGGAATAATTCGAGGCATTATATACAAGATTCTTTGTTTCTGCCTCGCCTGGAAGATCAATTCCTGTGCTTCGTCCAAAGCCAAAAAGATTCTGATAATTATAAAATGTTTCTGCACCTTCATTAAATGCGATATTCATCATAGCAACATTACAGGACTTGGCAACTGCATCTTTTAAAGTGATATTTCCATGTACATGAGAACATCCAATGTTACGCTTTCCGACCATAAGAGAACCTGTACAAAAATAACTTTCATTTCCGGTAAGTGCCCCACTTTCTAATCCTGTCGCTACAGTAAATGGCTTATAAGTAGATCCCGGCTCGTTTGTATCACTGATGATTGCATTTCTCCAGAGTTCATAGAACGCATCATAAATCGTCTTTTTCTTTTCTGTATCTTTATCTTCCTGTTCCGTTGTTTCTTCAGAGGATTCTTCTCCTGACTCCTCTTCTGAAGCTTCTTCTGCTTCTTTCTCTTGGGTATATGCTTTCATTTCATCAATCTCACTCTGAGAATATAAAGATAACAGCTTCTTCTCATCCATCGGCTCATTTAAATCATATGGATTCGAACTTGCCATTCCCAAAATCTCACCATTTTGTGGATCCATAACTAAAATATTTGTTACCTTACTTCCAATCTTACTGTCAAAATCATTTAACTTTTCTTCTATGATTTTCTGGATCTGCATATCAATCGTACTCACTACGGAGTTACCGTTCTTTGCTTCTTTTACAGTCTGTTCCTGATCTAACTCCTCATTAAAATAATAGTATGCACGTCCATTCACTCCATTAAGCTGTTCATTATAAGACTGTTCAATTCCCCAGTTTCCTACATTGCCTGAAGATGTAAAGCCTAAAATACGACAAGCAAGAGAATTATATGGATAAATTCTTTTATAATCTTCTTCAAAAGAAATCCCCTTTACTTGTCTGGCACTTTCAATCTTTTCCTTTTTAGTATCCGATACCCCTTTCATGGAATCATCTGCCATATCAAGGAACTTCTGAAACTTTGCAACTTCATCGTAGGTCATATTCTTTTTATAAACTACATAATAGGAATCTTTATTCCCTTCGATTACTTTTTTTAAGTTCTTTTTACTAAATCCAAAGTATTCATGTAAAGCGTTAATTGTTGTCGCTTCATATTTCTTCTTCCGAAGCAGAATATTCTTTGGTTCTAATACCAGTGTATAAATCTTTTCATTTGTTGCCAGAATATTCCCATTTCTGTCATAAATCTTTCCACGCTCAAAAGGAATAACCGAGCTATCATGCTTTTGTTGTCCGAGTACCTTTGTCTCAAATTCACTGCCTTTGTTTACTGTCCAATATGTAAGCCTTACTGCCAAAATGAAAAAGAGGCAGATGATACCTATAAATACCAATATCAGCTTACCTCTCATCTGGTCAGTCAGGCGTTTGATTTTCTTTACTTTCTTCGCCACTTTACCACCTGCTTTTTACTTTCCTGAATTTACACTTTCATATTGTCTGAAATAATCATTAGACTCTCCTTTATAGAGGAGTATGTTTGAATCTTCCGGGTAGATCATATGTAAATTCTTTTCTGCATATTCTTTGATTTCATCTAAATTAATGGACTTATCAATCTCTGCTTTTATTGCATTCTGCTTGCTGAGTAATGTTGCCTTCTCTGTCTTTAAATCTGAAATCTGCTTTTCCATTACATTCAACTGTACGGTTCCATGCAGATAAAACATTGCCGCAGAAGCACATAAAACTACTGCGATTACAGCAATCAGCGTATACTTCCAGTCAAATGCCAGAAATCGGGCTGTATTCTTCTGAATTGCCGTTTCTGAATGAGCACTTACTGCCTTGCTTCGTTCCACTGCATATTCTGATTTACGAGCAGTATTCCCTGCACGCTTTGGACTGCCGGACTTTGTACTGCCTGCAGTTTCTCTGTCTAACTTTTTAACGTTACTTCCGTAAATATACTCGTAACGTTCTGATGTATCACGAAACGCCATATTCTAACCTCCAACCTTCATTCTTCACTCATAAAAAAGGAAATCTCTTCTCCTGTGATTATGATGCATATTCTATTCCTTTGTAATTCTCCGCTCAAAAACACGAAGCTTTGCGCTTTTCGAGCGGCTGTTCTCCTCCAATTCTTCTCTTCCAGGCACAATCGGCTTTCTTGTGATTACCTTACCTTTTGATTCTCTTCCGCATACACATACCGGAAATTCCGGAGGGCAGATACAAGGACGTTCACAGGTTCTAAAAATATTCTTTACAATGCGGTCTTCTAAAGAATGGAACGTAATGATCGCAATTCTTCCTTCATCGTCTAAAATGTCGATCATATCTTCTAAATTATTCTTCAACACATCTAGCTCATGATTCAGTTCAATACGAATTGCCTGAAAAGTCTTCTTTGCCGGATGTCCACCTGTAGCACGTACCTTTTTCGGTATAGCCGCCTTTATAATCTCGATAAGCTGTCCTGTTGTTTCCACCGGTGCCTCCTGTCTTGCCGCAACGATATGCTTGGCAATATTCTTGGCAAACTTATCTTCTCCATAATTACGAATCATATGATACAGTTCCATCTCACTGTACTCATTCACAATGTCCCTTGCCGTCTTCGTCTGACGCTGATCCATACGCATATCCAGTGGAACATCTTCACGATATGTAAAACCACGCTCTGCATTATCAAGCTGATAAGAAGAAACTCCAAGATCAAGAAGAATCCCATCCACTTTGGAAATGCCCAGTTCTTTAAGCACCTGACACATCTGTGCATAATTGCTTCTGACAATCGTTACTCGATCCCTATACGGTTCCAGCCGCTTTGTTGCCGCTGCAATCGCCTCTCCATCCTGGTCAATCCCAATCAGTCTTCCTTCCGGCCCCAGCCTTTTTGCAATTTCAGAAGAATGTCCTGCACCACCTAAAGTTCCATCTACATAAATTCCATTTGGCTTAATTGCCAGAGACTCAATGACTTCCTCTAGCATGATTGATTTATGAACAAATTCCATTTTTACCTCCGTATCCCATTTAAATTTTATTTTATATCATCACTGTCTGTAATGCAATATAAATATAGTGTTATTTTCAATGTTTTACCTGCAAAATTCTAAAGAAAAAGAACGATTGTCTATCAAAAAACAACCGTTCCCCTTTTTCTGTTATATGTACTCTCGGAATCTTTTTGTACTTGATTTTGTGAGAAAGACTCCGAAAGTACATTTATTTATTCTTATAACATTTAACTTATCTCATGAAATCTGTATAAACAGGAAGGACAATCTCCGGTTTATCATACATTACGATTTCTCCATCATGCATCCAGATGATCTGGTCACATAAATCTTCTAACGTAGACATACTGTGTGAAACAATAACTACCGTACGATCTCTTTTAGAGATCAGCTCCTTCATCTTATTATAACTCTTCTTCTTAAACTTCTGGTCACCTACACTAAGTACCTCATCAATAAGCATAATCTCTGTTTCAAGAATCGCTGTAATTGAGAAAGCAAGCTTAGAATACATACCACTTGAATATGTTTTTACCGGCATATCAATAAAGTTGCCAATTCCGGCAAATTCTATAATTTCCGGCATCTTCTCCATAATGAAGTCTCTTGAGAATCCAAGGAGCATACCAGATAAAATAATATTCTCTCTTCCTGACAGTTCATTTTTAAAACCAACACCGATTGACAGAAGGGAAATGGTATGTCCATGAAGATCAATCTCTCCACTGTCTGCCGAAAAGATTCCGGCAATCGCCCGGAGCATCGTTGACTTTCCGCTACCGTTCTTTCCGGTAATTCCAAGAATCTGTCCTTCCGGAACTTCAAAAGAAACATTTCTTACTGCATGGAATATTTCCTGCTCAACTTTTTTTATTTTGAACAGGTTTTCTTTAATTGAACCTGTCTTTAAACTCTTATAATCAATGCATACATTTCTTACGCTAATTGCACTGTTTCTATTCTCTTCCATTAAATCACCTTTACATAGCTGTTTTCGTTCTTATAAATCTTACGAATTCCCAACGCAGCAACAATTATACCGATAATAAACCATATAAAAAGCCACTTCACATCTGGTGCCTGACCATATAAAATGCACTTTCTAATACCGCTTAACACAAGTGCCATCGGATTTCCTTTCATCAGTATTCCTGTATATTTCGCAGGTAATCTTTTTTCAATGTTATAAAAAATACCCGTCAAATAAAATACCATACGAAGAACAATATTCGTTACATTCGCTAAGTCCTGAATAAATACTCCGTAATGCATCAGATGTGTCATGCAGGCAAATGTCACTACAAACAACACGATAAATATCGGAATAACATATAATACATTCAACGTAATCGGTATCCTGAAATAAATAACCATGATCACGATAATCGCAAAAGAAAAAAGCATCTTATATCCATTAAAAAACATCTTGGATATGAGTAAAATAAACTTTGGTATATATACCTTCGTTACAATAGACTTATTATTCTTTAAAAGCTTTACACTCTGTGTCAGACATCGGTTGAAAAAATCCCAGGCGGTAATACCAAGGAAGATAAATACCGGGAAATACTGTTCGCTTGCATTAAACACAACGCCAAAAATAAACGCATAAATCAGCATAAAGCAGAATGGTTCTAACACCCACCAAATCCAGTTCAGGTAGGAATTGGCAACCTCTGATTTTAATTCTGACTTTGCAGAATAAATGGCGTAGCGATAGTGACTCTTTAAATCCTTCCAAAATCGCTTCATAACATCCTCCAGCCCATTGGCTTTTTGCTTATTTTTTGTAAAAACCTAAGGAATTATAGCATAAACAGGCGACTTTAGCAAGCCTTACTCTTTCTATGCCCAAGAACCATCCCAATCAGTCCTCCAACAAAAATACAAATACATACAACCTGTGTAACTGCTATTCCCGTATGACCGATAAGCAGCTGATCCACTCGAAGTCCCTCAATAAAGAAACGTCCCAATCCATATCCCATCAGATAAATACATAAAAGTTCTCCATCAAACTTCTTATGTTTCCGATAAATAAAGATAAAAAGCAACAGAAGAAGATTCCACATTCCTTCATAAAGAAATGTAGGATGTACCTGAATATAAGACAGCTTCTCCCCATGAACAGTAAGGGTAACAAGATGCTTAAGGATTCCTGAACTCTCAAGTTCTGATACCCTTCCATACTGTTCAAAATACTTTAGCGGAATCTGCATAGCAAGTGGTCCGTCGGTATAACCTCCAAAAGCTTCTCTGTTGAAAAAGTTTCCCCATCGTCCCATGATCTGACCGATAAGCAGTCCCATTGTCATCGTATCAAGCATTAAAAGCACACTCTGCTTTTTTGCTTTTGCAAAGAGAAAAAGGACAAGAACCGCCATAGCCACGCCTCCTACAATTCCAAGTCCTCCATGCCTTAAATTAAATATCTCCGGAATATTGTCTTTATAAGAATCCCATGAAAATACAACATAATAAATTCTTGCACCAATAATCGCCGGAATCATCATAACAAGCAGGTAATCCATGTAAATTTCCGGATTCTGCCCTGTTCTTTTTGCCTCCTGTTGCGCCACCCACAAACCGACAAGAAATCCGCATGCAATGATAATTCCGTAAAACATAATCTGAAAATCCCCTATGGAGATATATCTTCCCACATGGGAAAGAACAATTCCAAGATGCGGAAATCGAATATCTGTGTACTGCATAACTTCCGTTCACTAACCTCCTGTTCTTATTATTTTATTTATTATATCCCTCCCAAAGAAATTTTTCAATTTAATTCGGGGGAAGGCGGGAGAGAAAGGAAAAAAGAATTTCACCGAATTCTATAGTAAAACTTCTGTCTTTTTCTTGCTTTCTATGTTAGAATAATAGATTGAAATTATGAATTTAAGATGTACTCCTAAAGACTTCCATTCTTGATTTCCAGATTTTCTAAAATGTACTGGCAGAATTTTTGATGTGTACGTAATACTCACATTAATGGGATTTGAGAATAGGAAAAGCTACAAGAGTACATAAAACAACATAGGAGGAATTTTTATGAAATTAGGTATTGTTGGCCTTCCTAACGTTGGAAAGAGTACATTATTTAACTCTCTGACAAAGGCTGGAGCGGAGTCTGCCAATTATCCATTCTGTACTATAGATCCGAATATTGGTATTGTTGCCGTTCCGGATCAGCGTCTTAAAGTACTGTCTGATATGTATGATTCCGCAAAGATTGTTCCGGCTACAATTGAATTTGTTGATATCGCCGGACTTGTAAAAGGTGCTTCTAAAGGAGAGGGTCTTGGAAACCAGTTCCTTGCAAATATTCGTGAAGTAGATGCGATCGTTCATGTGGTACGTTGTTTTGAAGACAGTAATGTTATTCATGTTGATGGAAGTGTCGATCCTCTTCGTGATATCGAAACAATTAACTTTGAGTTGATTTTCTCTGATATCGAAGTATTAGACCGCCGTATTTCCAAGTCCGCACGAGCAGCTCATAATGATAAGAAGATTGCTGCAGAAGTAGAATTTTTAAAGAAAGTAAAAGCACATCTTGAAGATGGACAGCTTGCTAAAACATTTGTTACTGAAGATGAGGACGAGCAGGCATTATTAAGCGAATGTAATCTTCTTACAGATAAACCTGTTATCTTTGCGGCTAACGTTTCTGAAGATGACCTGGCAGATGATGGTGCAGAAAATCCTTTTGTACAAAAAGTCAGAGAATATGCGAAGGGCTGTGAAGCAGAAGTATTTGTTGTATGCGCTCAGATCGAGCAGGAGATCGCAGAACTTGACGATGATGAAAAAGCAATGTTCCTTGAAGATCTCGGCTTAAAAGAGTCTGGACTTGAAAAGCTCATCAAAGCAAGCTATTCTCTGCTTGGTCTTATCTCTTATCTTACTGCCGGTCCGATCGAATCAAAGGCATGGACAATCACTCGTGGCACAAAAGCTCCACAGGCAGCCGGAAAAATCCATTCTGATTTTGAACGTGGATTTATCAAAGCTGATGTTATCAGTTATCAGGATTTAATTGAAAACGGAAGCATGACTGCTGCAAGAGAAAAGGGTCTTGTACGTTCTGAGGGAAAAGAATATGTCATGCAGGACGGAGACGTTGTATTATTTAAATTTAATGTATAAAATGATGTCAGTGTCAAAACAGCATTAAAAAAGGAAATCTTACTTGGACAAATACCTAAGTAAGATTTCCTTTTTTCTTTTCTCTTTTCTTTACCGGATTATCACTTTTCCTTTAAATCCAGCTTTTTTGACCTGATTTTTTACATTTTTACTCTTT
>ENA-ORTM01003345-ORTM01003345.1-human-gut-metagenome-genome-assembly--contig:-NODE-3345-length-11161-cov-3.481001_pt1 | contig 11161 bp, 12 predicted proteins | sample MGYA00241909_ERZ509182 | MGnify/ENA primary metagenome ERZ509182 (study PRJEB26280, sample SAMEA2338855) | human gut metagenome | biome: human gut; feature: human-associated habitat; material: faeces...
TTCCTGAAGAATACGATGCTCTACGCAAAAATCCCGCAGCTCATCGTTTTCGTATTCCTCGTTTTTGGGATCAATAAATTGCACCGGATTAAAATAATTGCCGAGTGGATTTTGCCCCAATTCGGGATAATCAAAAATGTACTGATACTCATATCGGGCAGTACAGTAATTTGCCCTGCAATAAAGCGCATAGCGCTGATCGGCGCTTAAACTTTTCAAAACAGCGGGATAATATTCCTCGTCAAAAACAAAAGTAATCAATTCCATCAGCCGTGTTTGGAGGGCTTTCAGGTATGCAAGATACGCTGAAAGCTCTTTTTTTGTGCGTTTTTTCAGAAAAGGCGGAAACAGCATGGTGTACAAAGACGAATGAATGACAAGCCGAAAGTATTTAACTGTCTCAGCAAGGCAGAGGTAATCAAAAACCTTTTGTTCCGTTTCCGATTCAAATGGAATCGGATCGGCTTTCCGTTCCTGTTCATAGGTCAAATTCCCGGTATCACACGCTTTTTCAAAGTCGGCATACAGAAAGTTTAACAATCCTTCGCCCAAAGGAAAGTCCACACTGCCGCCGCTGAGCGGAATGAGTCTCCCTACCTCAATTTCGTTTTCATCGGAATCCAAATCGGGATTTGACACTATCTGCATAGAGGGAAAGCATTCAAAATTAGGAGGAAGCATATCACAAACGCTCAAATAATTTTTAAGTTTCTCGTCTGTTTGATCGGGCGGCACAAGAAATTCTTTTCTTGTGCCGCAGGCAAGCTCGGAAAGGTCGGAAAGCCGTTCTTTCGGGATACTGCGACCGGCGGCATCCGCCTCGGAAAATTCATAGCTTTCCGGCACGGCAATAGAAAGAACCTTTTGTTCCGCATCGCACCACACTAAATTTTTCATCTTTCCCTGAAGCTCTTCATTAGCGGAATCAAGAACTTGAAACGCTGATTTTTTATCCATGCTCTCACCTTTATTTTTAGAAAATGTCGAATTGACGGATATTGAAAAATTTATATCACTACAAACAACATTGTACAAAAGCATTGTCGAAATGTCAATACACGGATATAATGAATTTGAAAATTAAGATTTCGATAAACATAATTTTCTAAAAATTGAATGACCGTCCGAAAGATACAAACCGCCATGACTTTGCCGAAAGGCAAACGAGCGCCTGAGCTGAAAAAACGACAGCTTGGGACTGCACAGCGCCCGCCGACAAGCGAGAGTGCCTGTAGGAATCTCAGGATGCAACGGCGGCGGATACCGGCAGCGCAGGATTCCTCAACCGGTATCCGATTTTACATAGCTGTAAAGGAGGAATGGAAGCTATGAAAAAATCAGAGCTCAAAGAGCTTTACCAGATGATGTTTCCGGAATATCCGGACATCGTGACTGTCCGGCAGCTTCGGGAAATGCTGGGCATCAGCCGTCAGCTTGCCTACGATCTCATCAACGATGGTGAATTGCAGGCAATTAAAATCGGCAACAGTTTCAAAATCCCGAAAGTCAGCGTGATTAACTTCGTGACCGAAGAGAAAAAAGAGGTGAAATCCAGTGCCTGAACGAATCGAGCTCACGCCGTCCCAGCGCAGGCGGTGCAACCGCCTGATAAAAAGGCTCTGCGCCAATTACGACGACGGTAACTGCCTGCTGCTGGACGATGGCGAGCCCTGCGTCTGCCCGCAGACCATCTCCTATTCGCTGCTGTGCAGGTATTTCCGCAATGCGGTTTTACCCGCCGACAAGGAGCTGTATGCGGACATTTTCAAGCAGCGTACATATCGCTGCGCCGAGTGCGGAGCGGTTTTTACGCCCAATTCCAACCGGCAGAAATACTGCACCGTTTGCGGCAAACGAATTCACCGAAAGCAGAAAACCGAAAGCGAACGCAGACGGAGAAGTGGAACGTTAGGCACCGAAAAAGCCTGAAAAATCAAGGTTTACAGCCGCCGATTTGGGGCAATGCGTATCAGATTCCCCGCAGCCTCAAAATCGGCGGTTAAACCGTCCACAAACAAAAACGAAAGGATGTAGTTATGAAAAGAAAATTAGTGACCGTGGACGCAGAAACCCTGCTGTCCACACCGATGAGTAAGACCATGTTCATTGTCGATGGGCTGATCCCGCAGGGGGTAAATGTCCTGAGCGGTGCCGCCAAAATCGGCAAAAGCTGGCTGATGCTGTGGCTGGGCTTGCAGGTATCACAGGGACTTCACGTTTGGGGAATCCCGACCATGCACTGCGATGTGCTGTATCTCTGCTTGGAGGATACGCTGAGACGAATCAAAGACCGGCTGTTCGATTTGACGGACGATTCAACCCGCAGCTTCCACTTAGCCGTGACCTGCGGCCTGATTGGAAATGGGTTGGAAGAGGAAATTATCAACTTTTTAGAGGACTTCCCGAAGACAAAGCTGGTGATTATCGACACACTCCAAAAGGTGCGGGATTCCAAGGGGAGCGCCGGGAAAGCGGGAATGTACGGCAACGATTACGACGACATTTCCTCCATCAAGAAGATCGCAGACGAGCACGATATTTCCATTATCCTCGTCCACCATCTGCGTAAGCTCAAGGACGGAGACGATCCGTTCAACGAGGTGTCCGGCTCTACCGGTATCACCGGAGCGGCGGATACCAATTATGTGCTCAAGCGCAAGCGAAGCAGCAGGGACGCCACCCTCCTTGCCTGCGGGCGGGATGTGGAATATCAGGAGCTGACCCTGCGTTTTCAAGACCTGAAATGGGAACTGATAGAACGCAAAAACACCGAGGAAATCCGCAGGGCAGAAATTCCGCAATTCCTTTTTCGGGTAGTGGAATTTATGAAAACTCGCACCGAATGGGTGGGAACGGCGACCGAACTAATCGCCGATATGGCGGAAACCGAAACCACGCCCAATGTGGTAACCAAGTACTTAGGGCAGTTTTACTATGAGGTGCTGGAGCCCGCCGGAATCGAGTACCGCACCAAACGGACGGGACAAAGCCGGCTGATTAAATTCATACACCGTGACGGCAGTGACGTAAATGACGGGAATATCACGGTATAGCGAAATATCCGTCACAGCCGTCATTGCTGTCACAAACAAAGGAAAGGATTGAGATTTTATGAGAAGCAAAACACTTGGAATCAACGTAAGAGTAACACCTGCCGAGAAGGAGAAGCTCAGCGAAAACGCATATTATTGCGGACTTTCTCTGTCGGAATATCTTCGGAGGTTGGGGCTTGGAAAGGATGTTGAAGCAACAGTCCGAGAAAAAGATTATCGGCTTTTCCGGCAGTTAAAGCAACTGAGAGCAGCCATTCTGCAGCTTGCAAAGCAGTTAAAAGCAGATTGTGAACGGCTTGAAAAAAGTGAAATTTCCCGCTGTATAGATGCGATTTTGAAACAATTATGTTAGGCAGAAAATGGCTGCGCTATCGTAGCGAGCAGACTGTTTGTGCCCCCAAAAGGCCGCAAACAGTAAATCTCGTTAGGAAGTGTCCTAAAACCTCTATGAGAAAATCAAACAAACGAAAGGAACGTTGATATGAAAACAGATAATCGAAAAAGAAACATCCCCATTCGGGTTTGGCTCAGCAAATCGGAAAACGCCGAACTGAGTCGCAAGGCAAAAATTACAGGCTTACCCAAATTCACCGTGATAAGGTTGCTGCTCAATAACTACGAGCCCAAGGAAAAGCCAGATACAAGATTTTATGAAGCAATGCGCCAGCTTTCCGCCATCGGCAATAACATCAACCAGCTTGCGCTCAAAGCAAATACACTTGGCTTTATCGATGTGCCGATGCTGAAAGCGGAAGCATTGCGCTGGCACAAGTTTCAGGCGGATATCGAAGCGGTGTTTCTCCGTCCCGGTGAAAGCAATCTGAAATGGCAATAAAGGAGGCAAGCACAATGACAAAACGAAAATCTGATTTTACTTTACCAACAAATTCGCTGGACGAGCTGTTTTCCTCGCAGGAGGAGCGGGACGATGCCAAGCTGGAACGGGTGAAAGGGATTCCATTAAATGAGCTGCACCCGTTCAAGGATCATCCATTTAAAATTCAAAACGATGAGGAGATGAAACGCCTAATGGAGAGCATACAGAAATTCGGTACACTCACGCCGGCACTCGCTCGTCCTTTGCCGGAGGGCGGCTATGAGCTGATCTCCGGACACAGAAGGCTTGCGGCTTGTCAGGTGCTGGGTATCGAGACAATGCCCGTAATTATTCGAGAGATGAGCGACGATGAAGCAGTCATTGCAATGGTGGATGCCAACCTGCAACGGGAATATATTTTGCCTAGTGAAAAGGCGTTTGCCTACAAAATGAAGCTGGACGCAATCAAACATCAGGGTATAGCTTCTGCCCAAGTTGGGCAGAAGCTGTTGAGCGTCGAAAAGGTTGCAGAGGACGCAGGAGAAAGCCGCAATCAGGTTAAGCGCTATATCCGCCTGACCTACTTAATCCCCGAGCTGCTCTCGATGGTAGACGAAAACAAAATCGCTTTCAATCCTGCGGTGGAAATCTCGCACTTAGAGCAATCGGAACAACGGGTATTGTTGAACGCAATGGAGCTGAACGACTGCACGCCGTCCCACGCACAGGCAATCCGCTTAAAGAAGCTTTCGCAGGAGGGCGTGCTGCAAGACCAGACGATCTACGACATCCTTGCTGAGCAGAAGCCCAACCAGCAAGAGCAATATAAATTCAAGCGGGAGGACATTCGCAAATATTTCCCGAAGAATTACACGGACAAGCAAGTCTGCGATACGGTAATCAAGCTGTTGGAGCAATGGCAGCGCAGGCGGGAGCGGGAAAGAGACAGCCGCTGATTCGAACCGAAAATGTGTGCGGAGCACGACCTTCGCACAATGGAAAGAACGGCACCGGCAGGGTACAATGGCCTTGTCGGTGCCGGACTGTCCGTGAATGCCAAATACAAAGAACGGAGGTAAAACAAATATGGTATCAGGACATTTACAGGTTAAAAAGGGGTACTACTACGCTGTGCTAAGCTTCTACGACAGCAAAAACAAGCGGCACGTCAAGTACATATCCACCGGACTTCCCGAAAAGGGAAACAAACGAAAAGCCGAAGCGGAGCTTGTGAAAATCCGCAACGCCTTTGAGCCGCCCGCAGAAATCGGTGAGCTTTGCTCCAATATGCTGTTCGCCGACTACCTGCTCGGCTGGCTGGAAATCGTCAAGGTCAGGGTGAAGCCCACCACCTTCGGCTCCTATGAAAGCATGGTGAAGCAGACCATCGAGCCATATTTCCGGAACAAGCCGATTACCCTAAAGGACTTGGAAGCAAGACACATCCAGCAGTTCTATTCCGAAAAGCTGAAAACCGTCAAGCCCAATTCTGTGATCCACTACCACGCTGTGATCCATCAGGCGCTGAAATACGCCATGAAAACCGATCTTGTTCCGCAGAACGTGGCGTTGAAGGTAGACCGCCCCAAGAAGAATGATTTCCAGCCGGTGTTTCTGGATGCGGCGGAGCTTCAGCGCTTATTTGAAGTGGTCAAGGGCACCAAGCTAGAGTTACCGGTTTTAGTCGCCGCCTTTTACGGTTTGCGCCGTGGCGAGGTGCTGGGGCTCAAGTGGGACGCCATTGACTTTGAACGGGGAACGCTGACCATTAAACGGACGGTAACCTCCGTCAATGTGGGCGGGAAAACGCAGATCATCGAGCAGGAGTCGGCAAAAACAAAATCCAGTATGCGCACTCTGCCGCTGGTGGGAAGATTCAAGGAATACTTTGCGGAGGTCAAGGCGGCGCAGGAGCTGAACAAGCAGGTCTGCGGCAACTGCTACAACTATGAATACGACGGCTTCGTGTTCGTAGATGAGCTGGGTGAGAGGATGAAGCCCGATTACCTGACCTCCCAATTTCCCGCCTTCATCCAGCGGCACGGCATGAAGAAAATGCGCTTCCATGATTTAAGGCATAGCTGCGCATCCCTCCTGCTTGCCAACGGCGTACCGCTCAAGCAGATTCAGGACTGGCTGGGGCATTCGGATTTTTCCACCACGGCAAACATTTACGCCCATCTGGATTACAGTTCGAAACTCTCCTCGGCGCAGGCGATGGTGAGCGGAATGCCGCTTCCCGAAGCGGGCGATTTCGGCAGCAGATGGGAGCAAAACGCAGAAAAAAGCGGGGAATAAAGCAAAAAGCTGTTCTTTCCAAAATTATGGAAAGAACAGCTCAAAACCGGGTGATTTTTGGAGCGGGCACAAAAAAGAAAAATCCAGAAACCCGCATGGTTACTGGATTTTTCGATGGCGGAAGCGGTGGGATTCGAACCCACGAGCCCGTGAGGACTACCTGATTTCGAGTGTTTTACTCCCAACACACTTTAGTGGATTTTGAGAAAAAATGCCCCATTTTAAGGGAAAAAGCTCTTGTCCGCAAAAAGATGATTTTCTCTCCGCTTCGGCTGTTTCCGACAGTTCGAAATGCGAGAGAACTATCGGAGAGAACTAACCGTACTGCTATCAAACATAATAACCGAAAAAGCCCGTAAAATCAATGGTTTTAAGGAATACGGCAACCAATAAGGTCATTCGATTTCGAATGTGTTATGTGATATGGAAAGTGTTAGAAAGGAGCAGAAAATAATGCAAGAAAAACTACTTTATTTACAGGTAAAATCCGAGCTAAAAGCGGCGAAAAGCGGCAAAAAACCGTGAGTTCGAATGGGTTTCAAAAATGGCTCAAAAAAAGCAAAAAAGAGAGAACTTGGAGAGAACGGAGAGAACTCAGGAGAGAACAAACCCCCTTTTCCCACCTACTTTTCAGGCACTCTCAAAATACTATTGGAGAGAACTTTTACACCTTTCTTCTGCTGTTGACCAAAAAGCGCAAAGAGGTGTAAGTGATGATTACAGAAAAATATTGCAACGAGATTTTGCAGCAATACCCCGAATACATAACCAAAGACCAGATGTACCGTATCTGTCATATCAGCAAAAAGACCTGCTTGTTTTTATTGGAAAGCGGTCTTGTGCCGAACATGGATAGCGGCAAAAAAACACGCCGCTTCAAAATCAAGACGGTTGATGTTATTCAGTATTTGAAAGACAGAGATGATTACCCAGAGCTATTCAAAGCTCCAGACGGCTTTTACAAAGGAAAAGGCGGAGATAAAAAAGCTCCGTCCTTTGATGAGGTGTTCACACAAGAGGATTTAATCCGTATGCGGCAGTATTATGAACGACTGCTAAAAAACAACCCAGATGTTATGTCGGTTGAGCAGGTAGCTCAGTTTACGGGCTACAATAAAAATTCGGTTAGTCGCTGGTGCGGTAAAAAAGAGCTGAAATGCTTTTATATCAAACAGCGTTATCAAATCCCTAAAGAGTATCTATTGGATTTCCTTGTAAGCAGATATTTCATAGGAATTGCCGTGAAGTCTGTCAAGCACCAGAGGTTTAATGAGCAAATACGAAAATTGCGTACAGGCAGCGATGGCACAATGGCGTAATTTCTTAAACATATCTATAATGAAAAATGAAACGGAGGTATTCGTTATGAAAGATAAAACCTACCACGCATATCTGGATAGCCACGAGCGACAGTTGGTAATACATAGCCTTGTAGAGCTGAAGAACAGGCTGATACAGGAAGGCAGATACACGGACTGCGTTGACGAGCTGATTTTTAAGGTCATCAATGCTCCTGTCAAGAAAATGAAAATTGAACATATCTAAGGCATATCGCACACAGCCGCTTATTCTTATTTCCCTAAGAGTAAGCGGCTTTTTTGCGTTCTCTCACTCTTTTTTACATAGCCGCCTTGACAAAGCGGCTAAATTTATGCGAAAGGAGGACGCACAAATGTCAAATTGCAAAGTGATTGCCCTGACCAATCAGAAAGGCGGCGTTGGTAAAACGACCACGGCGGTCAATCTGGGCGTAGGTCTGGTACAGCAGGGAAAGAAAGTCCTGCTCATTGATGCTGATGCACAGGCAAATCTCACAATGGCACTCGGCTACAACAGACCTGACGATATACCCATAACGCTCTCCACCGTAATGCAGAACATCGTAGACGATAAATCCTTTGATGTTTCACAAGGTATCATACACCACGGCGAGGGCGTTGACCTGCTTCCGTCCAACATTGAGTTATCAGGCTTTGAGGTAAGGCTTATCAATGCTATGAGCCGTGAGCGTGTTCTGAAAACCTATGTGAATGAGGTTAAGAAGAATTACGATTATGTGCTTATCGACTGTATGCCCTCTCTCGGTATGATAACGATAAATGCTCTGGCGGCGGCTGACAGCGTGATTATCCCAACACAGCCGCACTACCTTTCGGCGAAAGGTCTGGAGCTGTTGCTTCGCTCTGTGTCAATGGTCAAGCGGCAAATCAATCCCAAGCTGCGGATAGACGGTATCTTAATGACGATGGTAATGCCCCGTACCAACATTTCTAAGGAAATTACGGCAACGGTCAAAAGTGCATACGGTAAGAAAATCAAGGTATTTGATACCGAGATACCTCATTCTATCCGTGCGGTGGAAGCTACCGCAGAAGGCAAAAGTATTTTTGCTTACGACAAAAGCGGCAAGGTTGCCGCAGCCTATGAGCAGTTAGGAAAGGAGGTGGCAGAGATTGGCGAGAAGCAGAGAAACCAAAATCGAGCTGACCGCATACGATGACCTTTTCCAAACGGACGAAAGCCGTGAGGAAGCAAAGCTCTCTAAGATAAGGGATATTCCCATATCGGAGATTGACGAGTTTCCAGACCACCCGTTCAAGGTTTTAATGGACGAGGATATGGAACAGCTTGTCGAGAGTATCAAGCGAAACGGTGTAATGACCCCTGCGACAGTTCGCTTAAAAGAGGACGGACGGTATGAGCTTATCAGCGGTCACAGGCGAAAAAAGGCTTGTGAACTTGCGGGGCTTGAAACGCTGAAATGCGAGGTTAAAGAGCTTACCCGTGACGAAGCCATTATTGTGATGGTGGAAAGTAATCTCCAACGCTCCGTTATTCTACCAAGTGAAAAAGCCTTTGCGTATAAAATGCGGTTAGAAGCTATGAAACGACAGGCAGGCAGACCCACAAAAGAAAATTATTCCCCAGTGGGTAATAATTCTGAGTTCGCTACTTCAAGTGATGAACTTGCCGAAAAAGTCGGCGAAAGCAAAAATCAAATCTTCCGCTATATCCGTCTAACGGAGCTTGTACCCGAAATCCTGCAAATGGTAGATGAAAGGCAGATTGCATTCCGTCCTGCGGTTGAAATTTCCTATCTGACCGAGGAACAGCAATACACCCTGCTTGAAGCAATGGAGTACAACGATGCTACCCCGTCATTGGCACAGGCTATCAAAATGAAGAAGTATAACCAAGACGGCAAGCTCACTTCCGAGGTTATCCAGTCCATTATGGAGGAAGAAAAGCCCAATCAGAAGGAAAAACCCACTTTCCGTGACGAGAGGATAACCAAGCTCATTCCCAAGACTGTTCCCAGAGGGCAGGAAACGGATTTTGTTGTCAAGGCGTTGGAGTTTTATAACCGACACTTGCAGCGGAACAAGGCTCACGAGAGATAGCCACACACCGAGGGCGAGGTCTGCCCATTTGAGTGGATAGCCATTATTTTGGTTTCCCCCTCTCCACACCTCACCCCCTAACTACTGCCAGTAACTATCCGAGAAAAGAAATACTTTAAGCTGTCCATAACGGGCAGCTTTTTTCGGTCAGTAAGGCAAAATATTCAATCCAAATTACAGGAGGTAACTATGAAAATCCCTAAATTGTTCAAAAAGGCTGCGGCTTTTGTAATGGCTGCGGTCACGGCATTATCCATAATGCCTGCGACGGCGTTTGCTGCGGGTGACATCGGGACGATTTCCTTTTCCCACACCTATGACAGCAACGGTAATGCGATGAGGTACAATTCCAGTGCGAATATCGGCGGCTATACCGCAGGCGGAACGGGAAATTATAAGTACCGTATGTTTGTGGACGGTGAGAATGCGTTTTGTATTCAGCCGGGAGTACAGCTGAAAACAGGAAACACCTTGAAAAAGGCTTCCTCTGATACTTGGAACGCCCTTTCAGCCAACCAGAAAAAGGCGGTTGGGCTTGCCCTGCTCTATGGGTATCAGGGCAACCGAAATAATCTGTCAGGAAGTGATGATGAAAAATGGCTTGCCACGCAGACCCTCGTATGGGAGTTTGTCACAGGTTGCCGTGAAGCCACAGGTTCATATAACCAGACAAGCACCACCGTTTACAGCCTGCACTTCGGTTCAAATTATGCCAACAGCGGAGCAAGGGCAGTGTATGACCAGATTGTTGCGATGCTGCGTGAGCATAACACCATTCCGAGCTTTATGTCGGGTGGTAAGAATGACATCACAAAGGAACTTGCCTATAAGGACGGAAAGTACAGCATCACATTGACAGACAGCAACGGCGTTCTATCTGATTACAGCTTTTCAAGCTCTGACAGCAATGTGAGCGTATCGAAGTCTGGAAATAAGCTGACAATCAGCTCCACTGTAGCTATCAGCGGTTCTGTCCGCATTACGGCAAAGAGGAACAATGTGCCGACGGTCAGTAGCAGTGCAAAGCTCATTGCCTATGGCGACCCGAACTTGCAGGACTTGGTAACAGGTGTGGAGAATGCTGCTTGTCAAATTGATAGACACCCTCGGCAGTCACACGCTCAGCGGCATGGGACACCTTATCAGCGGCATATTCTGTGGCAGAGTTTTCCTCCGCATAGCAGCTCTGCTCTGCTTTATCCTTTGTCTTGGCATAAGCAGATTTCATACGCTCCGAAGCAACAGCAGCCTTATCAATGGTCTTGATTGTTCCTTTGACCGCATCTCTGGTTTTAATCTTCGCCATACAAAACCTCCCTTCCAAGAATACAGCACATCCTTTGAGATTTTGCGGTCACATTAAACAACCTTTTTTGCCACAACCACAAGCCTGCCATTTTGAGCAGAATATTCACAAGTCAAAAGGGTAATGAGCTTATCTCCATACTCAGCACTTACTCCCGTATCATAAAGGGCAAGTTCCTTACACTTGGCAACATATTCCGCAAAAGCTTCTTCTGTTTCCGCATTTACAAAATCGACTTAACCCTTAAAAGGGTCTTCATACTCTTTCACACTGAGCTTATCCTGCA
>ENA-ORTM01003355-ORTM01003355.1-human-gut-metagenome-genome-assembly--contig:-NODE-3355-length-11120-cov-3.419883_pt1 | contig 11120 bp, 11 predicted proteins | sample MGYA00241909_ERZ509182 | MGnify/ENA primary metagenome ERZ509182 (study PRJEB26280, sample SAMEA2338855) | human gut metagenome | biome: human gut; feature: human-associated habitat; material: faeces...
CCCTCCGCCTGTGGCGGGTCGCCTTGCGATATCTTTCCCATCCGCCACAGTGCGATCCTGCGGAGCATTTTTTATTTCATAGGAAGCAATTTCCTATGAAGATTAGAGTGTCAATATACACGGATGCTAATCCTATGAAATAAAAAAGAAAACCATAGAAACAGGTTTCCCCGCTCTATGGTTTAGTATGTGATGATCTTTCGGATCCACTCTAGTATTTTTTTGTTCTTTCTGCCAATTCCTTCATCTCTCTGGCATTTTCATATACGGTGTCTGTAATCTCGGCACCGCCCAGGATTCTTGCCAGCTCCTCTACGCTCTCCTCTGGATCTAACCGACGAACAGAGGTAACTGTGCTTCCCTTCACCGCTTTTTTTTCAATCGCCATGTGCGTGTCCGCCATGGCTGCAATCTGCGCCAGATGCGTAATGCAGATCACCTGATGATTTCTGGCAATCACTGCCATTTTTTCTGATACTTTCTGAGCGGTCCGGCCGCTGATCCCGGTGTCAATCTCATCAAAAATCAAAGTTCCGATGTGATCCTGTCCCGCCATCACAGACTTGATGGCCAGCATGATCCTAGAAAGCTCACCGCCGGAAACCACATCCTGCAAAGGCCGCAGTGGCATCCCTGGATTGGTGGAGATCATAAAACAGATCTCATCTTGTCCATTGGCGCCTGGATGCTCCAGCTCTTTAAAAGCAATATCAAACTTTACATCCAGAAAATTCAATTCTGTCAGAGAAGTCCTGATCTGTTGTGCCAGCTCTCCTGCATAGCTTTTCCGGATTCCGGAAATCTCTGAAGCAATTTTCAGAAGCACCTTTTCCGCAGTCTTCTTTTTTTCTTCTAGCGATGCAAGATATTCTTCGTAATCACTCAGCTGCGTTAGTTTTTCCTGTTTTTCTTTCTGATATTCCAAAATATCTGCAATGGTTTTTCCATATTTTGACTTTAAATGATTGATCAAATCCAGCCGCTTGGCAATCTCATAAAATTCCTGTTCATCGTAGGAGAAATCCTCCAGATAACCGGACAATTCCCGTCCGAAGTCATTCATCAGGTCTTCCATCTGCGTAAGCTGCTGATACAGCCCCTCCAGCCCTTCATCATACTGGCTTACACTGCCAAGGCTTTTCACTGCCCTGCCCAGTTCATCTCCCTCCGTCAGCTCTCTGATTTCAGAAAGCGCCTCCAGAATCTTCTGTCCATGGGCCAGCTTGGTATACTGGCGCTCCAACGCTTCATCTTCCCCTGCCCGCAGTCCGGCTTCCTCAATCTCCTGTATTTCATACTGAAGAAAATCCATCTGCTTGATCCGGTCTGCCCCATCTTCCAGCGCGCTCTCCAATGCCTGGCTGATTTTCCGGTATTCCTCCCAGGCCTTTTTACACTCTGTTTTCCTGTTTCCCAGTCCTTCCCTGGCAAACTCATCCAGCAAAGCCAGATGATATTTCGGATACAGCAGCGTCTGATGCTCATGCTGTCCGTGAATATCGATCAGGCCGGAAGCCAGCTCACGAATCACTGAAATATTCACACTCTCTCCATTAATACGGCTGATGCTGCGCCCCTTCTGATATTTTCTGGAAATAATGATCTGGCCGTCCTCCACCGGTATCTCTAGCTGTGCCATCTTCTCCAGTATCCCCGGCTGCCGTGCCTCAAATACCAGCTCCACCAGAGCATATTCCGAGCCTTCCGGCACATAATCCTTAAAATTTCCGGTGCCGAGAGCCACATTGACAGAACCGATAACAATGGACTTTCCCGCCCCGGTCTCTCCGGTAAGGATATTAAATCCAGGGCCAAATTCCACTTCCATTTCCTGAATCAACGCCATATTTTTTACATGTAAACTTATCAGCATAATTTGTACCTGACTCTCTCCCCAAGTCTGTCTTTCTTCTCATCTTGGCCTTACAGCCTCGCCTCAGACCGATCCTGTCACATCTCTGAATGGCGCCTCACCTCAGACCGATCCTGTCTCATCTCTGAACGGCGCCTCACCTCAGAAGTTTCCTGCTTAATCTTACTCTCCATCCACGATTCGTCGGATTTTATTCATCACATGAAGCGTCTCCTCCGAACTTCGTATCGCGCACATGATCGTATCATCTCCGGCAATACAGCCAGCCACCTCCGGCCAGTGCATGGCATCCAGAGCTGCCGCCACCGCCATGGCCATACCGGAAACGGTCTTTACCACCAGAATATTCTGCGCCATATCCATAGAAATAAACCCCTCCCGCAGGACTCTGAGATACCGCTCATTTAAACCGTTTCCTCCCGAATGCATCACCGAATATTTTTGACGCCCCCCATTTGTGGCGATCTTGGTGAGCTTCAGCTCCCGGATATCCCGGGAAATGGTAGCCTGTGTCACCTGAAAGCCCTCTCTGTTCAGATATTCGGCCAGCTCTTCCTGAGTCTCGATCTCATAACGACTGATTAAATCTATAATTTTTGCCTGTCTTCCAACCTTCATATCTTACCTCTAATTCATTTTCTTTCTTAGTATTTCCACAAAACTAGTGTTATTGATCTTGATCAGCCTTGTAATTTTCTTGGATCTGCAAATCTGTATCCGATTGCCCAGACTAAGCTTCACAGAAGTATCCCCGTCAAAAGTAGCTTCCGCTCCCTCTTCGTCCTTGCTTCCGTCTCCTCCCAGCTCCACCGTAACCGTTACATTATCGGGAAGTACAACAGATCGGGAATTTAACGTATGAGGCGCAAGCGCTGTCAAAAGCATCAAAGATGCATCCGGCGATACAATCGGGCCGCCGGCGGACAAACTGTATCCCGTGGAACCTGTGGGGGTGGAAATAATAATGCCGTCTGCCCGGTATGAGCAAAGGAACACATCGTCCACATAAATATTAAAGTCCACCACCCGCAGCCTTCCTCTTCTGCCGATCACCACGTCGTTCAACGCCAGATCCTCCATCAACTTTTTATTGTTGTAAAAAGCTGCGCCGCTTATCATCATTCGCTGCTCAATGGTAAATTCATCTTTCATCAGACGATCTAAAGCTACCTGGATATTTTGACGGTCAATCTCCGCCAGATACCCAAGGGTCCCCATATTAAATCCCAACAGGGGAAGTTCCCGATCTACCAGGTCCCTGGACGCCTGCAGCAGCGTACCGTCCCCGCCTAATACCAGGACACACTGAACATCCCTGGGAATTCTGGAGGCATCCGTATACTTATAGCAGCTCTTTCCCCCAGAGTTTCCGCCATCCTGGACATAGCACACCTTTCCCTGCTCTTCCAGGTAATTTTTGATTAATTTTGTCTGTACCAGCCCCGGATCCTTGGCCTGGTTGGTAATCACATAAAATCGTTCCATCTTCTTTCCTGTTCTGCCCTTTTAACCTTGTCTGTCCTCAGTCGCTTTCCCCAAGCTGTCATTTCAGCTTTTCCTCACTTCGATCATTTGGCCTCTCGCAAAGCCCCAGCCCGCCGCAGCAGTTTGCGGCTTCGATCATTTGCCCTCTCGCATTTGGCCTATCCCTAGTCCATCTGACCGGTTTTTCCGCCTTTTATCTTTCCGTTCCGCCGTCCGCTCACCGATCCAGCGTCCCATGGGCTTCCTTCACTACCTCTTCTATAGAGAAGGGAACCTGGCAGCTGCTCTCCTCCTGCTTTTTCATCCACAGAAGATACTCAATATTTCCCTCCGGCCCTTTGATAGGGGAATATTCCAATGCTTTTGTCTCAAACCCCAGACTGTGTGCAAAGGCCACCACCTTTTTGATCACTTCCTGGTGGACAGCAGGATCTCTCACAACCCCCTTCTTCCCCACCTTTTCCCGGCCTGCCTCAAACTGCGGCTTAATCAGGCTCACAATCTCCCCTTCCGGGGTAAGAAGTTCCCGCACCGGGCCCAGAACCTTGGTAAGTGAGATAAAAGACACATCAATAGATGCAAACTCAGGAGCCTCTTCTATATCCTCCGGTGTCACATAGCGGATGTTTGTCTTTTCCATACACACCACTCTTGGATCATTGCGCAGCTTCCAATCCAGCTGTCCATGGCCTACATCCACAGAATAGACCTTCACCGCTTTGTTTTGCAGCATACAGTCTGTAAAACCTCCTGTGGAAGAACCCACATCCATACACACCTTTCCCTCTATCTCCACTCCAAAACATTCCATGGCCTTTTCCAGCTTCAGGCCCCCCCGACTCACATACTTTAAAGTATTTCCCCGCACCTCAATCTCTGCTTCTGAATCAAACATGGAGCCTGCCTTGTCCTCCTTCTGGCCCTTCACATAAACCTGACCGGCCATGATCACCGCCTTGGCCTTCTCCCTGGAAGCAGCCAGCCCCCTGCTTACCAAAAGCACATCCAAACGTTCTTTCATCTATTCACTCTCCTGCCCCATTCCCGCATACTCTGCCACGATCCGCTTAAAAATGGAGTCTCCGTCAATACAGGTTTCCTGCTTTAACACATCCACATTGCCATGCTCCACATAGTCATCCGGCAATGCCACATTCAGCACCCGCACCTGGCACTTTACATCGCTTAAAAATTCCAGTACATGATCTCCAAAGCCTCCGGTGCGCACATTTTCTTCCATGGTTACCAAAAGCTGATGCTCCCTGGCCGTCTGCAAAAGCAGTTCCTCATCCAGGGGCTTGACAAATCTGGCATTGATCAGAGTACAGCTGTAGCCTAAATCCCGCAGTCGCTCTCTCACCTTTACTGCCTCTTTCACCATACTTCCCACTGCCAGCAGCGCAATGCCGCATTCATCATAGAGCACTTCCCATCGTCCATACCGGATGGGGGCGCGAAAATCTGCCAACCCGTCATAGGCTTCCCCTCTTGGATAGCGAATCGCCACAGGCCCCTGCTGCTTCAGCGCAAATTTCAGCATATCCGACAGCTCCCATTTATTCTTGGGAGCCATCAGCGTGAGGTTCGGCACTGCGCTTAAAAAAGACAGATCGAAAATGCCCTGATGAGTCTCCCCGTCACTGCCCACCAGCCCGGCCCGGTCAATGGCAAACACCACCGGAAGATTCTGAATGCACACATCGTGAATCACCTGATCGTAAGCCCTCTGCAGAAAAGAGGAATACACCGCCACCACCGGCCGAAGTCCTCCCACTGCCATTCCTGCTGCAAAGGTCACGGCGTGCTCCTCCGCAATTCCAACATCAAAGAACCGCTCCGGATACATATTCCGAAAACGCTTCAGTCCCGTACCATCCGGCATGGCGGCAGTCACCGCCACCAGCTCCGGAATCCGGCTGCCCAGCTTGCACATCACGGTAGAAAAAATATCCGTATAGTTTGCTTTTCTTTTTTTCTTTTTCGGCAGTCCCGTCTCAATGTCAAAGGGCTCTGCGCCGTGGAACCGGGCCGGATGGCGCTCCGCAGGAGCATAGCCTTTCCCCTTCTTGGTCTTTACATGGATCACCACAGCCCCTTTGACTTTCTTAGCTTCCTGGAAACACTTCACCATCTGGCTGATATTATGGCCGTCCACAGGCCCCAGATATTTTACCCCCAGATCTTCGAAAAACATCCCTGGAATCACCAGCTGCTTAATGCCGTTTTTCGTATTGCGAATCCGCTCCACCATCCGGTTTCCATATACCGGTATCTTGTTCAGAGTATTTTCCACCCCTGCTTTTAAGCCGGTGTAGGCCTCCGCTGTGCGCAGATTGCTCAGATACGTGGACAGTCCTCCCACATTCTCTGAGATGGACATCTCATTGTCATTTAAAATAATGATAAAATTGGTTTTTAAATGGGCTGCATTGTTCAATGCCTCGTACGCCATGCCACCGGTGAGGGAACCGTCCCCGATCACCGAAACCACGCAGTAATGGCCGCCCAAAAGATCTCTGGCTCTGGCATAGCCTAAGCCAGCTGAAATAGACGTGGAGCTGTGCCCTGTATCGAAGGCGTCACAGACGCTCTCCTTTCTCTTGGGGAAACCGCTCATGCCGCCGTATTTACGCAGTTCATCAAAACCATCCCGCCTTCCGGTAAGAATCTTGTGCGTATAGGACTGATGCCCTACATCCCAGATAAACTTATCCTCCGGCAGCGAAAACGCCAGATGCATGGCCATAGTCAGCTCCACCACACCCAGATTGGAGGCAAGATGCCCGCCTGTAACGCTGATTTTTTCAATCAGAAAATGACGGATCTCTTCTGCCAGCAGTGGAAGCTCCTCCTTATCAATGGTTTTGATATCGTTCATATGATTAATCTTTTCAAGTATCATAGTGATAACCCCCGGACTGCGAAAGCCCTTCCTTTATCCTTAGTTTTCCCTGTGCATCAGGTGAATAACCAGCTCCCGCAGAAATTCGTACCGCTCAAGTTCCGATATACCCTCAGACAGTTCCAAAAGCCCTTCCAACGCATTTTTCGAAACCCGCTCAACCTCTTTTTTTGCCTGCTCAAGCCCCCTCAGGGTCACGTAGGTGGTCTTGTGATTCTTTTCATCACTGCGTATCGGTTTCCCCAGCATCTGCACTGTGGAAGTCACATCCAGGATGTCATCCTGAATCTGAAACGCCAGGCCGATATTTCCGGCAATCTTCTCCACCTGAGCCACCTGTTCCCTGTCCGCTCCTGCCAGCACCGCTCCTGTCATCATGGAGGCCTCCAGAAGAGCACCGGTCTTCAGCCGATAGATAAAATCCAAAAGCTCCTGGGACAGAATTTTTCCTTCCATCTCCACATCCACAGACTGACCGCCGATCATACCAAAAATTCCGGTCTTTTTTGCCATAACTGCCAGCGCCTGTCCCACCTTTGGGTTCTCCGGCTCCATATCAAAAGCCCGGCTCATACACTCATAGGCATAATTTAACAGCCCATCTCCAGCCAGGATTCCCATCGCCTCCCCGTAAACCACATGAGTAGTTTTTCTGCCTCTTCGATATTCATCGTTGTCCATGGCGGGAAGATCGTCATGGATCAGAGAATGGGTATGGATCATCTCCATCCCTGCCATAAAAGGCTCCACCACAGAGCTTTTTCCGCCAAACATTTCATAAGTAAGCAGCATCAGAAGAGGACGTATCCGCTTGCCCCCTGCCAGCATACTGTAATTCATGGCCTCCAGAAGAGTTTTCTGATGTCCCTCCTCCAGGGGCAGATACTTCTTCAGCACTGTTTTTACCCTGGCAACTTCTCTTGTCAAAGTTTCCTCAAAACTCATCCAGCCCACCTTCTTCGTTCATAATCATTACCTTTTCCTCTACCCTGGAAATCCTCTGGCCACACTCCTTTGCCAGCTTCATCCCCTCCTGGTAAATTTCAAAGGATTCCTCCAGGGAGGTATTTTTATCTTCCAGTTTCAAAAGCAATTCATCCAGCCTGTCAAATACCTGTTCCAGACTGGTCTTTGTCTCCTCCATGATCTTGGCCTCCCTTTTTTCCTTCCATCTTATTCACTGTGGCTTCGATGAAGCCATCTGCAAAATACAGCCGCAGTACCTGACCGGGAACCACAGCGGATGCGCTGTTTACCCGTTTGCCCGCCTCATCTGACACAAAGGCAAATCCCTGCTCCAGTTTCCGCAGCGGCGATAAACCGTTCAGGCGTTCTGTATAGAGTCTCAGACGTCCTTTTTCCCCTTCCAGTTTCCCCGCCATCAAAAAATGCAGCCGCTGTTCTGCCTCAGCCAGCCGCTGCACATTTTCCCGAAAGGCCTGTTCCGGGCTGTGAAGCCTAAGACGCAGCCAGATCTGCTCCAAACGGCTTTTTCCTTCTGCCAGCTTGCCTTCCAAAAGACTGGCCATCCTGGCTTGATACTGCTCTAACCGCCTGGCAGCCTGCTGCATATCCGCCACTGCCATCTCCGCCCCGGCTGAGGGGGTAGGAGCGCGAAGATCTGCCGCATAGTCGCAGATCGTAGTATCCGTCTCATGCCCCACTGCTGAAATCACAGGGGTGCTGCACTCAAACACCGCTCTGGCCACTTTCTCCTCATTAAAAGCCCAAAGATCCTCCAAAGAGCCTCCGCCTCGGCCTACGATCATCACATCCACGCCCAAACGATCCAGCATCTGAATCCCCTTCACGATGCTGTCTGCTGCTCCCTCACCCTGAACCCTGGCCGGATAAAGAATGATGCGGATCCCCGGATCTCTCCGCTTTGCCACGTGAATAATATCACGGACAGCCGCTCCCGTGGGGGCAGTCACCACCCCCAGGGTTCGGCTGTAGATCGGAATGGGTTTTTTATATTCCGGGGCAAACATCCCCATATCCTCCAGCTCCTGTTTTAATGCTTGGAATCGTTCGTAAAGCACGCCCAGCCCATCCAGACGGATCTCTTTTGCGTACAGCTGATAGGTTCCGTCCCGCTCGTAAACGCTGACGCTTCCAAAAACCACCACTCTCTGCCCATTCTCCAGGCGAAAGGCCAGACCTCTCCTGGATCCTGCAAAAAGGATGCAGGAAAGAGTGCCTGTCTCATCTTTCAGGGAAAAATAAATGTGTCCTGAAGTATGATACTTGCAGTTGGACACCTCTCCCTTCACATAAACCCGGTTCAGCAGAAAATCCTGGGTAAACATCATTTTAATGTATGCATTGATCTGTCCCACAGAATATACGCTGCTCATGTCTTACGTTCATCCTCTACACTAATTTTGCCAGAATTCCATTTACGAAAGCAGGCGAATCATCGCTGCCGAATTTTTTTGCCAGCTCCACAGCCTCATTGATAGCTACCCCTACGGGGATCTCATCATCATACTTCATCTCATAAACCGCCAGGCGCAGGATCGTCAGTTCCGCCTTACCCATGCGTCCGGTTTTCCATCCGGTAGCGATCTGATTGATACTCTCATCAATCTCCGGTACCTTTTTGGCAATCAAAGCTGCCTTCTGCCTTATGTAATTCCTGCTCTCTTCGGACACAAAGGCAGGATGATTCTGAAGTTCGTCATCCAGCACCTGCTCAAAATACAGATCCATCTGCTCTGGCATCTCATCTTCATCATAAAACTCAATGCCGAACAACATTTTAAAAATATGCTCTCTGTTCTCCCTTCTACTCATAACATTCCCTCCTTTCTTCCGTCTGGGTCAGTGCCCCGGTTTGTCTGCATTCTAAAATGGGCTGTCACATCCCCCTGATACCTATTAAAGCTCAGGGTGTTTGCGGCAGCCCTTGTCCGTCTTCTCTTGCCAAGGATCATTCCATTACTACATTGGAAATCTTAATATTTACTTCTGATACTTCCAAACCAGTCATCGTCTCAATGGCCGTCTTCACCTTTTCCTGGATCTCACCGCAGGTCTCCGGCACATTAAAACCATAATTCATATTAATATTCATGGCAACCTTCACCTGACCGTCTGAAACCTGAATCTTGACCCCTTTTCCCAGGCTCTTCACACCTAGCTTTTCGATCAGATCCCTTGTCACATTACCGGCCATGGACGCTACGCCCTTCACCTCAGAAGCTGCCAGTCCTGCAATAATCGCCACCACTTCATCTGCGATCTTCACTTCACCGTAGCTTCCCTCAGTCTCTATCGTACTGGTATGAGCTGCTTCGTTATTTGCTGTATTCGCCATGTCTGTTCCTCCTGTATCCGGTGCTTCAACCATTTCTATTCTATATAATAGCTCATCTATGCAAGTTTTGCAAGTAAATATTCAGAAGCTGCGCTAGTATCCTGCGGAGCATTTTGTCTCATAGGAAAGAATTTCCCATGAAACGAAAAGGGCTTTGAAACAGCCAATTAATCTATATGGCTGAACGGTTCCCGTTTTTATCATTTACCGGCCAAATTCGGACAGCACCAACCCCGGATTTCGATCCAGAACCATGCCCACAGACCAGCTGTTGATAAACAAAAGCAAAGGCCTGTCCTTGAGATCCTTGATCTTCTTCATGTCCGAAGTTCCGACCAGACGGTTCATATCGATCTCTTCATTTTCGATCCAGCGGATATACTCATACGGCAGATTTTCCAGACGAATCTCCACCTTGTATTCATTTTCCAGGCGGTATTTGAGCACATCAAACTGAAGGACACCGACTACTCCTACTATAATCTCCTCCATACCTGTATTATATTCCTGGAAGATCTGGATCGCACCCTCCTGCGCAATCTGGTTGATTCCCTTAACGAACTGTTTTCTCTTCATCGTATCCACCTGACGCACTCTGGCAAAATGCTCCGGCGCAAAGGTCGGGATTCCTTCATATACAAACCGCTCCTTTGAAGTTGTCAGCGTGTCACCAATCGAAAAGATACCCGGATCAAATACTCCGATGATATCTCCGCCATAGGCTTTGTCAATCATTTTTCTCTCGCTTGCCATCATCTGCTGCGGCTGGGAAAGGCGTACTTCTCTGCCCCCCTGGATATGATACACATTCATCCCGGCTTCAAACTCACCGGAACAGATCCGCATAAACGCGATCCTGTCACGGTGTGCTTTATTCATATTGGCCTGGATTTTAAATACAAATGCTGAAAAATCTTTTTCCTTCATCGGGTCGATCGGTCCCTGATCTGACATTCTCGGAAGAGGAGACGATGTCATGGCAAGGAAATGCTGCAAAAATGTCTCCACTCCAAAGTTGGTCAGTGCAGAACCGAAAAATACCGGAGAAAGTTCTCCTTTGCTCACCAGCTCCTGATCAAACTCCGCAGCCGCCCCGTCTAAAAGCTCAATCTCTTCTTCCAGTGTCACTTTTGCTTCTGTGCCGATCAGCCAGTCGATCTCCGGGTTGTTGATATCTACCTTTTTGACTTCTCCCACAGAAGTTCCTTTTTTCGTATCCGAGAACAGCTCGACCTCCTGTTTCTGACGGTCGAACACTCCTTTGAATTCTTTGCCGGAGCCGATCGGCCAGTTCACCGGGCAGGTTGCAATCCCCAGCTCTTTTTCGATCTCGTCAAGAAGATCGAATGTATCCTTGGCTTCCCGGTCCATTTTGTTGATAAATGTAAAAATCGGAATATGGCGCATCACACAGACTTTAAATAATTTTCTCGTCTGGGCCTCCACACCCTTGGAGGCATCAATGACCATCACCGCAGAGTCTGCAGCCATCAGTGTACGGTAGGTATCCTCCGAGAAATCCTGATGTCCCGGTGTATCCA
>ENA-ORTM01003356-ORTM01003356.1-human-gut-metagenome-genome-assembly--contig:-NODE-3356-length-11117-cov-2.190833_pt1 | contig 11117 bp, 8 predicted proteins | sample MGYA00241909_ERZ509182 | MGnify/ENA primary metagenome ERZ509182 (study PRJEB26280, sample SAMEA2338855) | human gut metagenome | biome: human gut; feature: human-associated habitat; material: faeces...
GCGCAGGAGGGGCAAAGCCATTCTTCCGGGGCAAGCGGATCACAGTGCCACGGGCAACCCGCAACAGCTTGAGATTGTGGCAGAAGCGAAGCCAGACCACGCACAGCCGTGGATTTCGCCGTTCCTTTTTCACCCCGCAGCAACACGCCGCCAATGCTCGGCAAAACGGCATTGGCGAGCAAGGCGCGCTTGATCTTTTCCTGCCCTACAAGGGCGGTGAAAGGAAACACCCGCCATTTGCCGGACATCACCGCACCGCCTTCGCGGACCCGACATTCTGAAAAGGCTTTCTCCTCATCCTGTGCGGCAGAACCAGCCGGGCCGCCTGCATGACATCTTCCCTGGCGGCCTCGCCATCCCCACGCCATGCGGCGATGGCCTTGACGGTTTTCAGCATGACGATATCCGCTCTGTGCCCATCCACTTCCGTTTCAATAGCAAGTTCGACAATGGCGCGCATGACATCTTCCGGAACAGCGACGCTCCCGAGTTTCCGTCTGGCGGCGACAATCCGTTCGGCTATCTCGTTTTCCCGTTCCTGCCATGCGGCACGGAAGCCCACCGGATCATCTTCAAAGGCCGCACGGCGCGTCATCACCTGAAGCCGCGCTTCCGGTTCCGCCATACCCCTGACCTCCACGCACAGCCCGAACCTGTCGAGAAGCTGCGGGCGGAGTTCCCCTTCTTCCGGGTTCATCGTTCCAACAAGTACAAAACGGGAAGGATGCGACCAAGAAACGCCTTCTCGCTCGACCGTGTTTACGCCCATTGCCGCCGCATCCAGCAATACGTCCACAAGATGGTCATCCAGCAGGTTGATTTCGTCCACATACAGGATACCCCGGTTGGCATCCGCAAGGATCCCCGGTTCGAAACGCCGTCTGCCTTCACGGAGGGCCGTTTCCATATCCAGTGAACCGACGACGCGATCTTCCGTGGAACCGACCGGCAAGTCGACCACACGAACCTGACGCGAAACGGATTCAAGAGCTTCCTGCTCCAGACACCACGGGCACAACGCGTCGCCGTGGGGGTCGCATCCGCAGGGACACCCATCCACCACGTCGATTTCCGGGAGAATCGCTTCCAGAGCCCGCACAGCCGTGGACTTGGCGGTCCCTTTTTCGCCTCGGATAAGTACCCCGCCGATGCCGGGATAGATCAGATTCAGCAACAGGGCCTGTTTCAGCTCCTCCTGCCCGACAATAGCGGAAAAGGGGTAACGCTGGCGAAGTGTCTTCATAGCTTCTCCTTCGATCTTACTGGTTGTTTCCGCGCACGACTTCCAGCGCCCGTTTCCATTCCGCCACATCGTCGGACGTGACGATGTCGATGGAGCCTCCCTGAAATTCCCCACCGAACGCCTCCGTACGGTCTTCCAGAGTTCCCTCTATATCCATGTAGGCCTCGCGCAATTCGGCGAGCACATCGGGATCGGCTTTCCATAAATGCCGGGCTTCGGCCTCAAGCAGCCGACGGGCGATTTCTTCCAGTGCCCACGGATTGTTTTCATCGAAAAAAGCCCGGGTTTCGGGATCCAGCACGAAGGTTTTGGCGATATCGTCGAAAATCCAGTCATCGACGGCCTGCGTGGTGGCTTCCCACCCGTACACGCGCCCGGTACGCTTGGAAATATCGCCCGCACCCTTGTATCCGTGCCGCTTCATGCCCTCTATCCATTTGGGATTGAGCAAACGGGCCCGCACGACGCGGCGCACCTCATCAGTCAGATCGCGTACCTGCACCTGTTCGGGTTCGCGCGTGTCCCCGTAATAGGTTTTAACCTGCCCTCCCCGGAAGTGCGACGCCGCAGCCGTCATGCCGCCGTGCGTCCCATAGTAGCCGCAGCAGTTGAACAGATCGTGCTCGTCGCTGACCACCTTGTTGTAGGTGACATCCACTGTGGAGAGGCTGGCCTCCAGCGCCCTCGGGCGTTTGACCCCGAACGCGTCCTTGCCGTAGGCGTACCCGTTCCAATGGAGAAAAATATCCGCGAGATCGGCCTCCGTCTGCCATGCGGACGCGTAGACGGCGAGATTGACCCCGGCCTGATAGGTTCCCGGCTCCGAAGAAAAAAGCCGGAAGGTCGCGGAACGCCACGCATCGGGATCATCAGCTTCGATAGCCGCCAGACGTTCCTGCGTATGTTTGCGGACAAAGTTGCTTTCCAGAGGTTCATCCAGCGCGGCGACGGCCTGTACCGCCGCATCCAGCATGTGCATGGCCGCAGGGAAACTGTCCCGAAGCAGACCCGATACGCGGACGGTCACGTCAATACGCGGGCGGCCCAGCTCTTCCAGCGGGATGACGTCGACCCCTTCCACCATCCCGTTGCCCAACCAACGCGGAACCACTCCGAGAAGGTAGAGGAGCTGCCCCATCCCCTCGCCGTCGGCCCACATCATGTCGTTGCACATCCAGAACATGGCGACGTTCTCGGGGTAGCGCCCCTCTTCCTCCAGATGTTTGGCGATAAGCGCGCGGGCGAGGTTCTGCCCTACGCGCCACGCCGCACGGGTAGGCAGGCGTCGGGGATCAAGCGCATAGAAATTCCGGCCAGTCGGCAAAATGTCTTCACGCCCCCGCGTAATGATGCCGGAAGGCCCCGGCAACACATAGTTGCCCGTGAAGGCGCTCAGCAAAGAACCCGTCTCGTCCGTGGCCTCCATCCGTTCGATGATGCCGAGAATCCTCCGCCCCACCGAAACAAGGCCCCCCAGCGCGTCCGGCACGAGGCACGCATCCCCCAGCAGGGAGCGGATACATGCGGGGAGAACCTCCGGATCCGTACCCTCCATCAGTATTTCACATACTGCAACAAGCTGTTTTTCCACCTTTTCCAACAGGCTGGCATGGCTCTGCCCAAGACGTTTGTCCACTCCTCCCGGTTCAGCAAGTAGTGTTTCAAGCTCGAACCCTTGGGCTGTGCACAACCTTTTCCGCAACGAGTCGGCCTGTCCCGCATCGTACCGGACAATGGACGCGATAAACTGCGCCCGCCGGTTCCCCTGCGGCGTTTCCCCAAAAACGTGCATACCGTCTTCCATATGCGTATTGCGGAGAAGGCCGAGAGCCGCATGGATACGGGAGGCAAGGGTGGCGAAGTCGGGGGACGTTTCAGGAGAGACTTGCGATTCCAGATTGGCGGCAGCGATGCCTTCCCGGATCAGGTGTTCCAGCTGGTGCGCCCGGTTGGGATTCCCGGCGCGAGCCTGTTCCCATTCCCCAAGCAGGCGATCCAGCTCTTCCAATGCGTCGTAGAGGCCGCTCTGCACCATAACCGTCTGCATGTGATCGACTAGTTCCGCATAGCTCCGCCGCTTGGCGATAACACCTTCCGGAGGATTGTCGGAGTTGTAGATATAGACGTGCGGAACTTCATGCAGCGCAAGATCGGGGAAACAGGCACCGGACAGGCCGACGCTCTTCCCGGGAAGAAATTCAAGGTTGCCGTGCGTTCCCACATGCACCACGACATCCGCCCCGAAACCGTCCTGAAGCCAGCGGTAGGTCGCTATATATTGATGTGGAGGCGGCACGGAGGGATCATGCAATATTTTGCAGACCTGCCCGTCACACCGGGAGCCGGCGCATCCGCGCTTGGGCTGGATGCAAACCACGGCATTGCCCCAACGGACGCCGGTAACGAGGATATCCCCGTTGAGCACCATTGCGGCGGGGACACCGTTCATCGGTTCCCCCGGCGGATTGCCCCATGCCTCCGCAACCTTTTGCCTGACGTTTTCCGGGTAGGCATCGAACCATCGCCGATAGGTTGCGAGATCCACATGGGCGAGTACCCCGCCCTTGGCCTCAATTTCCTGCACCGTCGTCCAACGGAATTCGGAAATCGCCTTGCGCTCCATGATGGTTTCGATGAGCGCCGCACCGGACTCGGGGACATCCACGGCATATCCGGCCTGCCGCATGGCCCGGAGGATACGGCTCACCGACTCCAGAGAATCCAGCTTGGCGGCTCCGCCTACGGATGCCTCCACGGACGCGCAGGGATCACTGTTCAACAGAAAGGCGACCCGGCGTTCCGCCACGGGCTTATTTCTGAGACGCAGCCAGCGGGCGATGCGGGAGGCGAAACGCTCCACCCGTTCGGGATGGGGCGTACGGCGCTCGATTTCGGTTCCGCCCACGCCGGCCTGGGACAAGGTGCCGCCACCGAGGAAAAACGGCTCAATGGCTCCTTCAAATTCGGGCATGGCGACGGCCCACGACACTTCGCTGTTCAGACCCTGCGGATCGGCTTCCCATTCCTCAAGTGTTTTTGAGGAAGCGAAAACAGGCTGGAAGATAGGCACGTCAAGTTCACGGAAAACGCGCACGCTTTCCCGCGCCGGGGAATCGTCTCCGACAAACGCGGGCATATTCCCACCGTTATTGGTGAAGTACGGCAAAAACTTGACGAGGGCCCCGATCCTGCTCCCGCTCTCCCCAAGAAAGACCTCACGTGACCAGATCGTCGCCCCCTTGTTGCCCGTCGCCTTGTCCCGCAGCGTATTCGTAAAGGCCGGAAACACGCCCAAGCCCTTCGCTTCGAGGGCATGGACAAGTGCCGCTTCCACGTCGGGCATGTCGTTGACCCAGTAATGCCGACCGAACAGCAATCCGACCGTCCGTTCCGGATCCAAGCTCAGGCCGCGTTCACACGCATACCCCGCATACCACTCCAGATAGCCCCGTACTGTGGCAAAGGCGCGGACCGGCGCATCGGGATGCCAAAGCCCTTCCCAAGGAACGGGAACCGGTTCCGGAACCGCCGCGGCATTCGGCAACGCGTCCAGAAAACGGAACAGATTGCCGAGATTCTCCGCGCCGCCATAGGTCAGATAGCGATAAGCCGTCTGTGCCGTTTCGACGGGTACCGAGGACAACGCCCACGCAGCCGGATCGTAACTGACGCAGACCACCGGTACCGTCTTCCCTATCAGGCGGATGCCTTCATCAAGCTGATCCCACAGCGCGTCCGTTGTCCGAAACACGAAAAGCGCTGTGGCGGAACGCATGGTTTCAAGGCAGCGCTCCACGCCGTCCGGCTCCTCCAGCATACGGGAAGACAGGACGCGCACCGAGGGCATCCCAGGGCGAGAGGCTGCGGACATCAATGCGCCCACATGGCTGGACCAGGCGACACAGACAACGGACATGCATTCCTCCTGAAAAGGATACGGGAAGGGGCGCGGCAACACTCGCAGCCCCTTCCCTGTCATGTAATGGAGGGAGACCCATTACAATTTTTAGAACCCGGCCTCCAGACCAACGAAAAACATGTTGATCGGAACGCGGGAACCGTTCGTATAGCGGATTTCATCCTTCGTGGTGATACCTTGCATTTCGATGAAAGGTTCCAGCCAGTATCGTTCGTAATCAAACCGCTTGGACAGCTTGAACTCGCCCAGCCAGAAGTTGCCCTCGGCGATATCACCGTTGTCCGTCTGATCCTGCCAGATGCGGCCCAACCATGTGGCGCTGGCCTGCAACGTAAACCAGTCGGGATGTGAGAACGTAAACCCAAGGCTCGCCTTGCGCGTGGGAACATTGTGCAGATGGTTTCCCTGATTGGCTCCGGAGCGGATTTCCGGGCGCAGCGCGGTCCCTTCGGCAAAAAGCTTCAAATACTCGTTGTATTGGTAGTGGATGTTGGCTTCGATGCCGGTGATGGTCACCTTGTCGATGTTTTCCTTTATCTTGATGTTGTAGCCGTCTTCCTTTCCCTTCGGGATGTTGGCGATGTAATCCTCGGCCCACGTCTTGTAGCCGGTCACATTCAGGGTCAGCCTGTCCGTGGGGTTGACGTCCACACCGACATCCCACGTCTTGGACAGTTCGGGCTTCAGGTTAGGGTTGCTCTTATAGCGGCTCGAACCGATGATGGAACCGCCAAAAAGATCGTTGAGCGTCGGCGCGCGGAACGCTTCACCGTAGTTGGACCGGAACACCACAAGGTTATCCCATGGGTCCACGCGTACGCCGAGCTTGGGAGAAAAACGCACGTTGCTGGTCGAAGCGAAATCCTGTTTGTCGGGATTCACCCTGTCATTGGTGTCTTGAAGGTATCCCTTGCTCCGCCAGTAGTCGTAACGAACGCCGGGTACGACGGTCAGCTTGCCGTCCCAAATCGATATTTCATCCTGAAGATAGCCACTCAGGTTCAACTCCTTGCCGCCCTTCTGAGTATAGCGGGTCGAAGTGAAGTAGTTGGACTCCGAATCGAATTTTCCCCAAGAGCCAGCGACCCCGACCGTAAACAAATGCATGTCGCCAAGGGCAAACGTATTGCTTTGATCCCAAGAAACGGTCCGCATCCTGGAAGGGGCTTCGGACGTTTTGACCGTTTTGCTGGCGTTGTCATAATCGGACTTGGTGAAGTCGCCCCGAACGGAGAAACTGCTGTCCACTACGCCAAAATCCTTATGCAATCTAGCACCGATGCCCTGATGCTTATTGCTGTACAGGTTAAAGTCTTCGATGTGCCATCTACCTGTATTTTCAAAGGAGGACATTTCTCCATGTATGGAGAGATCCGCGGTTTCGTCAAAACGGTAATTCAACGCCAACGCCCCGTTGTAGTTCTCCATCTTCTCTCGGGCACTGTTGAATTCGTTCCGGTTTGAACTGGTTTTGGGACTGTGTTCCGGCAGGACGTTGAAACCGCGCGACTTCAACATGCTGCCGGAAATGGCGTAGCTGAATTTGTCGATGGCCCCGGTATGGTAGAGTTTGTTCTGCCATGTGTTGTAGCGTCCGAACTTGGTGCCGACCGTGGTTTTGAAACCTTCTTCCGTCGGTTTTCTCGTGATGATGTTGATGACGCCGCCCATCGCGCTGGAACCGTACAGCGCGGAAGCGGGCCCACGCACCACTTCGATGCGCTCCACCGTATCGAGGCTGATGGTGTCCCAGTTGAAGATATTGTTCCCCGCCGTCATAACAGGGAGGCCGTCCATAAGTACCAGGACGCGCCCGTTGACGTCGTCACCGCCCATACCACGGATGATCACCTTATTCTGCGTGCTCGTACCATAAAAGGAACGTGCCGAATCGACGGTAACGCCCGGCATCGTGCGCATGACGTCCTACACGTTGTTGGCGGGCATCTTTTCGATCTGTTCGCGCGTCACCACGGAAACGTCTGCCGTCGTTTCACCAAGGCTGTGTTCCGTTTTGGTCGCTGTGACGACGACCGGCTTCATGGTCGCGCTGACGGTTTCCTCCGCAAGTGCGCCTTGCGGGAACAAACACAGAGCCCCCAACAACGCGGCCAGACAGGTTCCTTGCTTCTTCACTGTTCCATGTCCTCTTCTTGAAAAATCCCTGAACGGGACGGAAAAACCGCCCCCTCCTCTGTCGTATCGGGAAACCACAGGGAAACCTGCGGATTGTCCGCGGCATGGAACGCGCGCATGGGAAGACCATAAACCGAGGCGATGCGTTCGCCCGTCAAAACATCCGCCGGAGCGCCGGAAGCCACGATCCCCCCATCCTTCATGAGGAGAATCGTATCGGCATAGCGGGCGGCAAGATTGATGTCGTGCATGGAAAGGATGACGCCCTTGCCCTGCTTCGTGGCAACACGGCGAGCCGTTGTCAGTACTTCCACCTGATGACGGAGATCCAGGCTGCTGGTGGGCTCATCAAGAAGCAGCCAATCCGTCTCCTGAACAAGAGCGCGGGCCAACGCAACCTTCTGGCGCTGCCCTCCGGAAAGGTTGGCAAGAGGACGCTCCGCGAGCGCATCCAGATCCAGCCGGGAAAGAACCGTCCCCGTCAACGCCACATCGGAAGGGGAAGGCCCCCACACAAACCACGGTTTGCGTCCAAGCAATACGAACTCAAATACACTGAGCGGAAAACGCAGGGACACATCCTGCGGGATATAGGCGAGCTTGCGGGCACGCCTCTGGGCGGTCATGCGTCCTATCGGCATACCCGACAGGAGCATTTCGCCAGAGGAAGGTTTCAAGATTCCCAGCAACAGCTTGAGGAGCGTCGTTTTTCCGGTTCCGTTGGGACCGAGAACGGCACAGATCCCACCGCTTCGAAACGTGAAGGAAAGGCCCTCAATGAGGGGCCTCCCTGCCGGATAAGCAAAAGACAGATCGCGGAGTTCAAGCATGATTCTGCCCTTTCCGCATCAACAGCCAGAAGAAGAAAGGAACGCCGAGAAAAGAGGTCAAAATCCCGATGGGTATGATCTGAGGAGGGCAAATGTTTCTGGCGAGCACATCGGAAAAGGTGACAAGGGACGCCCCAAACAACGCCGCACCGGGAATCAGGAAGCGGTGTTCGGCGCCAAGGGCAAGACGTGCGATATGCGGGGCAACCAGTCCGATAAAACCGATGACTCCGGTAAAGCATATAGCCCCCGCCGCCATGAGCGAAGCGGCCAGAATCCCGCCGATACGCAAACGCCGCACATTGACGCCCAGCGACGAAGCGGTTTCTTCACCGGCAAGCAACGCATTGAGATCCCATGACAGTTTCAGTGCGAACGGTACCGGAAGCAAGATCATGACAGCGGCCATCCCCAACTCCGACCATCCCACGCGTCCCAAATTGCCGAACCCCCAAAAGACAACCGCCTGTACCTCATATTCCGTGGCAACATATTGCAGCAACGAGGTCGCGGCGGAAAACAGGAACATAATGGCAACCCCGCCGAGGATCAGCGTTTCAGGACGGCTGTCGCGCAGTCGGGCAAAGCCCAGTGCCGCAAACGCCGTCAATGCGGCGAATACAAAAGCGTTCCCCGCCATCCCCCATTGCGATGCCCCGCCCAGTAGAATAGCCAGCGCGGCACCGAAGGCCGCACCGGAGGAGATGCCCAGCGTAAAAGGAGAGGCCAACGGGTTCCGCAGTACCGCCTGTGCCAGCGTTCCACTCATGGCAAGTCCGGCTCCCACCAGCGCCCCCATGAGCACTCGGGGAAGGCGCAGGCGAACAAAGAGCGCCAACTCGTGTTCAGAGAGCCCCAAGGGAAGGCGCACCACACCGTTTCCCACACTCACCCCCAAAAGGAGCATACACAACGCCACCAAGGCGAGCAGCCCCAAAAGAAGATTCTGCCGTTTACGGCGAGCAAGGTAGCGAGCAGCAGGAATGGCATGCATCTCTTCAATCTCATTTGAGTATTATTTTTATAAAAAAAATGTCACCAGAATAGGTAGCACACTCTTTACGATTGTGCTACTTCTTTTTTCGTGTTCGACGAGGTTCCTTACGCCCTCATCTCTTCCCAATACACCCAGCGACAGGCTCCTGACTGATGATTCAGACTGAACATATCACCAAATCATTTGGCCGAACCCACATCCTGTCCGGCATAAGCCTGCATGTGAGGGATCGGGAACTTGTGGCCTATCTCGGACCGAACGGAGCCGGAAAGACAACGACCGTACGTATCCTGTCCGGTCAGGCCCGGGCAGACGGCGGCACCGTCAAACTTGCCGGGCGTAACCTCACCGAACACCCGTTGGAAGCCAAGGCATTGTGCGGCGTCGTGAGCCAGCATCTCAATCTGGATGCGGAACTTTCAGTACGGGAAAATCTGGACATCCACGGACGGCTTTTCGGCATGAACGCATCCGAGAGAAAGGAAGGGATCACCAGTTTGCTTGAAACCGTCGAAATGGCACACAAGGTCGACGTGCTGACGAAAACGCTTTCGGGGGGAGAAAAACGGCGTATCATGCTGGCGCGGGCCTTATTGCATAAACCCCGCATCCTCTTTCTGGACGAACCCACGGTAGGGCTTGATCCGCTCATCCGCCGAAAACTCTGGGGCTTGATCAAACGCATCCAGCAGGAAGGCACAACCATCCTCCTGACAACGCATTACATTGAGGAAGCGGAATTTCTTGCCGATCGGGTTATCTTTCTCGACAAGGGGCGCATCGTTGCCGAAGGTACGCCGAACGCGCTCATGAACCGAATCGGCCAATGGGCTCTTGATGTCCAGTGCAACGGTCTGTTGACGACCCGCTACTTCAATGAACGCGATGAAGCCGCCAGAGAAACCACTCAGGAACAGGGGACCAGCACGGTGAGGAGGGTCAATCTTGAAGATGTGTTTCTGAGCATTACGGGACGTAAAGTCTCGGGGAGCGCACAGTGAAGCCCCTTCGCGGCATGGCGGCCGTATACCTGCGGGAAATGCTCATCCTCAGACGCCGCATACTCAAACAGTTTGCTTCGTGGCTCGTCTCGCCGCTTCTGTATCTGGTGGCTTTTCATTACGCCATGAACGATACGCTCGTCGGCTCGCGTCCCTATGCCGATTTCCTCCTTCCCGGGCTCGTAGCCATAAGCAGCATGACCCAAAGCTGGGCCATCGCCAGCGACATCAACATCAGCCGTTTTTACTGGCATACCTTTGATGAATTTCAGACGGCCCCCCTCCATGCTGCAGCTTATGTTACTGGAGAGGTATTGGCGGGGATGACCCGTGCCGTATTGGCCTGTCTTGTTGTCATGGGAATCGGGTTGCTTGGCGGTATCCAGATCGCCTATGGCGCACCGGGGCTCTGGCTCGCCCTCTTGTTGAACGCGTGGTTCTTTTCAAGCCTTGCCGTAGCGCTTGCTTTGCATGTCAAAGCCCATGCGGATCAGGCGCTGCTGTCCAACTTCGTCATTACGCCCATGGCCTTTCTCGGCGGCACGTTCTTTCCATTGGATCGCCTCCCCGGTTGGGCTCAACATGTTTTGGAACTCCTCCCTCTTCCCCATGCGGCGCAAGCCATGCAAGCCGCCGCTATCGGACAACCCGTGCGTTTTCTTTCCTGCGGCCTGCTTTTTCTTGGTGCCGGCGCCGCGTTTACGTGGGCTATCTTCAGTGTCAGGAGCGCACAGGGATGAACCTGTCAGGAGGGCGCTGTTTCTGCCTCATGTTGGGCGTGTCGCTTTTGGCACACGGAGGGCTTTTCCTCAATCGCTCGCCGCTGGCACGTCTCTCCGAATCTAAAGAAGCTCCGCTCTCTCTGCGCCTCGCCGTAACGCCAGCTCCACCCGCGCCGACCAATGCAGCGGAATCCAGCCCGCAGCCCCCTCCGCTTGCTCCGAAAGAAAAGACGCCTCCCCGACCAACGCCCCAGCAGGAACCTCCGCCG
>ENA-ORTM01003362-ORTM01003362.1-human-gut-metagenome-genome-assembly--contig:-NODE-3362-length-11103-cov-10.557386_pt1 | contig 11103 bp, 7 predicted proteins | sample MGYA00241909_ERZ509182 | MGnify/ENA primary metagenome ERZ509182 (study PRJEB26280, sample SAMEA2338855) | human gut metagenome | biome: human gut; feature: human-associated habitat; material: faeces...
TTGTGAAATATGACGGGAAATTTGCAAGCAGGTGGCGTGCAAAGTCGCCAGACGCGCTTTGTGCGGTATTGCCCTTGGCAATACCGCACAAAGCGAACCGCGGCACCGCATCGAAACTCCCCGAAATTTTTCGGAATATCCGCAGGAAATCCCTGCGAAACCATACGAAACCGTTCATCAAAAAAACGGTTTCAGAATTTGAAAGAGGAAGAAGAAGCATGAATGACTGTGGCATCAGTAAACTGGATCTGAAACGGCGAAACCGCATGCAGATCCTGAAAGTTGTTCGGGAACAGGGGCCGATCTCCCGCGTGGACATTTCGGCAATTCTGGGCATCACCCGTGCGGCTGTCACCATTATCACCAACGAAATGATCGACCAGCACATTCTACAGGAAGTGGGCGAAGAGCCGGTCAACCCCAATGCCGAGGTGCGAAAGGGCAGACGGAAGATCCTGCTGGACATCAACGAAACCTACAAGTTCGCAATCGGCATCTATGTGGACGAAAAAGAAATTTCCATTGGTCTGACCACCCTGAACGCGGCGGCGTTGGACAAGAAGTCGATCACTCACAAAGCCGACATGACACCGGAAGCACTGGCGGAACTGCTGGGAACCACACTGGAAAAAATGCTCCAGAACAGCTGTCTGACCTACGAAAACCTGCTGGGCATCGGCGTGGGCATCATGCCCTCCGCTTTTGAAATGATGGGCGGCAGTACAACGGACACCGGCTGTCCGGCATTTCCGGTGCTGCAAAAGGCACTGGAGGACAGCACCCGACTGCCGGTATACATCAACAGTGCCGTCACCGAATTCGCCATGGCAGGCGTGCACTACGGCGACCTGCATGCCAAGGCGGAAAATCAGGTCTTTCTGTACTGGGACAGCGGCAGTTACCGTGCCATTCCCGTCAGCGGCAACGCTCCCATTCTGCCTGCCGGCTCCGATGATGCCTTTGTGGAACACATCTGTGTAAACCCTGCCGGTGCTCGGCTGGAGGGCTACCCCAAGGGCAGCGTGCAGGCAGAACTGTCCGCGGCAGCAGTGGCGGAAAAAATCCGTCCGGTCTTTTCCGAAGAACAGACTCCGACACTGTACGCTGCACTGGAGGGTGACCTTTCCCGTCTGACACCGGCTTCCCTGCTGGCTGCGGCAGAAACGGACACCGCCTTGCAGCCTGTCGCAGACGAAACTATCAAGCAGTTCTGCGTCATGCTCCATACATTATATTGCCTGTATTTTGCAGAGCATATCAACCTGTACGGTTTCGGCTTCACACCGGAGCATCTGGAACAGATCCGCAAAGCTGCGGCAGAATTCGCAGGCAAGGACTTCGCACAGGCGATCATTCTCTGCCCCATCGGGGAACGGTATCACTTCCTCAGCGGCTGCACCTATCTGATCCAGACAGGATTCTATCAGCGTGGTGGGCTGTGCTCGTAAGCGGGTGGCGAAGAAGATCTGCTTACAAAATCTTTGTAATTTTAGATTCACGTGAAAATCCCTCAGTCAGCCTTCGGGTGCCCTTTCAAGGGAGCCTAGGGCAATACCGCACAAAGATTGTGCGACAGATGCGTCGTCAAATTTTTCGTCAGATGAAACAAAAAGCGGAGTGAATACTTGATGTATTCACGAGCATTTTTGTGAAATATGACGGGAAATTTGCAAGTAGATGGCGTGCAAAGTCGCCAGACGCTCTTTGTGCGGTATTGCCCTAGAATAAGCCTCCACTTTAGGGGAGGGGGACCAGCGAAGCTGGTGGAGGGGTTCTGTGGAATCTTTTGCTTAATGTAAAAGATTTATGTGAAAATCCCTCAGTCACCCTACGGCTGCCAGCTCCCTTTTCAAGGGAGCCTGATTTAAGAAGTTACAATATGCGATTCACCTGCACATATTAAGGAAGCACTGAATAAAGCACCTCTCCATTTCCGGAGAGGTGTTTTTTATTCTGAAAACTGTCTGATTTTCCCGGGGCGTTCTCGAAAAATTAACTTGTGTTTTTTTACGGAGAACACTTGCACACCAGTGGGAGATGTGCTATAATAATACTTGCGGTATGCGGGGGAGAATCCCTGCATCACGCACGATCATATGATGTATCAAAAATGGAGAGCCGATTCCCAAAACGGCTTCTCCAAATTTATGCAAAAGGAGCAGAGTTCGCAGGGGTGCGGACTGGGTGAGAAATCATGAGAGTAGCAGAGATGAATCGAGAAGCATTGGAAGCATTTGCCGCTGACTGTAAAAAGCAGTACGAGGCATTTCAGGCACAGGGGCTGAAACTGGATATGTCCCGCGGCAAGCCCTCGCCGAAACAGCTGGATCTGACCAACGGCATTACCAACTGCCTGTCCGAGGACGACTATAAGGCAGAAAACGGTCTGGACTGCCGCAACTACGGCTGTCTGGACGGTTTGCCGGAAGCGAAGGCATTCTTCGCTCCCATGCTGGGTGTAAAGCCGGAAGATGTCATCGTCTGCGGCAACTCCAGCCTGAACATCATGTACTGGGCAATGTCCCTCGCCATGACCAACGGCGTAATGGGCAGCAAGCCGTGGGGCAAGTATGACAAGGTGAAGGTGCTCTGTCCGGTGCCGGGCTATGACCGCCACTTTGCTGTCAGCGAATTTCTGGGCATGGAACTGGTGAACGTTCCCATGAAGGAAGACGGTCCGGATATGGACATCGTTGAAAAGCTGGTGGCAGAAGACGATACCATTAAGGCAATCTGGTGCGTACCCATGTACTCCAATCCGGGCGGCGTGGTATACAGCGATGCAGTAGTAAAGCGTTTCGCAGCCCTGAAGCCGAAGGCAAAGGACTTCCGTATCTTCTGGGACAACGCATACTGCGTACACCATCTGGTAGACAATCCGCCGGTACAGGCAAACCTGCTGGAAGAAGCCAAGAAGGCAGGCAATGAGGACATCTGCTATATGTTCGCTTCCACCTCCAAGATCACACACCCCGGCTCCGGCATTGCAGTCATCGCGGCAAGCCAGAACAATCTGGCATACCTGAAAAAGGCTCTGGGCTTCTCCACGATCGGCTACGATAAGATGAACCAGCTGCGGCACCTGCGGTTCTTCGGCGGCAAGTTCGAGAATCTGGTAGAGCACATGAAGAAGCACAAGGCTCTGATCGCTCCGAAGTTCCAGATCGTCGAAAGCACACTGGAACAGGAACTGGCAGATCTGGACATTGCCAACTGGTCCAACCCGCAGGGCGGCTACTTCATTTCCTTCAACCAGAAAGGCTGTGCAAAACGCATCGTTTCCCTGTGCAAGGAAGCCGGCGTGGTTCTGACCGGTGCCGGTGCATCTTTCCCCCACGGTGTGGATCCGGAAGATGAAAATATCCGCATCTCCCCCACATTCCCCACAGAGGAAGAACTCCAGAAAGCAATGGACGTTTTCGTTTGTGCTGCAAAGCTGGCTGCCGCAGAACAGGCTCTGGCAAAGTAAGCACTTCGCTCAGCATATAAAACTAAGGAATCACTGAATAAAGCCCGCCTGACGGCTTTGCACGCAATCTGCGTGCAGATTTTCCGTCATATTGCCCAGAAATCCCTTGCCATACGGCAGTATGCCTGCGGAATTTCTATGCAATCTGCCGAAAAATCTGACTACGCATCTTACGCACAAGCTTTATTCAGTGTTTCCCTAAAAAATTTCCGGACGGACAGGGACAATCTCCTGTCCGTCTTTTTTGACAATTACCACAAAAGTCCATTGCCGGTTTTGTGCAGTATTTTTGCCCTGTCCGGAAAAGCCCGTAAAAAAATACGATTTCGGGGAAAAATATACGATTTTCCCGAAAACAGATTGACATTTCGATTACAAATATGGTACAATGGGATTACATGTAGATGGGTACGGGCACAGGCAGACACTCCGGTGTACCGGAAAGTCGCATGGAATACAATACATTCTATTTTTATGCAGGAGGTACTCCATGAAATTTTCTGACGGACTCTGGCTCAACCAGAGAGGATTTGACGTTTCCTATGCGGTACAGGCATACGATGTCACAACCACCAAAAACAGCATCAAGATCTTTGCCACTTCCAGTGCGATCTGGAACCGTGCAATGACACTGGGCGGTGTTGCGTTCGAGATCACATACACCGCAGTTGCACCGGACATGATCCGTGTGCACATCTGCCACCACAAGGGCGGCCTGCAAAACAAGCCGCAGTTTGAACTGAACCTGCCGGAGGGCTATGTGCCGGACGACATTCACGAAGAAGACGGCTTTGTTTCCATGACTGCCGGTCACACGACTTTGAAGATCAAGAAGGGCACAGACGGCTGGGACGTTTCGTTCTCCCGTAACGGCAAGCGGCTCACCGGCGGCGGCTGGCGTTCCACTTCCTATATTCAGGAAAACAAGTTCCACCGCGATGCACGTCTGGCTGTCCAGACCGACGACGACTTCTTCAACTACCCGCAGGACGCACACAACACTTTCATGCGGGAACAGCTGACACTGGACGTTGGCGAATGCGTTTACGGCTTCGGCGAAAAGTTCACCACATTCGTGAAGAACGGACAGAACGTGGAAAACTGGAACTCTGACGGCGGCACCTGCTCCGAGCAGAGCTACAAGTGCATTCCGTTCTACATCACCTCCAACAAGTACGGCGTGCTGGTCAACACAGCGGACAAGGTTTCCTTTGAAGTGGCTTCGGATACTATTAACAAGGTTTCCTTTACCGTACCGGGCGAGGAACTGGACTACTTCTTCATCGGCGGCGAAAACTTACAGGAAGTTCTGGTGAACTACACCAATCTGACCGGCAAGCCGGCTCTGCCGCCGGCAAAGACCTTCGGTCTGTGGCTGTCCACCTCCTTCACCACCACCTATGATGAAGAAACCGTTACTTCGTTCATCGACGGCATGGCAGAACGGGATATTCCGCTGCAAATGTTCCACTTCGACTGCTTCTGGATGAAGGAATACGAATGGACCAACTTCGAGTGGGATCTGGATCAGTTCCCGGATCCGCCGGCAATGCTGAAGCGTCTGGCAAGCCGCGGTCTTGGTCTGTGCTGCTGGATCAACCCGTATATCTCCCAGAAGTCCAAGCTGTTTGACATCGGCATGGAAAAGGGCTACTTCATCAAGAATCCGGACGGCAGCGTCTTCCAGACCGACCTGTGGCAGCCGGGCATGGCGATCGTAGACTTCACCAATCCGGAAGCTGCCAAGTGGTTCGCTGCCGGCGTGCGGAAGCTGTGCGAAATGGGTGTCACCGCGATCAAGACGGACTTCGGCGAGAGAATCCCCACCAAGGCAGTTTACTACAACGGTGCAGATCCGATCCACATGCACAACTACTACACCTATCTGTACAACAAGACCGTTTTCGAGGTACTGGAAGAATACTACGGCAAGGGACAGGCATGCCTGTTTGCCAGAAGTGCCACCGTCGGCGGTCAGAAGTTCCCTGTACACTGGGGCGGTGACTGCTCCGCAGAGTACACCTCTATGGCAGAAACCCTCCGCGGCGGTCTGTCCCTGTGCTCCTCCGGCTTCGGCTTCTTCAGCCACGACATCGGCGGCTTTGAAGCAACAGCTTCTCCGGACGTGTACAAGCGTTGGTGTGCATTCGGCCTGATGTCCACCCACAGCCGTCTGCACGGCTCCACCTCTTACCGTGTGCCGTGGAACTTCGACGAGGAGTCCTGCGACGTGCTGCGGTTCTTCACCAAGCTGAAAGGCAAGCTGATGCCGTATCTGTTCGCACAGGCAGTCAAGACCCACACCACCGGTATCCCGATGATGCGTCCGATGGTCATGGACTACACCGACGATATTGCCTGCCGCTATCTGGATCAGCAGTACATGCTGGGTGACAGCCTGCTGTGTGCTCCGGTATTCCGCGAGGACGGCGTGGCAAACTTCTACCTGCCGGAGGGCAAGTGGTATGACATCATCACCGGAAAGACCTATGAGGGCGGCAAGTATCACGCTGTGACCTGCACCTTTATGGAAATGCCAGTCCTGGCAAAGCCGAACTCGATCGTCACCTTCGGTGCATTCGAGAACCAGTTCGAATACGACTATCTGGAAGGTGCAGATGCGATGATCTGCAATCTGGAAGACGGCAAGACCGCAGAAGCTTCCATTTACGATACCAAGGCAAATCTGGTGCTGACCATTCAGGCGACCCGCAAGGGCAATGTCATCTCCGTGGAAACCAGCAGCACCGACAAGACCTTTACCGTTTCTGTGGCCGGCACCGACAAGAAGATCACCCTGCAGGGCGGCAAGGGCGAGATCGTACTGTAAAAATCAGCGGCAACACCGGAAAGGCGGCAGTCATGACAAAAGGAAAAACCAAAGACGGGCTGGAGTATCTCTGGACGGACAAAAAGCGTACCCTGTTCGGACTGCCCCTGTCCTTTACCCGATATTATCTGACAGAAAGCAGGCTGATCACCCGCATTGGCCTGCTCACCGTAGTGGAAGACGAACTGGACATCTACCGCATCACCGACAAGAAAATGGAATTGCCGCTGGGACAGCGGCTGTTCGGCTGCGGCACGATCATTCTGTTCAGCAAAGACGTTGACACTCCGGAAAAGCACATTCACTCCATCAAGAATCCCCGACAGGTTTCCGACCTCATCACGGCTCTCATCAACGAGCAGCGTGACCAGTTCGGGATCCGCGGACGGGACATGGTGGGACCGTCCGGCATGCCGCCGGAGGCATGGGAGAATGACGACTGCTGCAATGACTAAAACAGACACTGCATGCAGCAGCCAAACCCATTCATGCGAAAAAGAGAAAAGGAGGTCCTGAACACATTGCTTTCTTTCATCACAGAAAAACAGTCCTCGTGGGAAAAACTACAGGCGGAAACCCGCCCGATCTTTATCTACGGCATGGGCGACGGTGCAGAAAAGATCATGCGTGTCTTTCGGGAAAAGTCCATTCCGCTTGCCGGCATTTTTGCAAGCGATGAATTTGTACGCGGGCATTCCTTTGCCGGCTACAAGGTGCGGAAGCTCTCCGAGATCGAAGCACAGGTAGACGACTTTGTGATCGTGCTGGCGTTTGCCGCAGGGTATCAGTCCCTTGTGGACAAGATCGTGGAGCTGAACAGCCGGCACACCCTCATTGTACCGGACGTACCGGTAGCAGGGGGCGGACTGTTCACCTATGATTACTGCGTAGAGCACGCGGCGGAACTGGAAGAAGTCTATGAGATGCTGGCGGACGACGAATCCCGACGGGTATATGCCAACATCATCAATTTCCGCATCAGCGGCAATATCCGCTATCTGATGGACGTGACTTCGCCCAAGGCGGAGATCTACCGCAAGATCATCAAGCTGACACCCAACGAGATCTACGTGGATCTGGGGGCATACAACGGGGACACCATTGACGAGGTGCTCCAATACACCCGCGGAAAGTATATCCGCATCTACGCCGTAGAGCCCGACCGGAAAAACTTCAAGAAGCTGTGCAAGTATCTGGACGGCAAGAACTTTGTCTATGCCTACAATGCGGTGGCATGGTGTCTGGACACCACGGTGCCCTTTTCCACCAAAGCCGGCAGACAGTCGGCAGTTTCCGCCTTTGGGCAGGAGATCGACGCACGTGCTGTGGACAGCATCTTACAGGGCAGACCGGCGACTGTGATCAAAATGGACGTGGAGGGCTGTGAACGGGAAGCACTCTGGGGAGCCTCCCAGACGATCGCACACTTTTCTCCGAAGCTGATGGTTTCGCTCTATCACCGGAACGAGGACATCTTTGCTCTGCCGCTGCTGATCCGGCGGCTGAACCCGAACTACGACTTATATATCCGGCACCAGCTGTATATTCCCGCGTGGGAAACCAATTTATACGCAGTGCCTTCACAAAAGAATTCGCTGGCATAAAGCCGGCAGAAAACAAAACTCCCTGCACGAAAACGTGCAGGGAGTTTTGTTATTGAGCTCATACATCGTAGGGTTGTGCTGTGTCGCAGTTCTTTGTGTAATCTTCGTGCAACGCATTGCCATACAGTACAAGGGTAGGCGAGTTCTTTTCTTTTTTTGCTTCTTTGTGAAATCGGTTGGCTGCTGTAGCGATGAAAGAATCCCTCCACCAGCTTCGCTGGTCCCCCTCCCTTTTCAAGGGAGGCTTATTTGTACTTAGGCTCCCCTGAAAGGGGAGCTGGCAAGCCGCAGGCTTGACTGAGGGGTTTCTTCTGTGAAACCTGAAACAGGAGTAAAAGATTTCAGCAGAACCCCTCCACCAGCTTCGCTGGTCCCCCTCCCCTTTCAGGGGAGGCTTATGCACAAGTCTGCGGGGCGATGTGGGCATCGCTCTCTACACATTCCAAGAGGTTCTTTCGTAAAATCCAATGCTGCAAAAGTAAAAAAATCCCCCTGCACTCGCAGAGGGATTTTTGCATATCCGATTTATTTTCTAAAACGTCAGAATAAAGCATATCCAGTGTTCGTATTCCGATTCCACCTGTATGCGAATCTTATGGGCATCGGCAATGCTCTGGGCGATAGACAGCCCCAGACCATAACCGCCGGTGGCTCTGGCACGGGACGCGTCGCTGCGGTAGAACCGCTGGAAGATCTTCTCCTTTTCCGACTCCGGAATGCCCTTGCCGGTGTTATAGACCTTCAGCGTTTTCTTGTTCTGTACCTGTTGCAGCGTCACCCGAATTTCTCCGTGTTCCTTGCTGTATTTCAGGGCGTTGTCCATGAAAATACCCACCAGCTGTTTGATCTGGTCAGGGTTGCCGTGATAGGAAATGTCCTCCTGTATCTCCAGTTCCAGCTGCTTTTCCTGCTCGAACGCCTGCCCCTCAAAGGGCAGTGCCGCACCGGAAACGGCTTCGCTCAAAGAGAAGTCCACGAAATCTTTTTCCTTGTCCCCCATTTCCAGCTTGGTCAGATTCATCATCTCGCCCACCAGCACCCGCATTCGCTCCGCCTGCGACTGGATGTAGCTGAGCCATTTGTTCTCCCCGATCTCGTCGTGGAGAATGTCCACATTGGCGGAAATGATCGTCAAGGGCGTTTTCAGTTCGTGCCCCGCATCGGAGATAAACTGCCGCTGGCGTTCAAAGGTTTCCTGCATGGGACGCATGGCTCGTTTGGTCAGGATCATGGTCAGAAAAAATACCACGCCCTCCATCAGCAGGAACACCAGAATGCTGACCAGCAGCACCTTGTGCAGCAGCAGCTGTTCCGCACTGCGGTCGGAAAATACTACCAGCGTTCCCCTGTCGTAATCCTTGCGGAAATATTGCAGGCTGCCGTACCAGCCGTCTGTCTTTCCCTTTTCCAGCACGTAGTCCAGCATTGTCTGTGCATCGTCCTCGGTGTAGTTTTCCGTACCGTCCAGCCGCATCAGCGTGCCCTCGGCGTTGGCAAAACAGAGGAAGTGGTCGATCGTCACCACATCGCCCCGTTTGTCCGGAAACGGCGGGGCGTTCCGACCGCCGTCGTTCATGGGCACAGACTGTGCCAGACTTGCCAGCGGCATGGCGTAGAGCACCGGCTGCCGGGCGGCGTAATTTTCCCTGTTGTCCTCGTAGTCATGAGGCGGATCGTCCCAGCCCCACCACGGCGGCGGATCCGGCGGCAGATCCGGCTCTGTCTGACGAGGGGGATCAGGCTGAGGCGGCTGTGTTGCCGCGGGCTTTGTTTCACGTGAAACAACCGCCTTGGTAGTCGTGACAGGAGCCTTGGTCTGCCGTGCGGTGGTTGCCCTTGGGGCTGCCGTCGTTGCCTTGGGAGCAGCTGTCTGCCGGGGCGTGGGTGGCTGTGTCTGCACTGCCGCCGGAGCCGGAGCACCGCTTCCTGCAGCCTTGGTTTCCGCAGGAGCACGTTCCGTCTGGACGGTGGTAGTTTCCGCAGTAGTGGTGGTGCTGGCTGTGGTAGTAACTGTAGTTTCCGTGGAAGTACCCGAGCCGGCAGCCGGAACAGCGTCTGTGGTTTCCTGCAGCCGTTTTCCGTCCGGCATCTGCCGTGCAGTAGTTTCACTGATCGCGATCTGCTCCAGCAGGTTCCGTGTCTGGTTGTAGCTCATGGCTTCGGTAATCACATTCAGGGCAATCAACGGGATCAGGAGCACCGTTGTCAGCATCGCCATGGTAATGCAGATAAACTGCCGCCGCACCCGCCGGATCATGCTTTTTTCTCCAGAAAATAGCCGATGCCGCGAGCCGTGCGAATCTGCACTGTGGAGTGAATTGCGGTCAGTTTTTTTCGCAGGAAGGAGATATACACCTCGATATTGTTATATTCGACATCGCTTTCATAGCCCCAGATCTTTTCGATAAAGCGTTCCTTGGGAATGATCTGTTCGGGGTTGGACAGCAGCATTTCCATGATCTGATATTCTTTCAGGCTAAGCTTCATGCGGTTTTCGCCCTGTATCAGGTCATAGGTCTGCCGGTTCAGCTGGAGTTCTGCGAAGTGCAGGCAATCCACTTCCACTTCGCCTTTTCGTCTGGTAAGGGCACGGATTCGTGCCAGCAGTTCACCGGTGGAAAAGGGCTTGGTGAGGTAGTCGTCCGCCCCGCAGTCCAGCCCGTGAATCTTGTCTTCCACTTCGGACTTGGCAGTCAGGAGCATGATCGGGGTCGCATTTTTTTCCTGCCGGAGAATCTGCACGATCTCGGTGCCGCTGCGGACGGGAAGCATGATGTCCAGCAAGATGCAGTCGTAGATACCGGTGCGGGCGTATTCCAGACCGTCGTCACCGTCGAAAACGGTATCCACGTTGTATTTATTGCGTTTGAGAATTTCCGCCAGTGTATCCGCCAGCTGGACTTCGTCTTCTACTACAAGAATTTTCATGGAGAATCCTCCTTTCAGAATACAGATTTCCAGCTTCTATTATAGGGGAGAATGCTTAATCTTATCTTAAAATAAAAATGTCATATCTTCGGGTGGTGCATTGCCGCGTGGTACAAGTGCAACGCGAACTCTTTTCTTTTTTTGCTTCTTTTTTTCTTTTCAGTAAAGAAAGCGGCGGGTCGCCGCTGACCTTACGCCCTAATTTCAACTGTAAAAAGGGTAATGTTACGGCGGCAGCAGCCGCCTGTATGCCCCGCCGGGGGGGGTTTGTT
>ENA-ORTM01003366-ORTM01003366.1-human-gut-metagenome-genome-assembly--contig:-NODE-3366-length-11094-cov-5.419875_pt1 | contig 11094 bp, 14 predicted proteins | sample MGYA00241909_ERZ509182 | MGnify/ENA primary metagenome ERZ509182 (study PRJEB26280, sample SAMEA2338855) | human gut metagenome | biome: human gut; feature: human-associated habitat; material: faeces...
AGCAGATGGCGTGCAAAGTCGCCAGACGCTCTTTGTGCGGTATTGCCTTTACTTTTTCCGTGGAAACGGATAGGGGATCAGCCACTGGTGCTTTGCCGCACACCGCCAGAAATAGCAGAGGACTACCGGCAGTTCCAGCACACCAGCCAGTGCAAACACCACCGCCGCACCGGAAATGGTGTGAAACGTCACAAAGACAGAGAGAGCCCCTGCCCAGATGATGCCGGTTATGGCAATGAAGATCCATGCCCGTTCCCACCACAGGCTGGCAAAAATCAGGAACACCACAAACGAACCGGCAAGAGCGTAGCACAGCACTCTGCCGTCCCAGAGATCTACCACGCTCGGTGCGAGGTACTGGAACAGACAGATCAGCAGAAATGCCACCAGCCAAACGCCGGCTACGGACAATAGAGTGATGAAAAAGTGCTTCCAGCGGAATCTACCGTAAGTAGAATCTGCCGATTTTGCGTCACTTTCCGGCTCTACCGGCAATTCCGGCTGGGGCTTCGGCGGATAGATCAGTTCGTCCACAGAAACGCCGAAAATTTCCGCCAGCTGCACCAGTGTCGGCACGTCCGGAATGCCGTCGCCCCGTTCCCATTTCGAAATGCTCTTGTCAGAATAGTTGATCTTCTCCGACAGATCAATTTGTGTCATGCCCAGCTGTTTCCGATATTTTGCAATGTTTCCGGCAATGGTTTTCCGCATATTTTCCTCTGTCATTCCAAAGGCCCCTTTCTGTAAAATTCCAAAGTGCTCTTATCCATGCATCATTGCAGATATAAAGGCAACACCGCACCTTACGCACAAGCTTTGTGCGGTGTTGCCTAAAATCATTCGTAGAATCAAAAGTATTATAGCATAAGAAAAAGTTTTTTTGGTGAAATTCTTATGAATCTTCATACCGGAAAAAGTCTCTTGACAAACGGCAGAAATCATGTTATACTGATAGCAGCTTCAGGGTACTGTGCAATTCAGAACCGGCAGTGAACGGCGATATGCCGTAGTCTGCGAGCCAGTGTGGAACTGGTTGATTCGGTGAGATTCCGAAACCGACGGTAAAGTCCGGATGAGAGAAGCCACGCAGCAAATACGATGTGTTTCCCCCATAACCATGAATCCATACAGCTGCCGCAGAAAAGCGGCTGTCTGATTTCGCCCTGTTGTGCTTCTGGCAAAACAGGGCGTTGTTATTTTTCGGAGGTGTTTTCATGACAGAGCATTCTTTTTACATGGAGCGTGCCATACAGCTTGCCAAGCGTGGCACCGGCTTCACCAATCCCAATCCGCTGGTAGGTGCTGTGATCGTCAAAGATCACCGCATCATCGGCGAGGGCTGGCATGCCCGCTATGGTGACCTGCACGCAGAACGAAACGCCCTGAAGCACTGCACGGAGGATCCTGCCGGTGCGACCATGTATGTCACACTGGAGCCCTGCTGTCACCACGGCAAGCAGCCGCCCTGCACCGAAGCACTGGTGGAAAGTGGCATTCGGCGGGTGTACATCGGTTCCCGCGATTTCAATCCGCTGGTATCCGGCAAGGGCGTGCAGTATCTGGAAGAACACGGCATTGAAGTGATTCCGGATTTCCTGCGGGAAGCCTGTGATAAACTGAACCCGATCTTCTTCCGGTATATCGGCACCAAAATGCCCTATACCATTTTAAAGTATGCCATGACTGCTGACGGCAAGATCGCCTGTGCCGGCGGGGCTTCCAAATGGGTGACTGGCGAAGCTGCCCGTGCCCATGTTCAACAGACCCGAAAGCGGGTGGCTGCGGTCTGTGTCGGCATCGGCACAGTTCTGGCAGACGATCCCCTGCTCACCTGCCGCTGTGAGAATCCTTCCCAGCCGGTACGGGTGGTACTGGATACCCGCCTGCGAATCCCCATGGAGAGCCGACTGGTGCAGACTGCCAAGGAAGTACCGGTCATTGTCTTTTGCTATGCTCCGGACAAGGACAAAAAGACGGCTCTGGAAGCGGCAGGCGTTACCGTACTGGAGGCGAAGCTGCTGCCCAAGGAAGAACTGGACGAGTTGTTCATGCGGCTCGGCGAATTTCAACTCTCCAAGGAGGAACTGAACGGCAGACACATCTCCCTGCGAAACTGTCTGGAACAGCTGGGACAGCGTGGGCTGGACAGCGTGCTGATCGAGGGCGGTGCGACCATTCACGCCGCAGCATTGCAGGAAAATTGCTGTGATCTGGTGCAGGTTTACGTGGCACCGAAGCTGTTCGGCGGCGACGGTCTGTCCCCCATTGGCGGCATGGGCATTACCACACCGGACGAGGCTGTCCTGCTGTCCGAACCCACCATTACCCGTCTGGGACAGGATCTGCTTCTGGAATATACCAGAAAGGAGCAATTTTAAGATGTTTACTGGAATCGTAGAAGAAATGGGGACTGTGCGGCGGCTGAACCAGTCCCCCAACCGGTGCGAACTGGAACTGTCCGCCGCAAAGGTGCTGGAGGGGACGCAGATCGGCGACAGCATTGCCGTGAACGGCGTTTGCCTGACGGTGATTCGCATGGACAAAGACCACTTCACAGCAGATGTGATGCCGGAAACCCTGCGGCGGAGCAATCTGGGGCAGCTGAAAACCGGCTCGAAAGTGAATCTGGAACGTGCCATGGCGGCGGACGGCAGATTCGGCGGGCACATTGTTGCCGGACACATTGACGGCACGGGAACAATTCGTTCCATGCAGCCGGAGGGCAACGCAGTGCTGGTGACGATCAGTGCCGCACCGAAACTGCTCCGGTATGTGGTGGAAAAAGGCTCCATTGCCATTGACGGCATCAGCCTGACAGTGGCAAAAGTTTCCCACACGGATTTCACTGTGAGCCTGATCCCACACACCGGTGAGGAAACCACCCTGCTGAAGCATCGCTCCGGTGAGATCGTCAATCTGGAAACCGACATCATCGGCAAGTATGTGGAAAAGCTGATGCAGCCGAAAAGCGGCGGTGTCACTATGGAACTGCTGCAACAGAACGGATTTTTTTAAAGGAGATGCATATGCGGCATATCATTTGTTTTCACAATCCAGAAGAAGAAAACGGCTATCTCAGCAACTGGTATCCCTCGCCGTTCGAGAAAGACGGCATTTCCTTTGCCCACATGGAACAGTACATGATGTACCAGAAAGCCCTGCAATTTCAGGATACCGAAATTGCACAGCAGATTTTGCAAACCGACAACCCCGGCAAGGTCAAAGCACTGGGGCGGAGCGTCCGGAACTATGTGGACTCCCGGTGGAGTGCAGTCCGGCAGCAGATCGTCTGCGAGGGGCTGCTGGAAAAATTCCGGCAAAACCAGTCGCTTCTGCAAGAACTGCTGGCAACTGCACCGCATCTGCTGGCAGAATGTGCGGTACATGACAGGATCTGGGGCATCGGACTGTCCATGACAGACAGCGACCGTTTTTCTCCGGAAAAATGGCGTGGACAAAATCTGTTGGGTTATACACTGATGCAGGTACGGGACGAACTATCCAAATAAGGAGGTCATTTCTATGGCAATTACATATAATACCATTGAAGAAGCTTTGCAGGATTTGCGGAACGGCAAGTGCATTCTGGTAACAGACGATCCGGATCGGGAAAACGAGGGCGACCTCATCTGTGCCGGACAGTTTGCCACCACGGAAAACGTCAACCTCATGGCAAGTGCCGCAAAGGGGCTGATCTGCATGCCCATGAACCATGACAACATTGTCCGGCTGGGACTGACGCAAATGGTTTCTCACAACACCGACAACCATGAAACCGCGTTCACCGTTTCCATTGACCATATCGACACCACCACCGGTATTTCCGCAGTGGAGCGTGGTCTGACAGCCCGCATGGCAGCCGATCCGGAAGCACACCCCGGCGACTTCCGCCGTCCGGGACACATGTTCCCGCTGGAGGCCAAGCCCGGCGGCGTTCTGGAACGGAACGGGCACACCGAAGCAACTGTAGACCTGCTCCGGCTCGCCGGACTGACACAGGTAGGACTTTGCTGTGAGATCATGGACGATGACGGCACCATGATGCGTGGCGAAAAGCTGGCAGACTTTGCAAAACAGCACGGGCTGTCCTTTATCACCATTCGGGAACTCCAGCACTACCGCCGGAATCATGACAACTTCGTGGAAGAAGTGGCACGGGCAGAACTGCCCACAGTCCACGGACATTTCCAGATGTTCGGTTTCCGCAACACCATCAACGGGGACGAGCATGTGGCTCTGGTCATGGGTGATGTGGCAGACGGCAAGCCGGTATTGTGTCGGGTACACTCTGAGTGTCTGACTGGTGATGTGTTCGGCTCCTGCAGGTGCGACTGCGGCGAACAGCTGAACCGTGCACTGGACATGATCCACGCAGAGGGACGGGGCGTTCTGGTCTATCTGCGGCAGGAAGGCAGAGGCATTGGTCTGCTGAACAAGATTCGGGCGTACAAGCTACAGGAAGACGGACTGGATACCGTAGAGGCAAATATCAAGCTAGGATTTGCACCGGACCTGCGGGATTACAGCGTGGGTGCACAGATCCTGAAACATCTGGGGGTAACTTCTCTGCGGCTGATGACCAACAATCCGGAAAAGATCGCAGAGCTGGGCGAATACGGGCTGACTGTTGCCGAGCGTGTTCCCATCGACATTCCGGAAAAGCCGGAGAATCTGCGGTATCTCAAGACCAAGCAGTTCAAAATGGGTCATTATCTGCACTTTTAAGGGGATTTGTCTATGAAAATCATTTATAGTAGTATGCTTCCTCTGCTGGCAGCTGTCTGTGTATGGACAAGCGGCTGCGGCTCGCTGGAGTCCGCTGTGGAATCTTCCACAACAACCGCGACTACTGCTACAGAAACGACAACAGAAACTACTGTTGCGGAAACCACTACAACATCTGCAACAGAAACCACTACGACGTCTGCAACAGAAACTACTACAGCATCCGCAACAGAAATTGCTACAGAAATTGCTGCAATACCAACAACAGAAGCTACGGACGATGCTGCGACAATAGAAGTGTTCGCCTGCACTGCCGGCACGTGGTATATGGACGGAGATCCCGATACGGCTTCTCTGGTCATGGACGGTGAAGGCGGTGTGGCTGCCTACTACGCCACCGGCAATCTGGAATACAGCGGTTATCTGGAATGCACCGATGCGACATCAGGAACATACGCCATTTATCAGGACAGCGGCGAATATGTTACAGATTTTACCTTTGATGATGCGGACACATTTCACATCAACAGCAACTGGGGACCTGTGACATTCCGCCGTACTTAGGGCAATACCGCATCAGCGTTTCCTTAGACGTTGTCCACAGAAAGGAAGTGATTCCCCTGCACCTATTATTCTGTATCAACCGCAATTTTTGCTGGCAGCTGGTACAATGCCTGCGTTCTGTGGTACGATTTCCCTGTTCGGAGGGCTACACCGTCCATGTGCTGCACTCCGATCTGACAGCGGACGATCTGCAACAGATACAGCAGAAGGTTCCGGAAGCGGAAATTCTGGGGGTGTCCATAGACGAAACCTTTTTTCAGGACTTTCCGGAAACTGACCGCTATCCCAGGCAAATCTACTACCGCATCTTTGCGGCTCAGTTTTTACCGGCAGAATTAGACCGTGTGCTGTATCTGGACACCGACACAATCGCAATTCAGCCGCTGGACGACCTGTACCACAAGTCATTTGACGGTGCAAGCTATATTGCCTGCACCCACGTGCGTGCTCTGTTCAACAAGATGAACTGCCTGCGGCTGGGCATTACGGAAGATGTGCCCTACATCAACACCGGTGTCATGGTGCTGAACCTGAAACAGCTTCGGCAGCAGCAGACCACCGAGGACGTGCTGGCATTTGTCAGCGACAAGAAAAACCGCCTGCTCCTGCCGGATCAGGACATCATCACTGCTCTGTACGGCAAGCAGATTCAGCTGGCGGACAGCTATCGCTACAATCTGAGCGATCGTATTCTGGCAATGTACAACGCCAGACACCCGAACGAGATCCGCAGTATCGACTGGGTCAGACAGAACACCAGCGTCATTCACTACTGCGGCAAAAATAAACCATGGAAGTCCGGATACGTCGGGAAACTGGGTATCTTTTATCAGGAACTTCTCGAAACTGAAAACAACAACGGAGGTACAAGAACATGAAAACACTGGAAGGCATGTATGACGGCAAAGGGCTGAAAATCGCGATCGTTGCATCACGTTTCAACGAATTCATCACCACCAAGCTGGTGGGCGGTGCAGAGGACTGCCTGCTGCGGCACGGCACTGACGGCGACGACATCACACTGGCATGGGTACCGGGGGCATTTGAGATCCCGCTGGCTGCCAAGAAGCTGGCATTCTCCGGCAAGTATGATGCGATCATCTGCGTCGGTGCAGTGATCCGCGGTTCCCCCAGCCACTACGACTATGTGTGCGCGGAGGTGTCCAAGGGCATCGCCCAGACGTCGCTGGAGACCGGCGTACCGGTGCTCTTCGGCGTCCTCACCACCGACACCATCGAGCAGGCCATTGAGCGGGCCGGCACCAAGGCGGGCAACAAGGGGGCGGACTGCGCCCAGAGCGCCATTGAGATGATCAACCTCCTCCGGGCACTGGAGGCATAAGAGCCGGCCTCGGCGCTCCTCCGGTGCGCGGCCCCGCAGGCGCCGCCCCGCCGTAAGCAGCACGGGACGCGGGAGAAACATGGACATGGGCCTCCTGGGGCGTCAGATCGTCTGTCTCAGCAAAGGGCTGGACGAAGTGGTAGTATCCCCACGGCGGCACTTGGATGGAGAGTTCTGCCGACAGCCGCCTGAGCAAGGGGCTATCCAATGGCTGGCAGGTTGTCCCAAAACAGTGGGTGGAGTCCATGCTCCGGAACCAGCCGAAGTGGGAGGTCGAGCTGGCTATTGTGAATTTCCGCTATGCGCCGCAGGGACTCGCTCCACAGCAACAGGACAAACGCAGTATGGTGATCTCCCAGCGCATGGTGGAGGCTGGCTTTGCCTGCGTGCTGACGGCCCAGTTGAAGGGCCGGACCGTTCTGCTGATCTGCTCAATCCACCCGGCGGCCACCGAAGAAGAGATCCGCTATACGATACAGCTCCTGGACAAATATGCCGTACGTTGAAGGAGAAATGCTTTCCTCAATCTTCTGTCATTACTGATTATGAAACCCTATTTTCGGGCGTTTACCAGGAATGATTCCTTGCCCCAGTCTGGAAAATATTTCTGGCAAAGGGCTGGGAGCGTTTTTGACCACATTTTCAGCCACAGTGCGGTGCGGAGTATATGGAGGCAGTGCATTCAAAGAGTGACGGAAAGCAAGCGGATTGGAGCAGATATGGCCATAAAGCGCAAAAAATAGTTAGAAAAAATTCAAAAAGTCGCTTGGTAAGGATGAGGTCGGCGGTTCGAATCCGCCCAGCAGCTCCAACAAATACCTGAAATCTTCGGATTTCAGGTGTTTTTTTGTTGCGAATGTGGACTTTTTCGTGTGGGTCAAAATGTGGGGCAGCGGGTTGACCCACACCGTGACCCACACGCGGAAAGGAAATAACGGACACAAGAGTGCCGGACGGGAAGATTTGCCTTCCCGTCCGGCATTTTTCTCTCTGTCTTACATGACCTGTTCCATGAAGCTGCCCATGGTCTGGGTTGCCTCATCCTGCTTTTGCCTTGTTGCGTGGGTGTAGGTGCGGAGGGTGAAACCGGCGTCAAAGTGCCCTAGCATGGAGGACACTGTTTTCACGTCCACGCCATTCTGGAGAGCTGTGGTGGCGAAGGTGTGCCGGAGATCGTGGAATCTGAGATGTTCCAATCCGGCGTCCTTCAGGATCTTTTTGTGGAGGTTTACCACGCTGTCCGGGTGATACATCTCTCCGGCTAATGGAGAGGGGAACATGTATGGATTATCCGGATGGTGGTCATGCTCCTGGAGCAGCAGGTCCACCGCTGCCTGTGGGATAGACACCAGACGTACTGAGTTTTCGGTTTTGGGCCTTGTGAGCTCCAGACTTCCATCCGGGTTTCGGACATACTGTCTGCTTACCGAGATAGTTTTGCTTTGGACATCCAGGTCGTCCCACCGCAGGGCCACCAGTTCTCCCTTCCGCAATCCGCTGACCAGTTCCAGATAAAACATAGAGAGCAGATCTCGCCGCTGTGCGGCTTCCAAAATAGCCCCCCATCTGCTCTGGAGATAAGACTTTCATGTCCAGTTTTCGGGGCTTTGGGACGATGCAGTTCTCGCAGGGGTTTCGGGGAATGAGCCGTTCTTTTACTGCCCGGTCCAGAGCGGCGTGGAGCATCAGGTGGACGCTGCGGACCGTGGTGGTGCTGAGCCCTTTGCTCTGGTTCTTTCCAACATGGATTCTACCGTTTTCTAATAACTCCTTGTAGAGCTTCTGCAGATGCCGGGTGGTCATCTTCTTCAATTTGATATTCCCGATGCGGGGGACGGTGTAGGTATCGATGATGAGCTGGTAGCGGTTGGCGGTGGCTGTGCGGACGTTGGGCTTGGCATAGAGTTCATACCACATTTTCAGCCAGGTGGCTACTGTGTGTTCATCGGCTTCTCTGCTGACGTCCAGCCCCTGACACTCCGCCATGGCTGTTTTCGGTTTTTCCCGAACCTCCGCCTGCGTCTTACCCAACACATTTTTGTTGATGCGTTTGCCGGTCTTTGGATCGTACCCGGCAGTGTATCGTCCCTCCCAGCGGCCGTTCTTGCGTTTGCGGATGTTCCCCTCGCCGTTGGCTCGTTTCTTTGACATATCGATCGCCTCCTATCAGCAACACAACATACTGCAACTTCTATAAAATAGCCACGCTATTTGATCGGAGTTATCAAAGACTTTACAATTTCCTTTTTTCAAAAGTTGAACTGCACCCAAAATATTGGACAACTACGACTGACTCAAGCAGCGCCAAGGGTTTTACATCTATGAACGGCTGGAGGCAGACCGCCCGGGCTCAATTTGATTCTTCGGTTGTTGTAGTATTCAAGATAGGAGACCAGTTCTGTTTTAAACTGCTCTATGGATGCAAACTTTTGCAGATAAAGCAGCTCCGATTTGAGGAGCCCAAAGAAATTTTCCACGACAGCATTATCCAGGCAATTCCCCTTTCGGCTCATGCTTTGCCGAATGTCCTTGCCTTTCAGCATGTCCCGATACTTTCTATGCTGGTAATGCCAGCCTTGGTCCGAGTGAAGAATCAGATTTGTCCCATCCGGAATTTTATGAAACGCTTTCTCCAGCATGGAGGTCACCATCTTTAGGTCCGGACGATCTGAAATCGTGTAGCTTACAATGTCCCGGCTTACAGATCAAGCAGGATGGATAAGTAGAGTTTTTGCCCGAAAAGATGAAATTCTGTGACGTCTGTTACCATTTTTTCGTTTGGCTGTTCTGCCTCAAAGTTTCTCTCCAACAGATTTGGCGCAATTTGTCCCATCTCGCCCTTGTAAGAACGATATTTCTTCATCCGAACTCGGCACACCAACCCAAGCTCCTTCATCAGTCTGGAGACTACCTTGTGATTACAATGAATCTTCCTGTTTTCCAGCTCCGCTGTGATTCGCCTGTAACCGTATCTGCCCCGGTGTTCTTTAAAAATTGCTTGGATTTCTCTTTTTACGGATGCGCACTTGTTCCCCTTCTTCATCCGCTTTATCTCATCATAAAATGTGGGCCTTGACAGGTGAGCAACGGACAGCAGCATCTTCAAAGGGATTTCTGGCCTCAGTTCTTGAATCACCCGCGCTTTTTGCGCTGGCGCTGCTCGTCTTCCAAAACCGAGGCCCGCAATTTTTTAGGTATCGATTTTCTGCCTCTAATCGCTGTACTTGAGCCAGCAACTCTTTCTCACGGTCCTGGCTTACCCGTTTCAGAGGACGGCCCGATCCGCTGTGCCCTCGTCGTTCAACAGAGAAACCTTCCGGCCCTTCCGCCAAGTAAATCCACTCCCATATCTGAAGCAGTGTATGAGACTCAATCCCAAACCGCCGGCCTGCTTCACTGTGGTTCAGGCCTTCCGCCCGCATGATTTCGATTACCTTTACTTTGAATTCCGCACTGTATCTTCGATTTGGCGTAAGCGTCAAAGCTGGGGGCGGATTAAAAAGTTGAAGAGGATATGAGATACTAATTCTCGAGAAGTCTAAAGACTTCTCGAGAATTCTCATTTTAGAAGGTGGCGGGGAAGATGGGCGCGTGTGAATTGAAACGGCAGGCAAAGCTGGAACAATGGAAGACACAGGTCATAGACTGCCGCAGCAGCGGCATGAGCGTAAGGGGATGGTGTGCGGAACACAATATTTCGGCAAAGACGTACTACCGCCGGGAAAAGGAAATCCTTTCATCGGCAGCCACAGAACTTGTGCCCGCAGTTTCAGCACCGCAGCCACCGGCAGCCTTTGTAGAGCTCTCGCCGTTGCCTGAGCGGCAGACAGCGGGACCGCATCAAGGGCCTCTATTGGGAGCGGGATGGATTTATCCTGTTGTATAAGCGGTTGGAACAGGGTGCATACCAATGGCCGCGAACGGAAAACGAGGTACGGCAATTGACGCCGCAGCAATACCGCTGGCTGATGGAGGGGCTGAAGGTGGAGCAGCTAAAGGCCCACCGTCCGGTGGACGGCCTGCGTATCATTTAGGCGGTAGAATAGCTGAAAACCCTGGAAATACTGGACTTTCCAGTTCAAATATAGTATAATTTACCCATGAAAAATGAAAGAAATCATGGGACAAGCACCCCGGAGATGGTAACCATTTCACGGGCGGAATATGCGTCTCTGAAAGCGGAAAGAGACGAGCTGAACCAGAAATTGGACTGGCTTCTGGAGCAAGTGCGCCTGAACAGGAAGAAACTCTACGGAGTGTCCTCGGAGCGGCTGGAAGAAGAACTGATAGGCCCCAGTTGAGCCTCATGTTTGACGAGACGGAAGCCTGGTTGTCCAGGCGGAGAGCCAAAGAGACGGAGGTGGCCGCCCATACCCGGCGTTCTTCCAGGCCGGAGGAGGTCCTGCCGGACAATGTACCGGTTGAGGTGGTGGAACACCGCATCCCAGAGAACGAGCTGGACT
>ENA-ORTM01003369-ORTM01003369.1-human-gut-metagenome-genome-assembly--contig:-NODE-3369-length-11081-cov-7.074007_pt1 | contig 11081 bp, 1 predicted proteins | sample MGYA00241909_ERZ509182 | MGnify/ENA primary metagenome ERZ509182 (study PRJEB26280, sample SAMEA2338855) | human gut metagenome | biome: human gut; feature: human-associated habitat; material: faeces...
CTCCTGCACGGTGAATCCGGACGTCGAACACGATGAGGCGGGCTTCGAGCCGGCCGCCGAGAAGAAGGACGTGCTGGTCGTTGGTGCCGGTCCCGCCGGCATGGAGGCTGCGTACATCGCCGCCCGCCGCGGCCACAACGTGGTGCTCGTGGATAAGCAGGACGAGCCGGGCGGCGAGATGCGCATCGCAGCCGTTCCGCCGGCAAAGCAGGAACTCACGCGCGTGATCAAGTACCAGTTCAGCCGTCTGGCCGAGGCGGGCGTGGATGTGCGCATGGGCGTGGAGCTCACGGCCGAGGATATCCAGCGCGACTTCGCGGGATACGAGGTGGTCCTGGCCTATGGAGCCGAGCCCATCGTCCCCGGCTTCATGACGGGCTTCAAGCAGGTCATGACCGCCGACGACCTGCTGGCCGGCCGCGCGTTCCCGGGCAAGAAGATCGTCATCGTGGGCGGCGGGTCCGTGGGCTGCGAGACGGCCGACTACCTGGCCCCGCTCGTCAACGACCTTGCGCCGTCCAACCGCGACGTCACGCTCATCGAGATGACGCGCACGCTCGCCGCCAACGAGGGCGGTGCCGGTCGCGCGGTGCTCGTGACCCGCATCCTGGACAAGGGCGTGCACGTGCTCACCGAAGCCAAGCTCACGGGTGTGACCGAGGACACCATTTCCTACGAGAAGGATGGCGAGGAGCACGTGATCGAGGGCGCCGACACCCTTGTGCTCGCGTTGGGCTACCGTCCCAACACCGCACTCGCCGACGCATTGACCGGGGCGGGCTTTGCCTGTCACGTGCTGGGTGATTCAAAGCAGTGCGGCAACCTGCGCGACGCCATCGAGGCCGGTTACAAGGCGGCTTGCGAGCTGTAAGGGCGGCGACATATCTGCGACGTGACGGACCCGGGGGCATTGAGCCTCCGGGTCTTTTCGGTGAGCGGTGTTATTACAGATCCCTTACATTGTGTCCGTATGTTTACAATCCCCTCGGATAAGCCAATGGGGCTGAAATCTACGCAGGTAGACATGAATGCGATGCGAGTAAATCGGTTTTTATTTTCACCCCATTGCGGTTGCCGGCGAAAGCGCTCGTCGATTTGGCGACCAAATTTGTGGCATAAAAATATATATAGGGTATTATCACATTTATAAGCCACCCTTCTGTCGGATGGCTATGCGAAGCGAATCAATTGTCGGCTGCTGTTGATATGGGGGATCGAATGTTGTGTGAGCGGAATCGCATGACGGCGGAGAGCTGCTCTCGTGTAACGGGGGGGTACCATGCGTTCAGCGGTAAGGCGCCTGACCAGGGTGCTGCCCTCGGCCATGCTGGGCGCAGCGCTTGCACTGACGGCGGTGGTTCCTGCCGCGAAGGCAGCTCCGGTTGATGTCGAGCCCACGCCGTGGGCTGCGAGCGATAAGACTGTGGTCGTCGATGAGCCTACGATTACGACGTGGGAGGGCGTCGCCAAGGACGACACTGCCAACGTCGGCCGCATCTGGACGGATAAGAGCGTCTTCAGTGAGGATGTGAAGCTTCCCGGCGGTATCGAGCCCGTTATCGAGAAGGACGACTCCGACTTCCTGGTCGGCCTGTCCGCGCTCTCGTCGACTTCCAACACGATCACGACCACGACTTCGGTGCAGCCGCTCGATATCGTCCTCGTCCTCGACGTCTCGGGGTCGATGAACGATTACATGACGTCGTATAAGTACACGCCTACGTACGACGCTGAAAGTAACAAATGGGGTGATTACTGGGCCAAGAACCCCGATGGGTCGTACTCCCCTATCAAGCGAATCACTTCGGGTTTTCCACTTTACCAGTTTAAGGGTTGGGAGTTCGGCGGCAACGAAGTGGAGCCGATGACGAGCCCAAACGATGCGGGCGGCAATAGGATCCAGTTTTATACCAGGACTGCCGTCTCTGAGATAAGACGCATGGCCGCCCTAAAGACTGCTGCCAATAATTTCATCACTGAAACTGCGAAGCGTAATGACGGCATAGCCGATGAGAGCAAGCAACATCGCATTTCGATCGTCAAATTCGCATCTGACAAGTCAAATAGAGTTGGAAACAATACCGATTGGCAGGGCCTTAACTACAGCCAGATCGTTACCAAACTCACGGCTTACAATTCAAAGACGGTGTCCAACGGTACGGATATGATTAACGCGTTGAATGCCGAAGGCGCAACGCGTGCCGACTATGGTATGGAAAAGGCCGTCGAATCCCTTTCCTCCGCACGTTCTAGTGCCCAAAAGGTGGTCATTTTCTTCACTGACGGCGTTCCTACCAGTGAAAGCAAGTGGAGCAGCGGGGTCGCCAACACGGCGATTTCCCAGAGCTACGAGCTCAAGCAGGGTGGTGCCGTCGTATACTCTATCGGCGTGTTCGCTGAGGCGGACCCCGCCGACACCAGCAAGAACTTCAACGCCTATATGCACGGCGTATCGAGCAACTACCCTGCCGCCTCGTCGTATCGCAACCTCGGTACCCGCGCCGAAAACTCCGACTACTACAAGGCCGCAACGGATGCGGACGAGTTAAACAGCATCTTCCAGGAGATTTCGAACGAGATTAACAGCGGCACCGGCTCTCCGACCGAGACGACCGAGGGCATGGCCAACAAGTCCGGCTACATCACCTTTACCGATGAGCTCGGCGCGTACATGCAGGTGGACGAATTCAAAACGCTCATCTTCGCGGATAAGAAGTTTAGTCCGCTGTCGAAGACGACCGATGGCTTCGTCGACACCTATGCCTACGAGGGAACGGGCGGTAACGCCCTTTATCCCGATGGTAACGTGAAGGACATCGTCGTCCAGGTCAAGCGCAGCAACGACCTTGCCAAGGGCGATATCGTGACGGTCAAGATCCCCGCGTCCCTCATTCCCCTGCGCAACTTCAAGGTCGAGTCCAACGACGGTGCGGCGAACATGGGGATTGTCGAGGCTTACCCTCTGCGTGTTTTCTATGGCGTGAGCATCAAGCCCGGCGTGCGTAACGCGGTCCTCGGTGGCACGGCAGACGACGCGTTGCGCGCATACATCAAGAACAACAGCGAAGGTGGTAAGACCGCCTTCTACTCCAACTTCTATAACGGCATGATCGTTGCGGGAGATAAGCAACTCGGCAACACGACTGCCACCTTTGTGCCCTCCAAGGCCAACAGCTTCTATTACTTTACCGAGGACACGGCGCTCTACACCGATGGCGCGTGCGCGCAGCCTCTCCGTACTGAGCCCGTGTCGGGCGAGACCTACTATTACAAGCGCGCGTACTACAAGCAGAACGCGGACGGCAAGACCGCCACAAAGGACTGGGCGATCGCCCAGTTCAAGGGCGCGAACTTTGATGCGCTTACGACGTATTGGGGCAAGGCGCCCGACGGCACCTACTTCATCAAGGCCGGCTCCCCGCGCCTGACGCGCATCGACGCCCTGACGCTCGGCAAAAAGGAGAACCTCACCGGCACGGCCACCGAGGTTATCAACCCGCGTTGGGATAACATCAACAACCCCCACGAAATCAACGTTAACCTTGGCAACAACGGCAAGCTCTCCGTTGAGATGCCCGGTGCCCTGTCCATCACCAAGGACGCTCGCATCACGCCTGGCAAGAACATCGATCCCAGCGTGCTCGAGGGCAAGCAGTTCAAGTTTGAGATCAGCATCCCCTCCGCTGCGGGCAAGACCCTCAAGGCCGACGTCAAGAACGCTCAGGGCGAGGTTGTTTCCGAGGCCTTCGACATGGTGTTCAACAAGGATGGCAAGCGCGAGCAGACCCTCAAGGACAACGAGACCCTCACCATCTACGGTCTCGATGCGAATACCGATTACACGGTGACCGAGAAGGAAATACCGGCGGGCTTTACCCAGACGAACGCTACGGACAATAAGGGCACCATCACGGCCAACGAGGTTGCCCATGCCAAGTTTGAGAACACATATGACGTGGCCGCCGCCAAGCCGATTGCGTCGGACGACTTTGTGAAGTACCAGAAGGACTTTGACAAGTGGGAGGTCGCCGACGCCTTTGATATCCAGCTTCAGGCAGTCCAGGCAGGCAACCCCATGCCCAAGGACTCTATTTACGGACCCGATAACCGCGGTGTGAAGATCGCGCCTGCGACCCATCAGCGCCCCACGGGCAGCTTTGGCGATATCGTCTTCGACCGCCCTGGCACGTTCGAATACACCGTCAGCGAGGTTAAGCCCGCCGGTGATGCGATGGTTCCCGGCGTGACTTACAGCCAGGCCGTTTATAAGGTGACCGTTGTGGTTAAGGACAACGGCGACGGTACCCTCAAGGTCACATCCAACAAGATGACCAAGGTCTCCAACGATGCAGGCGGCAACCTTGCCGAGTCCGAGAATGTCACCAACAAGACCGCGGTCTTTACCAATACGTTCAGCGCAGAGTCCACGAGTGCCGCACCGGTGGCGCACAAGCGCTACACGAATCACGGTGGCGAGGGAACAGCGCTCAAGAGCGGCATGTTCACCTTCAAGGTCGAGTCCAAGACTCCTGGCGCGCCTCTTCCGGAGGGCGCGGACCCGGATGGCGATGGAGCGCTCCTCGTGAAGAACCAGGGCGAGGAGATTCCGCTTGCACAGGCCACGTTTGGTGCTGAGCATGTGGGCCATACGTACGTGTACGAGATCAGCGAGGTCATCCCCCCTGGGGCGACTGCCGAGAATAACTTTACCGTGAACGGCATGACGTATGACCCGACGGTCTACCGCGCCAAGTTCCAGGTGACGTCTGACGGTGACGGCGACCAGGCCCGCGTCAAGGTTGCCATCTCCTACTACAAGGTGGACGGCGACAAGGAGGAGCCACTGCTCGAGGGGCAGACCCCTGAGTTCAACAACTCCTACGACCCGGCGGACGTGACGCTTCCGAGTGATCCCAACGATGCTCCGCTCAAGGCGCGCAAGACCCTTGTGGGCCGCGACTCCAAGCAGGACGAATCCTTTACGTTCGAGCTCTCCGCTGCCGACAACCCCACGGCGTTCGCGCTGGAGAACGACGTCGTGGTCTTTAACGGCGACGCGAGCGCCACAACGATGACGGCCTCCGTGTCGGATCTGAAGAATGGCCAAGCCAAGGACGCGCCGTTTGAAAAGGCGACATTCACCAAACCCGGTACGTACAAGTTCAACATCAAGGAGAACGCTCCTGCCGACGGCGAGGGCATGAGGTACGACCGCACCACCCATGAGGTCACGGTCGTCGTGACCGACGAGAACGGCGTGCTTAAGGCGGATGTGAAATACGCCGGCGCGAAGGATGCCGCGGCGTTCACCAATAAGTATGAGGCTCGGTACGACCTCGGCACGGGCTTTAAGCTCGATGTCACCAAGACGCTGGACGGTCGAGCACAGGAGGCTGGGGAGTTCGGCTTTAAGATCGAGGGCGTTGCCAGCAATACGGTGACGGCCACTGAGGCTTCCAAGCGCCTCGACGCGAAGGAAGCGAAGTTCGAGACGGTTGCTCCCGCCGACAGCGGCGTACCGTCCCTGATGGAGAATAAGCTCAACAAGCTGCATTTTACGCAGGCTGACGCCGGCAAGACCTTTAGCTACGTGCTGCGCGAGGACATTCCTGCCAACGACAAGAAGCTCGGCGGCGTGACGTATGACGAGACGACTTACCGAATCGATATCCAGGTTGTCGACAACGCCAACGGCACCATGGAGACGGTCACGACTATCACCAAGAACGACCCCGACGCAGCTCCTGAGACCGTTGGCACGTATGACAGCGCCGACGGCAAGGACGTTGCCACCCTCGACTTTACGAATAAGTATGCCGCGCAGTCGGTTACGGTGGACGGCACGAAGTACGATCTCAGCCTATATAAGGTGCTTGAGGGCCGTGATTGGCGTGAGGGTGACACCTTCCACTTTGTTATGAAGGCTGGTAGCCACAATGACCCCGGTGCTCAGAAGGCCGAGGTGGACGTGGCCGCGGATCCCGGCACGAAGGCGGGGGAGAAGGTTCCCTTTAACTTTGGCGGTTACACCTTCACGCAGCCCGGCGAGTACTACTACACCATCACCGAGGCTGAGCCCGCCGAAGGCGCTAAGATTCCCGGTATCACTTACAGCAAGAACTCCGCCGACATCGTGGTGCACGTGACCGACAACCTCAAGGGCCAACTTGAGGCAAAGGTGGAGGTGTACAACGGGACTTTCACCAACACCTACACGCCCGCTCCCGTCGTGATCCCGGGCGGCGCCGGTAGCGCGCTGCAGGTCAAGAAGGTCCTCGAGGGCCGCGATTGGCTTCCGAGCGAGTCCTACTCCTTCGGGCTCAAGGCTGTGACCGAGGGCGCGCCCATGCCCGAGAGCGCGGGCAGCGTCGCCACGGCGACCGTCAATAACCAGACCGTGAGCTTCGGCAGTATCAGCTTTGCCAAGCCCGGTGCGTACGAGTATCGAATCGTCGAGACCGGCGCGTCCGCTGACGCCAACCTGACCTTCTCCAAGGCTGAGTACAAGCTCGTCGTCACTGTTGTGGACGACGGGTCCGCGCTCAAGGCGGATTCCGCTTTGAGCCAGGTCAAGGACGACGCCGGCGAGGAAGTCAACAAGACGCTGCAGGTTCCGGGCGAGGTCATGACCTTCACCAACACGTATAAGAAGCCCACACAGGGCAAGGACGTCACCGCTGAGGGCAACCCCGGCACGTCGATCAACGGCCAGCTCGTCCAGGTCGGCAGCAAGCTCGTCTACACCATTAACTGGGTGAACGACGCCGTCGACGAGTCCGGTAAGGCTGTCGCCGCGGACATTGTCGTTCGCGACCAGATTCCGGCTGGCACGGCCTACGTCGAGGATTCCGCGAGCGACGGCGGCGTCTACAACGCCGACACCAACACCCTGACCTGGAATCTCGACACGCAGAAGGCCAACGCCTCCGGCGCCGTGAGCTTCACGGTCGAGGTGACCGAGGCCGCCCTCAACAACAAGGTTGAGAACCAGGCCAGCATTCAGATCGGCGAGAACAAGACTGAGACGACTTCCAAGCCCGAGGTCTTCGTTCCCGGGAAGAAGGTCGAGGATGCCAACAAGGGCGATATCCAGGTCGGTGACGTCCTCACTTACACCGTGAGCTATGCGAACCCGGGCAAGGATTTCGCTACGGTGACCATCATTGACAAGCTGCCCAAGGGCCTCACCTACGTCGACGGCTCCGCGAGCGATAGCGGTTCCTTCGACAAGGACGAGAACAAACTGACGTGGAAGATCAACGACGTTAAGGCCGACGCCACCGGCACCGTGACCTTTGAGGCCAGGGTGAACGAGTCCGCGCTCACCAACGGCATCGCGAACACCGCCAACGTCCAGCTTGGCGACCATGCTCCCGTGGTCGATACCAACACGACCCCGGAGAACCTCCCCAAGACCAGCACCCTGAAGATCGGCAAGACCATCAAGCTCGCCGAGAACCAGGGCACCGAGATCGACGAGAAGAAGGAGTTCTCGTTCAGGATCACCCTGACGGACGCAGCGGGCAACCCGCTGAACGAGGACTATCGCTATAGCGGTGAGGGCCTCGACGGTGGCGTCATCGCCGCCGGCAAGGACGGCGACATGTTCAAGCTGAAACACGGCCAGGCCATTACCATCCAGGGCCTGCCCGTGGGCGCGAAGTACACCATCACCGAGGATGACGCTGCCGGCTACACGCCTGATAAGAAGACGATCGAGGGCGTCGTCTCCGTCGACGGCACGAGCCAGGCCGCATTCGTAAACACCTACAGCATTGGCGATGGCGTTACGCTCGCCGCCAAGGACGGTTTCAAGGCTTCGAAGGAGCTGGTTGGCCGCGACTGGAACGGCACCGACAAATTCAGCGCCAAGCTCATGTCCGTCAATGGTGCACCCATGCCTGACGGCGCCAAGGACGGCGTGCTCGTCAAGCAGATGACGAAGGATTCCAAAGAGGTCTCGTTCGGCGATATCAAGTACACCGCCGCCGGCGAGTACACCTACACGATCAGCGAGGAAGTCGGATCGATCGGTGGCATCAAGTACTCCGACACGATTTATAACGTGAAGGTCAAGGTCACCGATAAGGGCGATGGCACGCTCGCTGCCTCCTTTGATGGCAAGTACGTTGCGAACGGTGCCGTCGAGGATGCGAAGCCCGTCGATATCGCAAAGTTCGTCAACGTGTACTCCGCGGCTGTTCCACAGGGTTCCCCGGTGACGACCGCCAACCTGTTCAGCAAGGTGCTGACGGGTCGCGATTGGAAGAAGGCGGATTCCTTCAGTTTCACCATTACACCGCTGAACGGCGCCCCTGCACCGGAGTGCCCGGAGGCAACGCTGTCCGGTCTCACGACAGCGGCTGGCACGCCGGTTGAGTTCGACTTTGGCGCGATTAACTTCACCTTCGACCACATCAAGGACGCACCGGTTGTGAACGGTGAGCGTACCAAGATCTTTGTGTACGAGGTGCGCGAGATTCAGGGTGACATCGCCGGTGTGGAATATGACTACAACGTGGCGACGTTGACCATCAGGCTGACCGACGCCGGCGACGGCAACCTCACCGCGACGTACGACGTCACGGGCAAGAGTCAGTTCACCAACGAGTACTCGACCGAGCCGGTTAACCCCGACGGCGACGGCGCCACGAGCAAGGCTGGCATCCAGATCGTCAAGACCCTAACCGGTCGTCCAATCGCCGCCGGTGACTTCAAGTTCACCATGGCCCCGGCCGACGACGCCACCAAGGCGAAGTTCGGCGATGCCAAGGTCATTGCGACCAACGCCGCGGAGCTCGGTACGGATAAGGCGACCAGCAACACTGCCATTGCCATCACGCCGGTCAAGACCGGCCTCGAGTTCACCCTCGCGGATGTTGGCAAGACCTATACCCTCGATCTGACTGAGACTAAGGGCGGCGGCGCCGGCTATGTGAACGACGAGACGAAGCACACCCTCACGTTCACGACTGCCGATAACGACAACGGAACGCTTTCCGTTACGGCGACCCTCGACGACAAGGAAGCCGCCGTGTGGACGAGCGGCGCCGAGCTCACCCCGGTGAGCGTTGGGTTTGCCAACAGCTATAGCGCCGGCTCCATCACGGTCGGCGGCCAGGGCGGGGTGGCGCTCGCGGGCACCAAGCAGCTCACGGGCCGTCCGATGGTCGCGGGCGAGTTCCACTTCAACGTGACCAACGCGAAGAACGCCGGCAGGGTCGTTGCCACTGGCACCAACGCCGCGGACGGCACGATCACCTTCACTGGTATCAAGTACACCACCGAGAAGCTCAACAACGATGTGGCCGCAGGCCTCGCCACGGTCGATCGCGCGGGCAAAGACGGCGACGTGTACACCTACACCTACAAGGTGAGCGAGGACGCGGGTCGGAAGGACAAGGGCGTCAGCATCGTCCAGGGCGAGCAGACTATCACTGTCAAGGTGACCGACAACCGCGCGGGCAAGCTCTCCGCCAAGGTCGTCTACCCCGAGGGTGGCATGGTCTTCAAGAACGCCTATGGCACCGGCGAGGGCGGCTCTAAGCAGATCGCCCTCAACGGCACCAAGGTCCTGGACGTCAAGTCTGGCAACAAGGTGCCCGATATCGCGGGTAAGTACACCTTTACGCTGGCCGGCTCTGAGGGCGCCCCGATGCCCGCAAAGACCACGGCGACCAACGACGCCTCCGGCAACATCTCCTTCGGCGAGATCATCTACACCATGGAGAACGTCTTTGGCGCACCTGCGGCACAGCCAGAGCAGCTCGTGATTGCCGAGGATGGGGCGGATACCGCCGACGCCAAGACTGCTGGCGCGACCGCCGCCCAGGCCGCTGAGGCCGATGCCAAGGCGGACGACGCCGTGGCGGCTGAGGCTGAGGCCAAGCCTGCCGAGGGCGAGAGCGCCGTGAAGGCTGCTTTTGAGGACGAGCCCATGGTGGCTTCCGCTCCTCGCAGCAAGACCTTCACCTACACGGTGACCGAGTCCGGCAGCGTTGCCGGCGTGAGCAACGACCCTGTTGCGACCAAGACCATCAAGGTCAAGGTGACTGACAACGGCGACGGCACGCTTACCGTCGACAAGCAGGCGGAGTCCAACAAGACCGACTTCACCTTCACCAACACCTACAGCGTGAAGCCTTTCGACAGCACGCCGACAGGCAAGGGCGGTTTCGCCATCACCAAGACACTCGACGGCCGTGACCTGCGTGAGGGCGAGTTCGAGTTCGCGCTCGTCTCGCAGGGCGAGGGCGAGCCCACGGTTGTCACCGCCAAGAACGACGCCAGCGGCAAGGTTGCCTTCCCGGCAATCAGCTTTAACGCGCCCGGCGAGTATAACTACCGCCTGGCCGAGGTCGATAGCGGCCTAAGCGGCGTGACGTACGACACCACGGTGTACGACGTGACCGCCAAGGTCGTGGACAACGGTGACGGCACCTTGGGTGTCACGTGGTCTGTGAGCAAGGACGGCAAGGCGCTGGAGGGCAAGGAAATCGTCTTTGCCAACAGCTACAAGGCCGCCGGTACGAGTATCACGTTCAACGCCGCTAAGGTCCTGACCGGTCGCGAGCTTAAGAAGGGTGAGTTCACATTCGAGCTGCGCGACGCTAACGGCAAGGTCCTTCAGACGGTTAAGAACGGTGCCCTGACCGAGGGCGGGTACGCTCCCATCGCGTTCGACCCGATCACCTATGACGAGCCCGGCACGTATGATTACCGCATCGTCGAGGCCAAGGGCGACGCCGAGGGCATCACCTACGACGAAACGGTGTTCACCTACCACGTGGTGGTGACCGACGACGGCAACGGCCAGCTCCAGGTCGAATGGACCGTGGGCGAGACCGGGGCACCGGTCTTCCAGAACGTCTTCGTCAAGCCCGAGGATCCCAAGCCCGCCGACCCGGCCAATCCGGCCGATCCCGGCAACGGCGGCTCTAGCGACAAGCTGGTCCAGACCGGCGACAACGCGCTCGTGGGCATGTTCACGGCTGCGTTTGCGGGCATAGCCGCAATCGGCGCGGGCTTTACCGCGCGCCGCAAGAAGAAGTAGCGGCGGTGGGCCGGCACGGGGACGGGGG
>ENA-ORTM01003386-ORTM01003386.1-human-gut-metagenome-genome-assembly--contig:-NODE-3386-length-11039-cov-7.672068_pt1 | contig 11039 bp, 9 predicted proteins | sample MGYA00241909_ERZ509182 | MGnify/ENA primary metagenome ERZ509182 (study PRJEB26280, sample SAMEA2338855) | human gut metagenome | biome: human gut; feature: human-associated habitat; material: faeces...
ATGAAGGACTTGGTGAAAAAGGCGGGACTGGAGGACCGGTTCCAGATCGCCTCGGAGGCCACCAGCCGGGAGGAGCTAGGCAATCCGGTCTACCCGCCAGCTCGGCGAAAGCTGGCGGAGCACGATATCGCCTGCGGCGGCCATGCCGCCCGGCAGCTCCGCAACCGCGACTACGAGGAGTACGACCTGCTCATTGGAATGGATCAGGCCAACCTCCGCAACATGTATCGCATCTGCGGCGGCGACTTCAACGACAAGATGCACCTCCTGATGGAATACGCCGGCCACCCGGATCAGGAGGTAGCCGCCCCCTGGTACACTAATGACTTCGACACCGCTTGGCGGGATGTACTGGCCGGTTGCCAAGGGCTGTTTCGAGAATTGACAGGGCACCTCAGCAATGATATCTTAGCATAGAGTAGCATTTGTTTCATATAGCAGTCAAGGAGAAGTGGTGGGAAAAGTATAAGCCAATCTAAGAAAACAACATTTATCACGGTTCAGGATGTGCCGGTAGCCATCATGAGTGTGGATCAGCGCGATTATATCAGCCTTACTGATATGACGAAGGCCCGCACCGATGCAATAAGGGCAGCAGACGTGATAAAAAACTGGCTTCGTGCCTGATCGACATTGGAATTTCTCGGGACTTGGGAGGTCATGTATGGTCAAGGTGCAAAAGAAACCTGCAGTTGTACATCTGACCTCGAGGTAAGGAAAAGGTCTGGAAATGCCGGACAGAAATCGATTGTAGAAAGAACAAAACCTTGCTATAATAAAAGTCATAATAATAGGATAGCATTCAAATAAACCAATACATAAGGAGACGAGGCCAAAGTGTATACCCCTATGACGCTTGGAGAATTGATGGAAGCTCAGGAGGGTGAAGGGATTCAGTTTAAGGAGGCAAAGAACCGTTTTGATTTTGGAGAAGCACTTCGTTGCTGCTGTGCGCTTTCAAACTGTGGCGGGGGAAAACTTGTCTTTGGTATTTCAGATAAACGCCCTAGACAAGTTGTGGGCAGCCAAGCATTTGAACAGCCCGAACGCACACGTAAGGGTTTGATCGATAAGCTGCACATTATGGTTGACTTTCAAGTTTATGAACACGAGGGTAAGCGTGTTTTAGTATTTGAGATAGCAGGTCGACCAGTTGGCCTGCCTGTGCAGGCTGATGGCGTTGCCTGGTGGTACGAAGGAGATAGTCTGATTCCTATGCCAGAAACCATTCGGCGACGTATTTATGCGGAGGCAGGGATCGATTTTTCTGGCACTATTTGCGTCGGGGCAACTCTTGATGATTTAGATCCGTCTGCTGTAGACGAGTTTCGTAACAAATGGGCTGAAAAGAGCGGTAACCGTCGGATAATGAGTCTTTCGCAAGAACAGCTTTTGCGAGACTGTGAAGCCGTTATTGATGAGGACAGAATTACATATGCGGCACTGGCGTTATTTGGTAAACGAACAGCGCTCGGAAAGTTTTTGCCACAAGCTGAAATCGTTTTTGAGTACCGCTCGTCAAATGCCTCTGGCCCAGCAAATCAGAGAGAGGAATTTCGGGTAGGATTTTTTTCTTGCTATAACCGTTTGTGGGAGCTTATTAATCTGCGTAACGATAAGCAACACTATCAGGAAGGTTTTTTTGTTTATGATATTCCAACATTTAACGAACGCGTTGTTCGTGAGGCGATCTTGAATGCAGTGAGTCACCGGAATTATCAAATGGGGGGGAGCGTGTTTATCCGGCAGTACCAAGATCGGCTTGTAGTAGAGAGTCCAGGAGGCTTTCCAAATGGAATTACGATTGAAAATATCCTGGACCGGCAATCGCCACGAAACCGCCGTATTGCTGAAATTTTAGCGCTTTGTGGTCTGGTTGAGCGCTCTGGTCAGGGTATGAACTTGATGTATGAGTGGAGCATTAAGGAGGCAAAACAACTGCCTGATTTCACAGGCACAGATCAAGATTTCGTAAAATTAACTCTAAACGGTATGGTGCTGGACGAAAAAATGTTATCGCTCATTAACCGCATAGGCGATGAGCGGATGGAGTCGTTGACCACTGGCGATTTTTTGGTAATTAACGCAATGTATCATGCAGAAAGCATTCCTCAGAATCTCAGGCAGAACTTAAAACGTTTGGAGAATCTGGGATTAGTAGAGCATATCGGCCGCAACAGATATGTTTTGGTGCGCAGCCTATATGCCGCAGTTGGAAAATCCGGTGTACATACGCGGATCGTTGGTTTGGATCGTGAAACAAACAAGGAACTGCTACTGAAGCACATCCGCGAAAGCGGCGAGTACGGAACGCCATTCAAGGAATTACAACAGGTGTTACCCGGGCAAAGCCGGAATCAGTTACAGGTTCTCATGCGTGAACTTCGGCAGGAAAATCGCGTATATTGTAAGGGAAAAAACCGCGGTGCAAAATGGTTTGCAAATGATTTTGGTTCGAGTACACATAATTAAATACGACTGGAATGCGACTTGGGTTTCATTTCGGTCGCATTCAAAAGCATTTCTTTTCATCCCCATTACAGTAGTTTGGTTTTAAATGCAAGTCTGAAAGCTGGTATCTATAGTGTTGCGATGTTCCATAAAAATAACCACACCGTCAGGTGTGGTTATTTTTATGGATACCGAGAGAGATTTTACATGCTCAGGCGAAATAAAGTTGCCCTGCGCCAAGGTTTTGGCCTTCGGCCAAAACGTTTGTACGGCGCAAAAGCGCCGCCAGCCAGAAGGCCGGTTGGGTGCACTTTCGGAACCGTTCGCAGGATCTGAAAATATCCAGATTGGAGTCCAATTTCACAAAAACCGCTCTTTTCGCTTGAAAAGGGCGGCTTTATTTTTGGGGGAGAAAGAACCACCAGCTATACTGGTGGGCTTCCCCCATATGCTTTAGCAAAAAGCAGTGATAGTGACAAGAAAGTTTCAAATAGAAGATAATATGCCCGTTTACGGGCGGCCGAGCGCAAGATGCAGGCTAAAGATAGCGGTATGGGCCACTTCACCCTGTTTTTACCGCGTGGTATAGGTGCGGGTGCGCAGGGTAAACCCGGCGTCGTAGTGTCCCAGAATGGAAAAACCGTTTTGACATCCACGCCATTTTGCAGGGCTGTTGTGGCAAAGGTGGGCCTGAGGTCGTGGAACATGAGGTGCTCTAGGCCCGTGTTTTTAAAATTTATTTATAGAGGGTTACCATTCTGTCCGGGTGCTTTTCGTGCTCCTGGATGAGCAGTTCCACGGCAGCCTGTGGGATGGACACCTGCCCGACGGAGTTCTCCGTTTTGGAGTGGGTCAGCTCCAGGGAGCAGTCAGGGTTACGGACGTATTGCCTGCGCACCGGAATTGTCCGGCCTTGGATGTCCACATGTCCAACCGCAGGGCCGCCAGTTCACCTTTTCGCAGAGCGTTGTCCAAATCCAAATAGAACATGTGCAGGAGTACCCACACCCTAGCAGCCTCCAAGTCGTCCCGGATGTGCTCCAGAGGCAGGATTTTCATGTGCAGTTTTCGGGCATTAGGGACGATGCAGGCACTAACAATAAGCTCGTAATAGTTTGAAATAGCGTTGCAAACGTTAGGCTTGGCGCAAAGCTTGTACCACGTTCACAGTCCGGTGGCCGGCTCTCCCGATGTCCCTGATAATGCCAGCCATCCGCCGGCAGAGGTATTTTCTTGCAATTCTAAGTTTGGAGTGGTAAACTGGGCATGCACGCAACACAGATTGGAAGGAGAATGGAGCATGAATCCCGAGAGCGACTTCCGGATCGAGAGCACGTATGACAGGCAGGCGTATCAGGCCATGGCAAAGGCCACCTGGAAGCTGTTCCAGAAGCACAGGATGGAGGTGATGGCCTATCCCGCCCTGATCAGCGTGGCTTTGGTGATCGCCGTTCTGCTGGTATTTAACTGGAATCATACGGTCCTGCCCATACGCATTTTGGGTATTGCGTTTATTGTTCTGCAGTTCGCGGTGATCCCCCTGGGCGCGCGGCGCGCTCAAGCCAAGACGTGCCGGAAAGCGATCCGTGATGCGGAAAAACGGGGCGAATATCCCGCCCGTGTGGAGTTCTTGTTCCAGGAAGACCATATCCGTACCACAGTGGGGAAGGAAGCCACGTCGGTTCGCTACCGGGAGGTCAGCCATTTGGCCGCTCTGAAGGACTGGCGGTTCCTCTATTTCGGGCAGGGGGCGTATATCATCCCCGTCTCGGCGTTTCGGGATGCGGCGGAGCTGGACCGCTTCGATACGTTTATTACCGGGAAGTGCGGCATGCCCATTGTAATACTGGAGGGGGAAGTACCCAAGAGCTGACGGAACGCAAGAAGGGGAGGAGACGGATGCAGGAGTCCGAGCGTATTTTCATTGCTGAAAACGCCACGCTGCTGCGGGGAAGCGAGCGGGAGCTCAACCGACAGCTCTTTACGATCCTGAACAGCATCTATGACGGACTTTACATTACGGACGGACAGGCCAACACGATCCTGATCAACCGCGCCTATGAGGAGGTCTCCGGCCTGCGGCGGGAGGACGTGCTGGGCAAAAGCATGCAGGAGATTGTCGCTACCGGCATGATTGACCGCTCCGGCTCCCTGGGGGTGCTCAAGACCCGAAAGCCGGTGACGCTGGAGCAGACCTTCCGCACCGGCAAACAGGCGCTCATCACCAGCACCCCCCACTTTGACAGCAGCGGGGAAATCACCATGATCATCACGGTGGTCCGGGATATGACGGAGATCTACGGCCTGCAGCGGAAGTATCAGGAGAGCGAGGAGCGCCGCCGCTCCGAAATGGAGTTCTTGCAGCGCAACCAGAGGTTTGTCTCCCGCATGGTGGCGGCCGATCCCCGCACGCTGGAGGTGCTGGCCCGGGCCCAGAAGGTGGCCACCCTGGACACGACGGTCCTGCTGCTGGGGGAGACCGGCGTGGGCAAGGAGCAGTTTGCGCGGTACATCTACGAAAACTCCGCCCGCGCCCGGCAGAGCTTCATTGGCATCAACTGCGGCGCCATCCCGGCCAGCCTGATCGAGAGCGAGTTGTTCGGCTATGAGAAGGGGGCCTTCACCGGGGCCAGCAAAGAGGGAAAGATGGGCGTGTTTGAGAGCGCCGACAAGGGCACCGTCTTTCTGGACGAGGTGGGCGACCTGCCCCTTGAGATGCAGGTACATCTCCTCCGCGTCCTGCAGGAGATGCAGGTAAGAAGAGTTGGAGGCGTACGCTCCATCTCGGTGGACGTGCGCATCATCGCCGCCACCAACCGGAATCTGCTGGACATGGTGCATGAAAAGACCTTCCGGGAGGATCTGTACTACCGGCTCAATGTGGTGCCCATCGAGATCCCGCCCCTGCGGGAGCGCAAGCGGGACATTCGCCCACTGGTGGAGAGCTTTCTCAAGGACATGAACAAGAAGTACCGCTATCAGAAGCGGTTTGCCGACGCAGCCATGGAGATTCTATACAGCTACGTCTGGCCCGGCAACGTGCGGGAGCTGAAAAACGTAGTGGAGCAGGCGGTGATCCTCAGCGCCGGGGACGAGATCCAGCCCTCCGAGCTGCCCATTGCCTGCCGGTTTGAGGGGGAGAGCCACGGCGGGGACGAGACTGGGCGTGTGAACCTGAAGCTGGAGGTGGCGCGGTTCGAGTATGAGTATATCTGCCGCGCCTATGAGAAGTACGGAACGGTGCGGGCCGCGGCGGCCAGCCTGGGGATGGACAGCGCCACCTTTGTCCGCAAACGCCGCAAGTTTGAGGAGCTGCTGCAAAAATGAAACGCGCGCTGTAAAAATGCACCAGCCTACAGAATTGCGGCAGGTCAATTGGTTTCAGTTAGATAAGTTTAAATTAACCGATGATCTCTTGATGCAGAAATGCAGCAAACAGGGAGAGGGATTTCTCGGGGGAAAAGCCCAATCAACTGCGCGGCAGTTGATTGGGCCTTTTTTTTGAAGTTGGCATGTGAAATGCATAAAAGAAGGAGTGTCACGAACAGTTGGCCAACTGTCGCAGCGAGACTGACAAAACTCCTGTTTGGGATGAGAAAGAGGGAACGTAAATGGCAAACGAACAATTTGTCAGCCGTTACCGTAAATACGGTGAAGAACAGCCCTACTGGAAGGCCGGTATTTTCAAGATCCGCCTCCCCTTTGTCCACTACAAATGGTCGGTTCCCGAGATGGTGCAGGCCGTGTTCATGTGTGCGACCTGCCTGGGCGCTATCCCCGTGCTGCAAGAGGTCCTGGGCGTTTCGTACGGTGTAGCCCTGTCCATGGTCATCATTAACGGCTTCTTCTACAACCTGCATGTGTTGCTGGGCGACCCCGTGGTGCCCGGGTGGATCACCCCTGCCATTCCCATCATTACCGCCTTCCTGACCGACGGATATGAGATGGGCCCTGAGCGTACCCAGGCGCTGATTGCTATGCAGTTGATTCTGGGCCTTATCTTCCTGGTGTTCGGTATCACCGGTATCGGCGGCAAGATGGTACACTTGGTGCCAAACTCCGTAAAGGCCGGCGTACTGATGGGCGGCGGCTTAGCGGCCATCATCGGCGAGATGGGAGAAACCGGTCGTTTCTGGACGTATCCCATCTCTATTACCGTGGGTGTGCTGGTGGCCTACTTCTGCCTGTTCAGTCCCATATGGGCCAACCTGCGCCGGAAATACAAGGCCATTGATTTAATCGGCAAGTTCGGTATGCTGCCGGCTATCATCATCGGTGTCGTTCTGGGCCCCATTGTGAAGGAGATCGCGGTGCCTGCTGTTCAGTTGTGGCCCCTCATCAAGATCCCAGAGTTCGGCAACATCTGGAACCAGTTGTCTCCCTTTGCCATCGGCTGGCCCAGCGCGGCGACCTGGATTGCCGCCATCCCCACCGCCATCGTGGTGTATATCATTGCCTTTGGCGACTTCGTCACCTCGGAGGAGCTGCTCCGCTCCGCCGATGAGGTCCGCCAGGATGAGAAGATTGACTTCAACGCCAACCGCTCCAACGTCATCAGCGGTATCCGGAACGTGGCCATGGCGCTGTGCTGCCCCTACACCCAGACCTGCGGTCCCCTGTGGGCGGCCGTTACTGCCGCTGTGTCCCAGCGGTACAAGGAGGGCCCCAAGGCCATGGAGTCCATCTACTCCGGTGCCGGTACCTTCCGCTGGTGTACCTTTATCTGCGTGGCCCTGATCCCCATCTCCTCCCTGCTACAGCCCGTGCTGCCCGTAGCCCTGTCCCTGACCCTGATCGTGCAGGGCTTCATCTGCACCCAGCTGGCCATGAACATGTGCCGAACCGACATCGAGCGGGGTATCTGCGGTGTCATGGGCGCGGTGCTGGCCATCCAGGGTGCCGCCTGGGGACTCGCAGTGGGTCTGATTCTGTTCTTTATGCTTTTCGAGGGCAAAAAGAAGGCCTCCGAGCAGGTGGCCGTCGGTGCCGCCGATGACAAGGCGAACCAGTAGTTCCATTGAGTTCTGAGTATTCAAAAACATAGATTGATTGAATCTGATTGAGAAAGGAAGTCCTCTATTATGGCACTCATGACCGGCGAACAGTACATCGAAAGCATCCGCAAGATCCCCATGGAAATCTACATGTTCGGCAAGAAGGTGGAGAATCCGGTCGACAATCCGATCCTGCGGCCCTCCCTGAACAGCGTGCGTATGACCTATGACCTGGCCCAGATGCCCGAGTATCAGGAGCTGATGACCGCCATCTCCCCCGAGACCGGCGAGCGCATCAACCGCTTCACCCATATCCACCGCTCCACCGAAGATCTGCGCAACAAGGTGAAGATGCAGCGCCTGCTGGGCCAGAAGACCGCCGCCTGCTTCCAGCGCTGCGTGGGCATGGACGCCTTCAACGCCGAGTACTCCACCACCTATGAGATCGACAAGAAGTACGGCACCAGCTATCATGAGAACTTCAAGAAGTTCATGCTCTACTGCCAGGAGAACGACCTGACCGTGGACGGCGCCATGACCGACGTCAAGGGCGACCGCTCCAAGGCCCCCCACGCCCAGGACGACCCCGACATGTTCCTGCATGTGGTGGAGCGCCGGCCCGACGGCGTGGTGGTCTGCGGCGCCAAGGCCCACCAGACCGGCATCATCAACAGCCACGAGGTCATCGTGATGCCCACCCAGTCCATGGGCCCCGACGACAAGGACTACGCCATCTCCTTCGCCGTTCCCCTGGACACCAAGGGCTTGTTCATGATCATCGGCCGCCAGAGCTGCGACACCCGCAAGCTGGAGGGCAGCGAGATGGACGTGGGCAACAGCGAGTTCGGTGGCGTGGAGGCCCTGACCGTGTTCGACCACGTGTTCGTGCCCAACGACCGCATCTTCATGAACGGCGAGACCGAGTACGCCGGCATGCTGGTGGAGCGGTTCGCCGGCTATCACCGCCAGAGCTACGGCGGCTGTAAGGTGGGCGTGGGCGACGTGCTCATCGGCGCCGCCGCCGTGGCCGCCGACTACAACGGCGCCAACAAGGCCAGCCACATCAAGGATAAGCTCATCGAGATGACCCACCTGAACGAGACCCTGTACTGCTGCGGCATCGCCTGCTCCGCCGAGGGCGCCCCCACCGAGAGCGGCAACTACATGATCGACCTGCTGCTGGCCAACGTCTGCAAGCAGAACGTGACCCGCTTCCCCTATGAGATCGTCCGTCTGGCCGAGGACATCGCCGGCGGCCTGATGGTCACCGCCCCCGGCGAGGCCGACTTCCGCGACGAGAAGCTGGGGCCCGTCATCGACAAGTACCTCAAGGGCGTGTCCACCGTCTCCACCGAGAACCGCCTGCGCATTCTGCGCCTCATTGAGAACCTGTCCCTGGGCACCGCCGCCGTCGGCTACCGCACCGAGTCCATGCACGGCGCCGGCTCTCCCCAGGCCCAGCGCATCATGATCTCCCGTCAGGGCAACCTGGCCCACAAGAAAGAGCTGGCCAAGGCCATCGCCCACATCAAGGAGTAAGCAAAAACCACATTCCAATCGCATCTGTATTCGACCGGAGGGCGGCGGCAATCCGCCGCCCTCCGGCTTTGCAAAAGGAGGCATCCGCCATGTATGAGGACATCGAGGCCGTGCTGGACGAGCACGTGCGCCCGCTCCTGCGCACCCACGGCGGTGAGATGGAGATTATTGAGGTGGAGGACGGCGTCGTCCGCTTCAAGCTCAAGGGCAAGTGCGCCGGCTGTCCGGCGGCCGATCTGACCACCGAGGAGCTGATCCAGACCGCGCTGACCGAGCACCTCCCGCACATCAAGCGGGCGGTGCTGGTGCAGGATATCAGCCCGGAGCTGCTGGACGAGGCCCGCTCCATCCTGAAGATGCGCCATGGCGGATAGACGGCAGATCGGCGTCCGCTACTGCGGCGGCTGTAATCCCCGGTATGACCGGGTGGCCTTGGTCAAGCGCATCGGCGGCTTTTTCCCGGAGGCGGAGTTCGTCACCGCCCAGGCTGGGGTGAAGTACCCGGCGGTGCTGGTGGTGTGCGGCTGCCCCTCCCGCTGTGCCAACGTCAGCGATCTGGCGGTGCCCGCCGGGCGGCTGATCTACCTCAGCGGGTGGGAGGAGCTGCTGCCGGCGAAGGAGAAGCTGGCCGAGGCCCTGAAGGGGCAGCAGGCGCGGAGCCTGACCCACGAGGAGGTGCTGGATATCCTGGAGGAAAATCAGCTGGCTGTGGTGGCCGACGATCTGGCCCAGGAATCCCGCCAGTACCGCACAGACACCCCGGAAAAGGGGGGCGGCGCCCTCAAGCGCCTGGCCCTCCAGTGGAATGCCCGGTACGGATGCAGCCTGATCCACGAGCTGGGAAAGCCGAGAGGCAAAATGCTGGCCAAAATGTGCCAGGAGACCGGCGCCCAGGGCGTGATCTCCTGCATGATGAAATTCTGTGACCCGGAGGAGTATGACGAGCCCTACCTGGAGGCTGATCTGCGCAAGGCGGGGATCCATGTTATGAACATTGACATTGATCCCCTCAACCACAGCTACGAACAAGTGCGCACTCGGGTGCAGAGCTTCTGCGAGATGCTGTAACCGGCGCTCCACGGGAAACTGCAAAAAAGGGAAGCGAAGTTCCAGACTTCGATTCCCTTTTGAATCAGCGGTTCAACAGACAAATTCTGGAACCACAGCGACGGATATTGCGCGGAAATCCCCCTCCATACTATAATACTCCTATCTGATTGACACCATCCCACGGCTGTCTGAAATACCGCGGCCTGTAAATGCGTATTTACAGCTGTCTCTTCCGCCATTGAATCTGCCAGTAAAAAGGAGGGCTCCAAATGGATGAAAGCAAGGAGACGCAGATGCGGGATAGCCCGCTTCCTTTGTCGCTGTCCGTTGTTCTGGATAATATTGATACTGGAATCGCCATCTATGATGCCAAGGGAAACTTTGTGTTCATCAACACAGTGATGGTCAACTGGAGAAATATTCCCCGCAACGAGTATCTGACCATGAACATTCACGATTTTTCCAACTATCTGGACATCTGTGTCTTTGACCTGGTCATGGAGAAAAAGCAGCGTGTCAGCCGTCTGCAGTTCTATCGGGATATTCAATTCATTTCCGGCCCGGAACGAATGCGCATTGTGACGGGGACGCCCATCTTTGACGGCAAGGGCAACGTGCAGTATGTGATCACCATGCTTCAGGATGTACAGAAGTTTCAGAATCTCTACCATACCCTTTTGTCTGAGCGGGAGATCCTTCCGGCCATGGAGCTTGGGCCCAGCTCCGAGGCCGTGCCCAAGCAGCGGGTGGTGGCTAAAAGCGTAGCCATGCGGAACCTTCTGACCATCGCGGAGCAGATTGCTCCCCTGGATTCTAGCGTGCTGCTGTATGGGGAATCGGGAAGCGGGAAGGAGGTCTTCGCCCGCTTCATACACGAACACAGCAAGCGGAAGGACAGGCCGATGGTCACGGTAAACTGCGCAGCCCTCCCGGAAAACCTGATTGAATCAGAGCTGTTTGGCTACCAGAAGGGGAGCTTCACCGGAGCAAACAAGGAGGGAAAGG
>ENA-ORTM01003399-ORTM01003399.1-human-gut-metagenome-genome-assembly--contig:-NODE-3399-length-11000-cov-34.563545_pt1 | contig 11000 bp, 10 predicted proteins | sample MGYA00241909_ERZ509182 | MGnify/ENA primary metagenome ERZ509182 (study PRJEB26280, sample SAMEA2338855) | human gut metagenome | biome: human gut; feature: human-associated habitat; material: faeces...
CGCTGCGCTTTATGGATATCCGTAAACGTATCTACAAGTTCCCGAAAATGGGCGTGAAAGCGAAAATGATCGCTGTCACCACCACTTCTGGTACAGGTTCTGAAGTCACTCCGTTTGCGGTTGTAACTGACGACGCTACTGGTCAGAAATATCCGCTGGCAGACTATGCGCTGACTCCGGATATGGCGATTGTCGACGCCAACCTGGTTATGGACATGCCGAAGTCCCTGTGTGCTTTCGGTGGTCTGGACGCAGTAACTCACGCCATGGAAGCTTATGTTTCTGTACTGGCATCTGAGTTCTCTGATGGTCAGGCTCTGCAGGCACTGAAACTGCTGAAAGAATATCTGCCAGCGTCCTACCACGAAGGGTCTAAAAATCCGGTAGCGCGTGAACGTGTTCACAGTGCAGCGACTATCGCGGGTATCGCGTTTGCGAACGCCTTCCTGGGTGTATGTCACTCAATGGCGCACAAACTGGGTTCCCAGTTCCATATTCCGCACGGTCTGGCAAACGCCCTGCTGATTTGTAACGTTATTCGCTACAATGCGAACGACAACCCGACCAAGCAGACTGCATTCAGCCAGTATGACCGTCCGCAGGCTCGCCGTCGTTATGCTGAAATTGCCGACCACTTGGGTCTGAGCGCACCGGGCGACCGTACTGCTGCTAAGATCGAGAAACTGCTGGCATGGCTGGAAACGCTGAAGGCTGAACTGGGTATTCCGAAATCTATCCGTGAAGCTGGCGTTCAGGAAGCAGACTTCCTGGCGAACGTGGATAAACTGTCTGAAGATGCATTCGATGACCAGTGCACCGGCGCTAACCCGCGTTACCCGCTGATCTCCGAGCTGAAACAGATTCTGCTGGATACCTACTACGGTCGTGATTATGTAGAAGGTGAAACTGCAGCGAAGAAAGAAGCTGCTCCGGCTAAAGCTGAGAAAAAAGCGAAAAAATCCGCTTAATCAGTAGCGCTGTCTGGCAACATAAACGGCCCCTTCTGGGCAATGCCGATCAGTTAAGGATTAGTTGACCGATCCTTAAACTGAGGCACTATAACGGCTTCCACAACAGGGAGCCGTTTTCTTATGCCACTTCTCAATGATCTGCTCGATTTCAGTGACCATCCGCTTATGCCTCCGCCCTCTGCACAACTATTTGCAGAACACCTTCCCACCGAGTGGATACAACACTGCCTGACGCTTTCTGCTCATGCGACCGTTCGCCGCCGTCGTTTACCGGGGGACATGGTTATCTGGATGGTGGTGCAATGAGCCAATTACCGATGTTGTTCGCCGTCTGAACCTGAGCGCGGATGGCGAAGCGGGGATGAACCTGCTGGCCCGCAGCGCTGTCACCCAGGCGCGTCAGCGCGTGGGGGCCGCCCCAGTGGAATGGCTCTTCCGCCAGACCGCACAGACAGGGGCGCGGAACGTTACCTGAAGGATGACTGGCACGGCCTGCAACTTTTTGCCATTGATGGCGCACAGTTCAGGACACCTGATAAACCCGAGCTGCGTGAATATTATGGGTCTGCCAACACATCCACTAAGCGGCAGAACGCCTACCCGGTTATGCGTCTGGTGGCCTTAATGAACCTGGGAAGTCACATTCTGCTGAATGCCGTGACCGCACCTTACCGGCAGAGCGAAACTGTGCTGGCCCACTCCATGCTCGCCACCATCCCGGATAACTCTATTACGTTGTTTGATAAACTTTTTTACAGCGAAGACCTGCTGCTGACGCTGAACCAGAAGGGTTGTAACCGCCACTGGCTACTGCCTGCGTGGAAGAATATCGCATCAGAAATGATAGAGCTGGGAAACACGGCGTCACCAGGGACCATCCCGAAACGACTGGAGCATCTTCGGGGTGCTCTGGAAGTGGTGTTCATAACAAAACGCCCCCGACCATCAAGGCCGAGGTCGGTTAAGATATCAAAAACCCGTTATCCTGTGAAACATAGTGCCGCTCCTCTTAAGTGAACGGCATTGCCCTTCTGGGGCCGTATTTTTTGTTTACCCAAAGCAACTTTTCCATAAACCGACAGCATTAGCCTTCATCATATTTGCGACGATGTATAACGCCTAAACACAGGGATATTGTACTTTACAGGTCACAAGTCAACGTCGGTGCTTAAGAGCCCTGTGAGGCGTATAGCGGCGTTAAAAAACTGCCGAGAAGGGTGTATAGCCCGGAAGAAGTGCGTAAAACGAACTGACAGGATAAAAGTGCCCTGCTCACCCTGTCAGTAAAGAAATTCTTATTAATCGTGGCGATGCCTTTCCTGAATAGCCGTTAATGAGCCGACTTGTAACGCCTCTTTATAGTGTTTACGGCATACAGAAACGTATCGTTCATTACCACCAATTACCACCTGCTCACCTTCGTTATAAGGTCTGCCTGCTTGATCAAGACGCAGCACCATGCTTGCTTTACGGCCACAAAAACAGATGGTTTTTAATTCAACCAGTTTGTCGGACCATGCCAGTAAGTATTGGCTGCCAATAAATAATTCACCTCGAAAATCGGTACGTAAACCATAACAAAGTACGGGTATATCGAGTTGATCGACAACCTCCGATAATTCATATACTTGTTGTCTGGTTAAAAACTGGCATTCATCAACCAGTACGCAATGAATTGCCTGCTGTTCATGTTCCGCACGAATCTCATCAAATAATGATGAATTTTGGTTAAATAATTTTGCAGGCGATGACAAACCTATACGCGAACTGACTTTCCCGGCACCAAAGCGATCATCAATTTCTGCCGTATATACGACAGTGCGCATGCCGCGTTCCTGGTAATTGTATGAAGATTGCAACAATGCTGTAGACTTACCCGCATTCATTGCGGAATAGTAGAAATATAGCTGTGCCATCAGCCACAGGCCCTCAATGATATGAAATAAAGCTGGCTGGAGTTTATCATAATTCGTCAGTTTTTCAGCTCAACAGTATGCACAGAAGTGGGTATATGCGTTCTCCCTTACGAAGCCTTGCATAATCCTTCTGAGCTATCATTACAACTGCCTCGCTTGTTATAAGCGGGTAAATGACTGCTGGTAACTATTCACAATCTTTAACCTGTTGCGCAAGTAATAGCCCTCTGTTGACCTCCAGGAGATAGTGCAATACTAAGTCCATGCTCTTATTGCGACTGTTCTACTTTTCATCATTCGCTTAATAGGGAATTCTCGTAAACACAACTAATACAGAAGACTGAAAGGTCGTCAGCCTACGATAATCTCCCCATAAAATGTGACATGAATCAGGAAGTTTTAACCTCACGTGCTGCGAAATCATCGGTGTAAATAGGGCTATATGCCGCGTCTTTTCTGGCTAATTTTATGAAAAGATATTTATTGGCGGCACAAAATAAAGAACAATTTTGAATTCCTTACATTCCTGGCTATTGCACAACTGAATTTAAGGCTCTATTATTACCTCAACAAACCACCCCAATATAAGTTTGAGATTACTACAATGAGCGAAGCACTTAAAATTCTGAACAACATCCGTACTCTTCGTGCGCAGGCAAGAGAATGTACACTTGAAACGCTGGAAGAAATGCTGGAAAAATTAGAAGTTGTTGTTAACGAACGTCGCGAAGAAGAAAGCGCGGCTGCTGCTGAAGTTGAAGAGCGCACTCGTAAGCTGCAGCAATATCGCGAAATGCTGATCGCTGACGGTATTGACCCGAACGAACTGCTGAATAGCCTTGCTGCCGTTAAATCTGGCACCAAAGCTAAACGTGCTCAGCGTCCGGCAAAATATAGCTACGTTGACGAAAACGGCGAAACTAAAACCTGGACTGGCCAAGGCCGTACTCCAGCTGTAATCAAAAAAGCAATGGATGAGCAAGGTAAATCCCTCGACGATTTCCTGATCAAGCAATAATCTTTTGTAGATTGCACTTGCTTAAAATCCCGCCAGCGGCGGGATTTTTTATTGTCCGGTTTAAGACAATTTAATAAGAATAAGCTATAAAAAAACGGCGTCGATTGCTCAACGCCGTTTCGTGGATAACACCGATACGGATGTTACTTCTTAATGCCCATCTCTTCTTCAAGCCAGGCTTTAAATTCCGTGCCAAGGGTGTTATGACGAATACCGTATTCAACGAAGGCCTGCATGTAACCTAATTTATTACCGCAGTCATGGCTCTTCCCTTTCATATGATAGGCTTCCACCGTTTCTTTTTCGATCAGCATATCAATTGCGTCGGTGAGCTGAATTTCATCACCAGCTCCCGGAGGGGTTTTTGCCAGCAACGGCCAAATATCCGCGCTAAGTACGTAACGACCCACAATAGCGAGATTAGACGGCGCAACATCCGCTTTCGGTTTTTCTACCACACCAACCATCGGTACGCTTTCACCAGGCGCTAATTCAACGCCTTTGCAATCCACAACGCCATATGCGGTCACATCAGCAACCGGTTCAACCATGATCTGGCTATGACCCGTTTCATCAAAGCGGCGGATCATCTCTGCCAGGTTATCCTGTGACAAATCGGATTCATATTCATCCAGAATAACATCAGGCAAAATAACAGCTACCGGTTCATCACCCACTACCGGGTGAGCACACAATACCGCGTGTCCCAGGCCTTTCGCCAGACCCTGACGAACTTGCATAATAGTCACGTGCGGTGGACAAATAGACTGCACTTCATCAAGCAGTTGACGTTTTACACGTTTTTCCAGCATTGCTTCCAGTTCAAAACTGGTATCAAAGTGGTTTTCAATAGAGTTTTTAGATGAGTGTGTAACCAGCACAATTTCAGTAATGCCAGCCGCAATACATTCATTCACGACGTATTGAATTAATGGCTTATCGACAAGTGGCAGCATCTCTTTCGGGATGGCTTTCGTCGCCGGCAACATCCTGGTTCCTAATCCCGCAACGGGGATAACGGCTTTTTTGACTTTCGTATTAATGGCAGCCATTTAAATTCTCCTGGACTGTTCGTGTTTTGAACGTGTTCATATTTCTGTATCGCATCCCAGTATATCAGCACCCCGAAGGGGCTAAGTTCTGAAAAGGAGGCGAGTTAGCATAATTAAGACAATTACTTATACGAATGGCGACGATAGTACCACCAGCCGACATTAGCAGGTAATGCAAATTTAGCCCGCGTTATCGTTTGCTCATTCTGCAGACAACATCAAGCGCAGTCGACCACCGGTTCCCCATATTTGGCATTGCCAGGCATCGCATCGCTGGCTCAATTGATTCAAATAAGCGTTACCTAAAGTGCCTAACGGAACACCATTACTGATTTGCACCTGGTGTTCGCCGGTATTTAACGTCGCATTCAGACCCGCAGAAACCAGAATGAGATTTTTCAGTTCGCGATGATAATAGCCAACTAATAGCGGAAACTGCCCCGGCAGATTGGCCTGACGGAGTAAATGGTTTACCTGCTTCAATAACGCGCCCAACTCTGGCAACCGTTGATTTTGGTGTGCAAGCTGTTCCTGTAATAATCCGTTAAACAATGCGCGTAATAACAAGGCAGCAAGTACGCCATTATGTCCAGCTCGGGTGACATCAAGGCAATAAAATGCCAGATCGTTTTCCGAAAGTGCGGCAATATCAAGCACCAGGCCGGGTTTGTCCGCGGCAACCAATTGACGATAATTAACCCGGCAATGGGAAATCACCTGCTGAACCGGCGGTTGTAGTTCCTGTAATAATTTCGCCGCTGCGGCAGGGTTATCAACCATTGCATCCCAGTCGCGAAAAAGCCTTTCCTCTTCCTCAACGCGCGAATTAAACATGCTGGGATAGAGACAGGCAAAAACCATCTCGCGCAAGCGATTCAGATCTTTAACTGGTTTCAGCAAAACATCTTCAACGCCCAGACGTAACGCTTTGGCAATATCTGCCATATTTTCAGTGGCAGATATCACCAGAACCGGGGTCTGGTCGCCTCTGTTACGTATATGCTCCAGCAGTTTAAGCCCGTTCATTCGTGGCATCGCGATATCACATATCATCAGGTCTGGAGTGAAACCTCCCAGCAACTCAAGGGCATCCACCCCATCAGCCGCCAGTACCGTTGTCGCTCCCAATGAGGAAAACCATGAATCCAGAAGCGAGCGAAATACCTGCTCATCTTCAACAATGAGAATCTGTTTTCCGACCAATGGCTGCGTCATGTTCTCTCCCCTGACTGGCTTTACTCAATAGTGGCATGCTATTGCCACCTGCGCCTGTCAGAATTAACTTAAGTGTAGATAAAAATTCTGGTCAAATGTTGGTGCGTACCAACGGCAAAAGTTCGTCCATTTTCCTTTCCACTGCCAGCTGTCCGGCCGCAATGGCAGCGTGCGCGCGATGGAAATCAAGCGTAGATATTTGCGGGCAAACAGGTTGAATCAGAATATCGGGCGGATCACCTGCCATGCGGTTCCTTTTAAGGCGGTTCTCCAGCACCTGGATAGAAGTGGTCATAATCTCTGTTGCCGTTGGTGCTGTCACCGCCCGACGTGTCGTTATGCTGCCTAACCTTTCTTTCAGACGCGCATGCCACGGCAGAGAATCACCATTCTCGCTATTTTCTTCACTGACATTAAAGGAGAGCAAATCTTGTTGCATTAAATGAGCATCGTGCTGCAGGTCGACCGCTATCACAATATCAGCACCCAATGCACGCGTGAGCGAAATAGGAATTGGGTTAACGACTGCCCCATCAACCAGCCAGTAGCCGTTATGCGCGACTGGTGCCATGAGTCCTGGAATACTGCATGACGCGCGAATAGCAAGATGGAGATCGCCTTCAGTAAACCATAATTCACGCCCAGTACTTAAATTGGTGGCAACAGCCGCGAAGCGACGGGAACAATTTTCGATCTCTGTTTCCGGCATTATCTCGCGGTATTGATTGAAGACACGCTCGCCGCGCAGTAACCCACCGCGCTGCCAGGAGAGATCCATCAGGCGTAAAACATCCCAATAACTGAAAGAGGTTACCCAATCTTCCAGCGCAGATAATCGATCGCATGCATAGGCCGCGCCCACCAGCGAACCAATTGAACATCCTGCAACGATATCAATTTCAATACCCACTTTTTTTAGCGCATTAATAACGCCAATATGCGACCAACCTCTCGCCGCGCCAGATCCCAGCGCCAGCCCTATTTTTATCTTTCTCATTATTCCCGCAAGATTCCCCTGGAATGCAATCGTAGCCACATCGCTACTGCTCGGTTAACATAGTGCTACTCAGGCGGTTAATACGCCGTTATTGTTTCCAGGGAGATTATTTGTGTCTCAGCTTTGTCCCTGTGGTAGTGCTGTCGAGTATAGCCTATGTTGCCACCCTTATGTGTCTGGTGAAAAGGTTGCACCTGATCCAGAACATCTCATGCGTTCGCGTTACTGCGCTTTTGTGATGCAAGACGCAGATTATTTAATAAAGACCTGGCATCCATCTTGTGGAGCAGCGGCGTTACGTGCCGAATTGATTGCCGGATTTGCGCATACTGAATGGTTGGGATTGACCGTATTTGAACATTGTTGGCAGGACGCCGACAATATCGGATTTGTCAGTTTTGTTGCTCGATTTACCGAAGGTGGCAAAACAGGTGCAATAATTGAACGTTCGCGATTTTTGAAAGAAAACGGTCAATGGTACTATATTGACGGTACACGTCCGCAGTTTGGCCGCAACGATCCCTGCCCTTGTGGTTCAGGTAAAAAATTTAAAAAGTGCTGCGGCCAATAATGGTTGACGGTACGGTTTAGCAAACACTCTCAACAAGGTTTTTCCAGCAATGCATTCACTCCAACGTAAAGTTCTGCGTACTATTTGTCCGGACCAAAAAGGTCTGATCGCACGTATTACCAATATTTGCTACAAGCACGAGTTAAATATCGTGCAGAACAATGAATTTGTTGATCACCGTACCGGGCGCTTTTTTATGCGCACGGAACTGGAAGGGATTTTTAATGATTCCACCCTTCTGGCGGATCTCGATAGCGCATTGCCAGAAGGCTCCGTGCGTGAGCTGAATCCTGCCGGTCGTCGCCGGATAGTGATTCTGGTCACTAAAGAAGCGCATTGCCTTGGCGATTTGTTGATGAAAGCCAATTACGGCGGCCTGGATGTCGAAATCGCGGCAGTTATTGGTAACCACGATACTTTACGTTCTCTGGTTGAGCGTTTTGATATTCCGTTTGAGCTGGCAAGCCATGAAGGGTTAAGCCGCAACGAGCACGATCAAAAGATGGCGGACGCCATTGATGCTTATCAACCTGACTATGTGGTGCTGGCGAAGTATATGCGGGTATTAACGCCGGAATTTGTGGCACGCTTCCCGAATAAAATCATCAATATTCACCATTCATTCCTGCCTGCGTTTATCGGCGCACGTCCTTATCACCAGGCCTATGAACGTGGTGTGAAGATTATTGGCGCAACCGCTCACTATGTGAATGACAATCTGGACGAAGGCCCAATCATCATGCAGGACGTTATTCATGTCGATCATACCTACACAGCTGAAGATATGATGCGCGCAGGTCGTGACGTCGAGAAAAACGTCTTAAGTCGTGCGCTATACAAAGTACTGGCACAGCGCGTCTTTGTTTACGGTAATCGGACGATTATTCTTTAATCGCCAGCAAAAATAACTGGTTACCTTTAATCCGTTACGGATGAAAATTACGCAACCAGTTCATTTTTCTCAACGTAACACTTTACAGCGGCGCGTCATTTGATATGATGCGCCCCGCTTCCCGATAAGGGAGCAGGCCAGTAAAAAGCATTACCCCGTGGTGGGGTTCCCGAGCGGCCAAAGGGAGCAGACTGTAAATCTGCCGTCATCGACTTCGAAGGTTCGAATCCTTCCCCCACCACCATCACTCGATTCCATTATCAAACCTTCGGCTTCTCCCCCATTCGCCGTAAAAACTGCTGCTGTAGCCTCAACAAATCCGCTAACGTCAACAACTGATAATCCAGACCTTGCTGGCTGGCAATTTGCGCAATAATGCGGCTTAGCGCCGAATAATGGCGATGATGCCAGTGAGGAAACAGATGATGGGTAAGGTGCAGATTAATCCCACCCAGCCAGTAGCCAAGCCATGCAGGTTGCGGCGTCCAATCAAAGGTGGTAGCAAAGGTATGCGCCAGTCTGCCCACGGGCATTTTGCCCTCTTCTGGTGGTAACTGCGTATGTCCCTTCGCCCAGTGCGTTCCAATAATCAACGTCACAAAAATCAATGACGCCAGCAGCTGGCTGAGCAGATAAGTCAGCAGGATGGTCATAAAACTAAAATCAGACAAAAGCCAGGGAATTATCAGACACAGCGCACAATGCGCCAGTTTCCCGGCTAAGAAATATCCCCAGCCAGCAAAGCCTCGCAGGGCCAGATGTCGCGTGACCGGCGTAAACCCTGCGCGATCGAGCCAGTCCACTACCCAGATATACCAGGGAAAGGTGAGCGCGGCGACCAGTGGCCAATAGCGATGTTGCTGGCGCATAAAAGGTCGCCACCGTTGCCACGGCGTCTGGCGAAGAATGCCATTTTCTGCTGTATCTGGATCGTAAAATTCAATATTGGTAAAACCGTGATGAAAGCGAACGTGGCGCACCCGCCAGCAGTCCGGATCTAGCCCCATAGGAAAAGCAACCCACCGGTTAAGCCGGGCATTGGTCTTTTTACCACGCAAAAACGCATCATGCGAAGCGTCATGCACCACATTGACCGCTAACAACATGGCGCAAAACATCATCGCGAGATACCACAACAGATACAGTCCCCATTGACGTTGAAATAACGCCAGTAAGTAACAGGAGAAACAAGCAATAATCAACACCGCCATTTTGACGAATGCCCATCCGTCGGCATACCGATGATCGCCTGATTTCGCCAGATAAACTTTCGTACCGCTTTGCAGTTGTTTCACCAGTTGTGGATCATCGGCAGGAAAAGTGATTAACCTGTCGGGATTAAACAGGTTCATACTGTTTCCTTAGCGATTTACGTCCTACGCCGATTACAAATAACAGGCAATGGGCCAGCAGAATACCCACTAATCCCTTCCAGAGCAGAGTACTCCATGAACACATATAGACAATAAAATAGAGCAGTGACAACGTCACAGAGCACCACAAAATCATACCCCAATGCTGCCCGTCGCTCATGCCCCCCAGCGCAACGGAGTCTGCCGCCAGCAGAACAAATAATACGGCTTGCTCGCTGGTAATAAACTCAATGCCATAGCCATATTGTTGAATGTAGCCAAGCACCAGCATAAACAGCAGGATCACCCCTGCCCCTACCGCCCATGGAGAACTCTGGTAGCGACCTTCAATCGCTTTGCCAAATGAGCAAAAGCCCATTAAGCGTAAAAATGGCAGATTACTCTCGCGCATCGGGTTACAGGACAAGCGACTATTTTTTACGCCGTAGCCTACGTCGTATTCCGGCCCGGCACTATACGAACCGAAAAGTTTATCCCACAACAAAAAGGTGCCACCGTAATTGGTATCGGCATATTGCTTTTGATTCAGATGATGGACGCGATGATGCGAAGGCGTGATCAGCACTTTTTCCAGCCAGCCCAGTTTCGGCGTTAGTGCGTTATGGTTAAAAAATTGCCAACTATAGTGAATAATAGAAACCGCCAAAAAGACCTGTAACGGCACACCAAGCATCGCCAGCAGCATAAAAAACGGGATTGAGGTTAACGAGGAGTACCACGAATTCCGCACGCCTAATGACAGGTTGTAGTGTTCCCCCTGATGATGCACCACATGTACCGCCCACAGCGGGCGCATTTCGTGATGCCAGCGATGTAGCCAGTAAAAGCCGAAATCCCACGCCAGGATAGTAAACAACCACAGCAGGATCACCGGCACATTATCAAACAGTCCAAGGCTGAAGTGATTGACCACCAGGCCATAGCAGAGCACTTCCAGGCAGCGAAATAACCACAGCATCATATGACCGGAGTTGATATTAAAAATAACGTCCAGC
>ENA-ORTM01003401-ORTM01003401.1-human-gut-metagenome-genome-assembly--contig:-NODE-3401-length-10998-cov-3.453806_pt1 | contig 10998 bp, 7 predicted proteins | sample MGYA00241909_ERZ509182 | MGnify/ENA primary metagenome ERZ509182 (study PRJEB26280, sample SAMEA2338855) | human gut metagenome | biome: human gut; feature: human-associated habitat; material: faeces...
CACAGAATTTCTTTGTTCCTTCAATAATCTCGTCTCCCGTACGCAGTCCCCATGCATTCACGTGGCGGGCGGAGAACTCCTGGCCGAAGCCGGTTGCCCCGCTGGGCTGGATGATATAGACGATGTAGCCCAATGCCGCATATACATGCGACGGATATCGGTTTTCGAGTGAACGTTCCGTTGGACTGGTTCCCCCGTAGTAGTTCACGATCAGCGGATATTTCTTGTTAGGATCGAAATGGGGCGGCAGGTAATAACGACCGTAGATCGTGTCGCCGGCAGCTGCCCGGAAATTCCAGTCGTGCACTTCGCCGAGGATGACGTCTTTCAGAATACCGGCAGAGAGGTCTTTCAGGCAGACGGAGGTATTCTTTTTCAGGTTGATGGAGTAAAGGCGTTGCGAGTTGGAGGCGCTTTCGCCGAAATAAACCAGTTCGGGTGTTGTTTCGGCAATCGTAAAATCCGAGAGGATATCCTCTTTTAATGGGATGGGGAGGATTTTCCCGGTTGACGGATTCAAGACGTACAGGCGTACGCAATCCTTATCTTCTCCCTGCAGGTAGATCTGTTTATCACCTTTGTTCCAAACGAAGTTCTGAACCGATGGATTGAAATCTTTGGTGACAGGATTTGCCTGTTTGCTTGCCGGATCGTAAAGGAAGAGTTGTCCGTCGGCCATATTGGAAGTCTGCCCCGGTGCTATCTTCAGCCCTATTTTATTGAAAGCCTCCCCAGATGCGGCAATTGCCAGCATCTTGCCGTCGGGCGAGAATTGTGCATAGCTGATGAACGGATCTTTCAAAAGGAGTTCCGTCTCCAATGTTTGCAGATCCATCCGATAGAGTAAAGTAGTCGAAAACGGACGTTTCGTCAGCTCCCGTTCGCTGCAAGTGAAGAGCAGGTAGCGACCGTCGTCGGAAATGTCGTTGATGGAAGTTGAAGTGTGCCCGTAGGTAAGGCGTTGGAACACACCGGTTGCCAGGTCGTACTTATGGATGAATGAACGGGTACGCCATCCCGGCTGGCGGTCGTCAGGCACAAGGATTTCCTGAAGGTCTTCCCCTTTCTTCGGTCCTTCCTCGGTGATGTTGAACAGCAGGAAATCCTCTGTTGGGGCAAAGTTGAACCAACCGTCGGGAAGGTTGTGGGCAAGGACTTCCTCTGCTTGGGTTGCAGGGTCGATCGTGACAAGTTCCTTTCCCTGCATGCCTTTGCGGGTATAGTAAAGACGGTTGCTGCGGGGCATCCAGCTATAATGATGGTTGTTGCTTTCCATTAAAACCTGCCCTGTGGCCCGGTCGGTCACTTGCTGGAAGGATTCGGTATCGCCACCGGGATAAGTCGTCTGGTAGGCGGTCAGCAGGTATTTGCCGTTGGGGGAGAGGCTGACGGAGCGAAATCGTGTACCGTCGAAGACATCGCTCAAGGTGTAACGCTTCTCTGGATCGGTTGTCGCCGTGACAACGGCTTTGCTGTCCGTCTTGAAGGTGACTTTCGGAATGTGGTTCGTTTCGTCCGGGGCTGTAAGATATTTGATTACGACTTCGTAGCGGCGGGGTTCGAGTGTGAGCTTGAGCTCGCCGTTGGCGGGGGTCTGTTTCTCGTTGTCGATATATACTTCGTAATGCCCCGGTCCGCTGATCTGAAGAGTCCCGTCCGTATAGCGGTCGCTGTTCAGATAGAAGGAGGCGAGGCTGACGGAGCTGTTTCTGCTTTGTCCGGCTGTAGTGGCGGCATCCAGTGTCCGGTTGCTTTCCCGGACATTGTTGAAGGGGATGGCGGTTTTTAATAACTCGGCATCTGTAAATTTCTTACTGTTCACGTCAAGGCTGTCGACGATGAACGGGCCTTTTATTTCATAAGGACCTGCATACCTGAGATGCTTGACTGTGATCTCTTCGGCAAAAAGGTTGCAACAGGTACAAAGGGCAGAAAGGATAAGTATGTCTCTTTTCATGGGGGAATATGTTAGAATAGCAAAACTTCTTTATATTTTTTAGGCACGGATTTCACGAATTACACGGAGATGAGAAAGAGAATCCGTGAAATCCGTGTAATCTGTGCCTAAATATTTACTTATTGCAGATTAATTTCGTCCACAAACAAGAACGCCGGATTACCTGCACCTCCGTGCCATGTCGGGAGTTTGTCACTCTTGATGATGACTTCGACATAGCGGGCTTTTACCGGGTCGAAGGAGATTTCCTGCGGATAAAGGCCGTCTTTGTCGTCTTTGCCTAAAGACGGGATTGTCTTGGATGCTATCTCCTTGAAGTTCTGTCCATCGTCCGATACCTTTACGGTAACGCCTGCCGCGCCCATGATCCAGTCTCCTTTCACAACATTCGTGTTGAAAGAAACTTTGCTGAATTCGGTTGGCTCTTTCAGGTCGATAACGGCATCTAAGTCCTTGCCTTGGAAGCCGAGCCAGCGTCCGGTTTTGTAGTTGTCGTTGCCGCTCAGACCGTCAGTCAGTTCCGGACCACCGTTGAAGTCATACCCTCTGCTGGGGGCTACTTTCAATGTGACCGGCTTGGCCGTTGCCTTGTTGAAGTCGATCTTTTCGGAGAAGATGCGGCTGTTTCCCGTCGGGCGGACAGCTACGGCTTTTACTTCTGTATTTTGCTTGATGCGGAGAGGTGCTTCGTATTTCGGGCTGGTTGCCGTCGGTTCGCTGCCGTCGAGTGTATAATGGATATCGGCGGAACCTTCGGTTTCGAGTGTCACGACGATTTCACCTTTGTCACCATCGGTAGCGAAGGAGGCGCGAATGTCGAAGATATGTTTGGCGTAGTTGTAACCCAAGCGGTCGTAAAGTTCGGTCATGCGGACCAAACGCGGCAGGAACGCCTTGAAATCTTTCGGGGCGTTTGTCCATTGTACTTCTGCCAATGCGTCCATACGCGGCAATACCATATATTCGACTTGACTGAATGTCGGAATATATTCTGTCCACAGATTTGCTTGTACTCCCGTTACATATTTCTGGTACTCTTCCGGGATTCCGGCAGTCGGTTCGAACGAGTAGACGCGTTCCAACGGCAGGTAACCACCGATGGCAAGCGGGTCGTGTTCCGTGTCGGTAGACTGGTAGTAGTCGAAATACAGGTAAGAGTTAGGTGTCATGATTACATTGTGTTTCTGTTTGGCTGCTTCAATACCTCCGTCTACGCCGCGCCAGCTCATCACCGTAGCATTCGGGGCCAGTCCGCCTTCCAGGATTTCGTCCCAACCGATGATATGGCGTCCTTTGCTTTCAACGAATTTCTCCATGCGTGAAATGACATAGCTTTGCAGGTATTCTTCGGCCGTATGCTTGCTGTCTCCTTTGATGCCTTCCGCCTTGATGCGCGCCTGGCATTTCGGACAACTCTTCCAACGCACTTTCGGGCATTCGTCACCGCCTACATGGATATATTCGGACGGGAAAAGATCGATCACCTCGCCGAGCACGTCTTCGAGGAAGGTCATAGCCTTTTCATTACCGGCACAGATCACATCGTCCGATACGCCCCACTGGGTCCATACTTCATACGGTCCGCCCGTACAACCCAGGTCCGGATAAGTCGTGATGGCTGCCAACTGGTGTCCCGGAAGGTCTATTTCGGGGATGATCGTGATGAAACGTTCTTGGGCGTAAGCGATCACGTCGCGGATTTCGTCTTGCGTATAGAACATGCCTTCGCCATACGGCTTGCCGTCGTATTTGCCGGAGTTACGGCCGATGACGGTTTCCTTGCGTTGCGCCCCGATCTGGGTCAGTTCCGGATATTTCTTGATCTCGATGCGCCATCCCTGGTCGTCTGTCAGATGCCAGTGGAAACGGTTCATGTTGTGCAAGGCAAGAATATCGATGAACTTCTTGACCGAATCTACCGGGAAGAAGTGCCGGGAAACATCGAGGTGCATACCACGATATGGGAAACGTGGGTAGTCGTTGATACTGGCGGCCGGAAGTTCGATGTTCATTCCTTCGGCCATGGCGGGGATAGACTTACGCAAGGTCTGCACGCCATAGAAAATGCCGGCGTTGGATGCCCCGGCGATCTCGATGCCGTTCTCGCTGACCAGCAGACGGTAGCCTTCCGGGTTCCGAATGTCGGAAGCGATCGATAGATGAATGCCTTTGTTCGCGTTTCCGGTAACCACTTTCGGTTCATAGCCCGTAGCCTCTTTGATGTAGGAAGCAAGGAAACGGGCGGTCTGTTCCATCTCCGTATCGCCTTCCTGATAGGAGATCGGGGTAGACGGTTTCAACAGGAACGGGGCGCTACCTTGTGTCGCCACCTCTTGCGGAAGCGGGATAATAGCGTAGTTCCCTTGTGCTTTTTTACCATCCGAACAAGCCACGGCTCCGGCCAGGGCTGTCAGGATACATGCATACTTCGTTAGTTTGTTCATGCGTTTAAAATGTTATAAAGTGAAAAAATGATGATTCTTATTTGGTCCAGTAGTCCACGACCGTAATGGCCGATGCTTTGTTTCCCAATACTTTTCCGAAAGCCTTATGAGCCGGATGGATCAGGTAGGCGTCGCGGTCGGCATCCGAGTTGAACGTCAGGAAGAAACAGTGCGTCAATCCCTGCTGTAATCCTTCGGGGCTGCAGTCCGTTCCCCATTCGTACCCTTTGATCAGGTCTATCTGGGAAGGAAGGGCGCAGAAAGCATCTTCGACTTCCTTGATTTGCTGGGCGGAAACTTCCGGTTTGAAACCGAACATAACAACATGGCGGAGCACTTTCTTCTGCTTGGGAGCATTGCTGCAACAGAACATCAGGGCTGAGAATGTCAGAATTGTCAGTGAAGCGAAGATTGTCTTTTTCATGATGATCAGGATTAATTTATGATTATAATCAGACAAAGATAAAGATAAATAGCAGACTCCCCTACAATACAACTGGCTTTTTCTTTAATCCGGCAGTTATCTTGTTTGGTTTCACCCGATGGAAAAGAGTGGGACTTTTTGATCGGCCTTGAAAAAGTCGTTCACCTTTTTCACGGTAGTACACTGAGTATAGGCGTCGTGACAGTAGATGATCGCTTGCTTCTCAGAGACCGCTTCTTCCAGCATCCGCATTTTTTCGTTGTAGGAAACGACAGGATAGGTGTCGTATGCCGAGATCCAGAGGGGCGAGACGCTTGCTGCCAACGGGATGACATCGCCGGCGAAGACATAAGTGCGCTCAGGTGTCGTGATATAAGGTGCGATTTGCCCCGGCGTATGTCCGTCGAACAGCCGCAGATCGATGCCGGGGCAGAGATTCGTGTCATTTTCGATGAGGCGAAGCTTGCCGCTGTCGTAAGCGACCTGCATGTTTTCGATGAAATAGGAGTCGGCTTCGAGCGCGTTCGGGTGGAGGAAGTTCTCCCATTGTGCACGACCTACCCAGTGGATGGCGTTTGGGAAGGCCATTTTGAAGAGAGACTTTTCACCGGGCTGCTCTTCTTTTTGTGTCGTATATCCACAATGGTCGAAGTGGAGATGTGTGAGTATGACATCCGTAACATCCTCACAGGCAACATCCCGCCTTCGAAGTTCTTCCTTCAGATCGACCAGGTCGAAGAAGTTGTAATAGCCGAGTTGTTTCAGGTGTTTGTTGCCCGCCCCGTTGTCAACGAGTACGATCTTCCCGTTCCCGTCGCGGACTAACATGCTGCGCATAGCCAAGATGCATCCGTTTTGTTTATCGCTTGGATAACGGCGGCTCCAAGCAGTTTTGGGAATCACACCGAACATGGCACCTCCGTCTGCATGGAAAAAGCCTGTGTCTATAAGTTGAATATCCATAAATTATACTTTTTCCAACAAAGATAGGGAAGTTTTTTCTTTCAAACCCATGCGAAGCGTGAATGAAATTGTGTACATTTGCAGGCAAAATCTGAGTGATGCGAAAAGTTCATTTAATCTCCGTAACCGAGCCTCTGTTGTTTGACTTAGCCCTGGCTATCCACCAAAAAGGATATGAAGTAAGTGTATCCGGTGTTGGACTGACTGATACGACCCTTGCCAGACTGGAAAAAGAGGGGTGTACTTGTCATGGAGACGGGTGGTTCCCGGAGAGATTAACTAAAGATATACATTTTGTGGTATTAGGGGCCGCAGTCCGACAGGATAACCCCGAATTGATACGTGCAAAGGAACTGGGATTATTAGTGCTTTCGATACCTGAATTCATCTTTCAGCGGACGAAAGAGAAGACGCGGGTTGTTGTTGCCGGTAGCCGGGGAAAGAAGACGATCATCTCGATGATTGTGTGCGCCCTGAAACGGCAGAAACTGGCGTTCGACTATGCGTTGACCAGCGAAGTCCCCTTGTTGCCCGATCGTGTGCATCTGAGTTATGAAGCTCGGATCGCGATTATCGAAGGTGATGAGCATGTAACGTCTGCTTTGGAGAAACGGTTCCAGCTTGAGTTCTATCGTCCGCATATTGCAATTCTGACTAATCTGATGTGGACTTCCGCTACCGATCACGCCACACCGGAAGCCTATCACACGACTTTCCGTACATTCGCCTCCTCCATCGAGCGTGGGGGAAAGCTGATCTATTTCGACGGCGATCCTGTTGTCAAACAGCTTGCCCAGGGGGTACGCGAGGATATAACGGCTATGCCCTACGACCAGCATGTCGTGGTCGAGAAAGAAGAAAAAACTTATTTGCAGACTCGCTACGGAGATTTCCCCGTCTATATTCCGGATCGCTTTTTCCTGATCAACCTGAATGCTGCCCGCCTGGCCTGCCGCCAGTTAGGTGTAAAAGATGCGGATTTTTATCAGGCATTATCCGAATATAGTGTATCTTTGCAACCATGATTATTGCAAGACGAAAAAGAAAAGAAAATATAGCCGAATATCTGTTGTACATGTGGCAGGTGGAAGACCTGATACGTGCCAATAATTTCGATATGGATTCGATCCGCCGCACGGTTGTGGACCGTTACGACCAACCGGACGATATAAAGGAAGAAATCGCCAAATGGTATGAGGAACTGATCGAGATGATGCGTTCCGAAGGGGTGATGGAAAAGGGACATATCCAGCTGAACAAGAATGTGATCATTGCCCTGACCGATCTGCACCTTCGTCTTCTAAAATCGCCGAAGGAAATGGTGTATGGGGCGGCTTATTATAAAACACTCCCCTTTATCGTTCAGCTCCGTGCCAAATCGGGCGGCGAGGACTTGCCTGAGTTGGAGACTTGCTTCAATGCTATTTACGGTTTCCTGATGCTGAAGATGCAAGGGAAGGAAATCAGCCCTGAAACGATGGAGGGGATCAAACAGATCAGCTCGTTCCTGGCACTACTGGCCGAAAAGTATCGTGAAGATATGAATGGGGAACTGAAATTAGAAGAATAAGACAAGATGAAAACGATTTTAGTAACAGGGGCTAACGGGCAGCTGGGCAATTCGATCCGTCGGTTAGCTGCCGGATATCCGCAATATGCGTTTGTGTTTACGGATGTGGATACGCTAGATATCTGTGATGCTCAGGCTGTGGATGCTTTTGTTAAGGAGAAGCAAGCGGATTATATCATTAATTGTGCCGCCTATACGGCTGTGGATAAGGCAGAGGATGACGAACCACTTTGCCTTCGTATCAACCGGGATGCCGTACGGAACTTGGGCGAGGCGGCACGTATGGCTGGGGCGAGGGTGATCCATGTTTCTACCGACTATGTGTTTGACGGTACAAATCATTTGCCTTATGTGGAAACGGACAATACTTGTCCGGCCTCTGTCTACGGGCGTACGAAACTTGCCGGTGAACAGGCTTTGCTGGAGGTTTGTCCGGATGCGGTAATCATCCGGACGGCATGGCTTTACTCTGAGTTCGGGAATAATTTTGTCAAGACGATGTTGCGTCTGGGAAATGAACGGGAGCAGTTGTCTGTCGTGTTCGACCAGATTGGTTCGCCGACGTATGCTGGGGATCTGGCGGCTGCCATTTTTGCGGTGTTGGTGCAGGCGGAGACAGGTGCTTTCGTCCCCGGTATCTACCATTATTCCAACGAAGGGGTTTGCAGTTGGTATGATTTCGCTGTGAAGATTATGGAGTTAGGTGGTGTGTCCTGCCATGTTCTCCCGATCGAGTCCAAAGATTATCCTGCAAAAGCTGCCCGTCCACATTTCAGCGTCCTGAACAAGGCGAAGATCAAAGCAACCTATCGCATCAGCATTCCCCATTGGGAGACGAGCTTGCGGACTTGCATGATGGGAATCGGCGGAAATCAGAATAATTTAAATAGGTAAGTAAATGATGATTTATCGGCAAAATAAAACAAAATAAAAATAACGAAATAAGATACATAACAATGAGTCAGTATTCAGAAGAGATTGAGAGAAGAAGAACGTTTGCTATTATCAGCCACCCGGATGCCGGTAAGACGACTCTTACCGAAAAACTGTTGCTCTTTGGGGGGGCCATTCATGTGGCAGGAGCCGTAAAGTCTAACAAGATCAAGAAGACAGCTACCTCCGACTGGATGGAAATTGAAAAGCAGCGTGGAATCTCCGTCGCAACCTCCGTGATGGCTTTCGATTATTCCGGTCATAAAATCAATATTCTCGATACGCCCGGCCACCAGGACTTCGCTGAAGATACGTTTCGTACGCTGACGGCTGTGGATAGCGTTATTATCGTGATCGATACCGCAAAAGGTGTGGAAGCCCAGACCCGTAAGCTGATGGAAGTCTGCCGTATGCGTAAGACCCCCGTGATCGTGTTTGTCAATAAGATGGACCGCGACGGTAAGGACCCGTTCGACTTGCTGGACGAGATCGAAGAAGAACTGCATATCAATGTGCGTCCGCTGAGTTGGCCGATCGACATGGGACAACGGTTCCGGGGGGTCTATAATATATATGAACAGAAACTGAACCTCTATACTCCGAGCAAGCAGTATGTGACGGAAAACGTGGAATTTAAGGATATCAACAGCCCGGAACTTGAAAACTATATCGATGCCGGACAGGCAGAAAAGCTGCGTTCCGATATCGAGCTGATAGAAGGGGTTTATCCCGAATTCGATGTCGATACCTACCTGAAAGGAGATATCGCTCCCGTGTTCTTTGGTTCTGCCTTGAATAACTTCGGGGTGAAAGAACTGCTGGATTGCTTTATCAATATCGCTCCTTCTCCCCGTCCCGTGTCGGCCGTGGAACGGGTGGTCGATCCGGAAGAGGATGCCTTCTCCGGCTTCGTTTTCAAGATCCATGCCAATATGGACCCGAACCATCGCAGTTGTATTGCTTTCGTGAAGATCTGTTCCGGGCGTTTCGAACGTAATGCCAACTACAAGCATGTCCGTTTCGGAAAGATGATGCGTTTCAGCAGTCCTACGGCTTTCATGGCGCAGAAGAAGGAAGTGGTGGACGAGGCTTTTGCCGGCGATATCATCGGTTTGCCTGATACCGGAAACTTTAAGATCGGTGATACGCTGACTTCCGGTGAAGAACTTCATTTCAAAGGATTGCCGAGTTTCTCTCCTGAAATGTTCAAATATATCGAGAATGCCGATCCAATGAAGGCCAAGCAGTTGAACAAGGGCATCGAGCAGTTGATGGATGAAGGCGTCGCCCAGCTTTTTACCAACCAGTTCAACGGACGTAAGATTATCGGTACGGTCGGACAATTGCAGTTCGAAGTGATCCAGTACCGCTTGCTCCACGAATACGGCGCACAGTGTAAGTGGGAACCGATCAGCCTCTATAAGGCTTGCTGGATAGAAAGCGATAATGCTGCCGCTCTTGAAAACTTCAAACGCCGTAAAGCTCAATATATGGCGCTCGACAAAGAGGGCCGCGATGTCTATCTGGCCGATTCCAGCTATGTGTTGATGATGGCACAGCAGGATTTCCCCGATATCAAATTCCATTTTACCTCAGAGTTCTGATAATATTTATATATAATAAAGTAAAATGAAGAAGTTATTTGTTTCATGCATGATTGCCTTTATGGCGATTTGCTCGGTCGGTGCACAGGAGGTGTATATTGGCGGTGGTTTTACAGTCGGTAGTGAAGATAGTGAGTTTGTTTTCCAGATCTCACCGGAAGTGGGATGTCATTTGACTGACCAATGGGCCGTGGGGGGTGAAATCGGTTATACGCATACGATGATTATAACCGTTTCCAGTTTGCTCCGTATGCTCGCTATACGTTTTATAAGACGGGTATTGTGGGATTGTTTGTCGATGGGACGATTGGGATTGCTGCCGGTGACGGTGATACCGGTTTCCGGTTGGGATTGCGTCCGGGACTTTCTTTGAAAGCGACGGAACATATATCTTTTGTCACTAAAGTCGGATTTCTTGGTTATAGCGATTCGTACAACGGAACTTCTGATTTTGGAGGTGTGAATTTCGACACGGAAAATATCAGCATCGGTTTCCATTATAATTTTTGACAGGAGGCATCCTGAAGAGAGGGAAGGAATCGGAAAGGGCAGGAAGACGGCTTTTCCGGTTCCTTTTCTTTTAGGTGTAAGTCATAAGATCCGTTTGATCTCCTCCAAGCTTCCAACCGTGTAAGTCGGTATGAATTCTTTTGCCGGCAGCCCTTTCGGATTCAGCCATAGCTGGTCGATTTTGGAATTGTGGGCACCGATAATGTCGGCTTCCCAACTGTCGCCGATCATCAGGCTTTCGCTTCGGCGGGAGTTGGTATTTTTAAGGGCGAAATCGAAAATCTCCTTATGAGGTTTCTGGATGCAGGCATCTTCAGATAGGATCATCCTTTTGAAATAGGGGGCCAGACCGGAATTGCAGAGCTTTTTGAATTGGACTTCCCGGAAACCATTGGACAGGATATACATGCGATAGGAGGGACGCAGGTATTCCAATAGCTCGATTGCTCCCGGTACTAGGCGTGTTTTACGGGTTGTTCGTTGCAGGAAATCGTTGTTGATCGCCAGTACCGATTTTGTGTCTTCTATCCCTAACGGGCGGAGCATATAGCGAAAACGTTCGATGATCAATGTCTGGCGGTCTATTTCATTGT
>ENA-ORTM01003405-ORTM01003405.1-human-gut-metagenome-genome-assembly--contig:-NODE-3405-length-10987-cov-6.193469_pt1 | contig 10987 bp, 6 predicted proteins | sample MGYA00241909_ERZ509182 | MGnify/ENA primary metagenome ERZ509182 (study PRJEB26280, sample SAMEA2338855) | human gut metagenome | biome: human gut; feature: human-associated habitat; material: faeces...
TGCACCGTTTGAATTGCATTAGAGTATTCATTTATGTGAGCAATATATTCTTTCTCCATGGCATATCCCCCAAACGAAACACAAAAAGCAACAACATATCATTATATTAATAAAATATTAATATATTAATTTTATCAAAAACAACCATTTTTTACAAATACTTTTTTCACTATTTATTATCACCATTTATTATTTTCAGTTTGTTAAAATGGTATAAATGGCATATATTATATCCAGACCTTTACGGAGACCATCCCTTTTATTTCCAATTAGGATTACAGTGCCTCATAAGGCTAAAAGCGGAGCGTAAGCTTCACGATATGCGAATATGGGGAAGGACTGCCGGAGCGCTTTGCACGGAACAATCCATGTAATCCTAATTAGAGTGTTTTGACACCCTAATCCAATTATTCAATGAAATTCTACGTTTTACTCACATGCTCCTAATGGAGCATGACTGTGCTATGCACTCAATTACTTTTTTAATCTATTTCTACTCATATACTCCTTGAGGAGCATAACGGCGTTTATGGTACATTGCCCGGAGGACTGGGTGATTTCTACTCATATGCTTCTCGCGGAGCATAACGGGACAAAGATCTGGAAGAATAAGATCCAGGGCCTATTTCTACTCATATGCTCCTCGCGGAGCATAACGTCGCAGGGTAATGAAAATCACGATAATATCTTTAATTTCTACTCATATGCTCCTCGCGGAGCATAACGGGATGCGTTGGGGGCTACAGACAAAACAATCCAATTTCTACTCATATGCTCCTCGCGGAGCATAACGCTGCCGAAAAGGATATCCCGGCATCAGCCTGGATTTCTACTCATATGCTCCTCGCGGAGCATAACGCTTCATTTTCACTAATCATCCTTTGCATCTTCAAATTTCTACTCATATGCTCCTCGCGGAGCATAACTTAGGCGTGGTAGGCTGGCTGGAGATCGACTCCATTTCTACTCATATGCTCCTCGCGGAGCATAACCAAGATCTGTAAACTCTGTTGCGTATGCAGTGGTATTTCTACTCATATGCTCCTCGCGGAGCATAACTCATCTGGATCCGGATTGCCTAAGCCATACGAACGATTTCTACTCATATGCTCCTCGCGGAGCATAACTGTCCTCACCCAATGCAGACCAGACCACAGAAGCATTTCTACTCATATGCTCCTCGCGGAGCATAACGCCGGAGGCAGATCGTTCCTGGTGCACGTCCAACAATTTCTACTCATATGCTCCTCGCGGAGCATAACATTTTTAAAGTTCAGTTTGATGATCTTATGCGAATTTCTACTCATATGCTCCTCGCGGAGCATAACGGGGGCAGCAATTTGATTGATGTAAGCGATCTTGAATTTCTACTCATATGCTCCTCGCGGAGCATAACACAACATTTATTCCTGGAAAATTTGATAACGATATTTCTACTCATATGCTCCTCGCGGAGCATAACCGCTATATTTTGTTATATATTATAAGCATACACCCTATATCCGGAAATTAATAGTTTTTTCTTATCTTTTTACTCACATATTCTATTTCAATCCCGCCCACAGATCAGGCGAACCTTCCGAAATATTTCAATCACTTCTGCTTCGCCTTACAAAAAACCTCTCTCCCCTTCTATCCCGGTCATTGATTCCTAATATACAATACAGGGTATTTCCGGTTCTTCTCAAATTACTTCTGAGTTTTCCTTATCAATATCCTTTCTTTTCTTCCAACTCTACCAATGCATGAAATAATTTTTCCTGGAGTTCTTTTTTGGGAAGAGACTTCACATATTTTTCCAGCACTTCATAATACTGCCGTTCCCTTTCCTCTTCTTCTGCCTCCCATTCTTCTATTTTCTTTCGAAAATCTTGGGCAGCCTTAGGCTCCGCCGTAAAATAAAGCGCAATCATATGTTTACAAATCACTCTGCGTCCCTTTGCAAATACACAGTCACAAACAGATTTTCTCGGATGCTCTGTATCAATATGGACATGATACACCTTTTCTTCACTTCCGGACACAATCCCATCGTATATGTACTGTCCACTCTTTACCCATGTCAAAACTCGCTTTGCTTCATAATAATCCATTCCACGCCACACAGAATTTCCGCTTGCCAATTCAATTAGTCCCATAGCCCTTATCCCTCCCTCCTAAAACATCTGCTTTCTAAACATTCTATCAACTTTTTCATCTCTAAAATATATTAATTATATTTTTAATCTAAGAAAAGTATATACTGTTTATACACTACTTGTCAACTGTATTAATTATACAAAAGTATCCTGTCTCACGAATAGGTTTTCCCAAAAACCAGCTATACAGCCCCTCCTGGAGCTCTGACACATTCAACAAATCCGGCTCAGCCATTCATGGGTACTTCGCTTTCTCTTCCAACAACTGTCATTCGTTCAAGCGAAACTTTTTTGTATGCTTCACCAGCTCTATGCCTTCCTATCATCTTTTATGCTCTGTAATCGCCTCTAATAAATGGCTGATCTCTCCCTGTATCTATTAAAATCCCATACTTTCGGGGATGCCGGTAAGCGTTCCCGTGTACTTCTTTTTCTCGGTAGCTGCGCAGCTGCTCTAAATCAAGCTCTGCAATAAAAATGCCCTCGCTTCCGTCCGCCTGCAAAATACAGGTATCTCTCGAATTTTCCATATTCGGCAGATACGCCACTCCGTCAAATACGCTGGAACCGCCGTTGCAGTCAGGAACACCGGCGGGATAATTGCAGGTGGCAATCGCAAGCATATTTTCAAAAGCTCTTGCCCGAAGCTGTGAAAGGCGGTTGATTTCCATTGGACAGGCATTTGGAACCAAAATCAGTTCTGCGCCTTTGAGCATAAGTATCCTTGCACTTTCTGGAAATTCCCTGTCGTAACAGATCATTGCGCCCACCCGCACTTCTCCGCAGGCTGTGCTAAGAGAACAAACATTAAAGTCCTCTCCGGGAGTCAGATTTTTCTCCACGTCAAAATCGCAGGTATGGACCTTAGCATAAGTAAGTTTTTTGTTTCCAAACCGGTCAATTAAAACCATCGTGTTGCGCGGACCGCCCTCATACCTTTCAAGCAGGGTAATGCCGATCGCCATGTTCAGCTCTTTTGCAAGTTTCCCGAATGAAACCACAAAATCATCTTCAAGCAAAATCCCCTCGGCAGTCCATTCTTCCAGAGGACGGTCATAAATCCGATACCCGTTGCTCCACATTTCAGGGAACAAGGCAATATCTGCTCCCATACACTTCGCCTTTTTGCAAGCTTCCATGCCCTTGTTCAGATTTTCGGGCAGAGTGGCACAGGGAACTAACTGTAATAAAGCAATTTTCAATGTTTTCATACTCAAAATTTTCTTCCCTGCCTTTACCTATTCAAATTGTTTTCCGCCTTAACTCCATACCTGTTTCTCTTATTATACCGCAGGAACCTGCAATGTAAAGCAAAAGCAGGCTGCGGTTTGAATTTGAAAATCGCAGCCTGTCGAAAATTTTTTATCGCCCTGAACATATGCATAGCAAAGCCCTTAGCCATGAGCATATCATTTCCCACTCACAGCTAAGGGCTTTATAATATGGTTTCGTTCAGAGCCAAGCGAATGTTGCGAATATATGCGTTGAGTGCTTGCACTCATAAACATATATTTGCATACATTCATTTGGCGGATACGCCACAACTCGGAAATATGCAATATTTCCGAGTACGGCTCTGAACGCTTTGTTGCACAACCGCTTGTCAATCATTCTCTAACCATAAAACCACTGGATTACAAGAATAATGGCTCTTATACAACCGTTATCAAAAGACTTTTGAAAGTACCGCAAACCCGCATAAATACTGGTTTTTTACGATACTCCAACTTATTCCCACTCTATCGTTGCACAAGGCTTCGGGCTCATATCATAGCATACACGGTTTACATTTTTCACTTCTTTTAAGATTCTGTCTGTAATCTTCATCAGAATTGGCCAATCAATCTGCTCTACGCTTGCGCTCATAGCATCGATGGTATTTACCGCACGGATGATTACTGGATACTCGAAGCATCTTGCATTATCTTTCACTCCTACTGATTTGAAATCCGGTACTACTGTGAAATACTGCCATACTTTTTTATCTAATCCAGAATTTGCAAACTCTTCACGGAGGATTGCATCTGACTCACGTACTGCTTCCAGACGTTCTTTTGTGATCGCGCCAAGACATCTCACACCAAGTCCCGGTCCCGGGAATGGCTGACGATATACCATGCCATGTGGAAGTCCAAGTTCAATACCGCAAGCTCGAACCTCATCCTTGAACAGATAGTAGAGAGGCTCTACCAGATTAAACTGAAGATCCTCCGGAAGTCCTCCTACATTGTGATGGGATTTTACAACCTTCGCTGTCTTTGTTCCACTTTCCACAATGTCCGGATAAATGGTTCCCTGCGCAAGGAAATCAATTCCTTCCAGCTTTCTTGCTTCTTCTTCAAATACACGGATAAATTCTGCTCCGATAATCTTTCTCTTCTCTTCCGGATCTGCCACGCCTTCCAGTTTTCCAAGGAATCTCTCAGAAGCATCCACATAGATCAGATTTGCATCCATCTGATTTTTAAACACTTCTACAACACTCTCAGATTCTCCCTTACGCATCAGACCGTGATTTACGTGCACACAGACTAACTGTTTACCGATTGCTTTGATAAGAAGTGCTGCTACTACAGAACTGTCAACACCACCGGACAACGCCAGCAATACTTTCTTATCTCCCACCTGCTTACGGATCAGTTCTACCTGATCCTCTACAAAGTTCTTCATGTTCCAGTTTGCTTCCGCTTTACATGTATTAAAAAGGAATGCCTTCAACACATCTTCTCCCGGAATCTGATCATACACTTCCTCACATTTTGCTGTCGGATGATCGATTGCCATCACCGGATAACCAAGCGCATAGATTTCTTCACAAACATCTACCGGTGTTCCATCTACTACGCGGTTTTCTCCACCATTTAAAATAATACCTTTTACATTATCAAGCTTTTTAAGCTGTTCCGGTGTAATATCATGCGGATGAATCTCGCTGTATACACCCATATCACGAATCCGTCTGGCAATCACTGTATTTTCAGTACTTCCAAGATCCAGAATTACAATCATATCCTGTTTCATATATCTCTTGCTCTCCTTCCATTTTAATTATCTGTCATATTATCAAAATATCCCTGAATCAAGATGACCGGTGTTCCTTTGTCACCAGAACCGCTGGTCAGATCGCACAGAGAACCGATTAAATCTGTAAGACGTCTCGGTGTTGTTCCCTGAGAAACCATGTTGCCGACCAAATTATCATCTTTTTCTTTGATTTTCTTAGAAATCGCTTCTTTTAACGCTTCACCTGACAGATCTTTAAAATCATTATCTGCAAGATATTTTAATTTCAACTCGTTCGGAGTTCCTTCAAGTCCTTCCGTATTTGCAACAGATACACACGGATCTGCAAGTTCCCAGATCTTTCCAACAGGATCTTTGAAAGCGCCGTCACCGTATACCATAACTTCTACGTGTTTTCCCGTTTTATCAAGAATCTGTTTCTGCACGTCCAATACAAGGTCTGTGCATTCACGCGGGAACAGCTTCACACTTTCTTCTGTAGACTTATTAGAACCAAGAAGTCCAAAGCGCTCATTACATCCGCTTCCGTCCACCGGACTTGTAAGAATATCATCCATTCCATATACACGTTCTGCACCATGTGCTTTCAGAATGCGTTTCGTTCTTGCTCTTGAATGGATATCACATGCAAGCACATTCTTTGTATACTTTAAAATCTCCTGCGGCTGATTTGCAAAAATCACTTCCACGTCAGCGCCTGCCTCACGGATTACTTCACTATAATATTTCACATAATCCACTCCGGTAAATGGGTGAAGATTTTCACCGAATAATTCGCGGTATCTCTTTTCATCCAACACATCACTGTATGGATTGATTCCGGCTTCATCAAGCTGATCTAAAGATACTAATTCATTTCCCACTTCATCACTTGGATAGCTGAGCATAAGAATTACTTTCTTTGCACCTTTCGCAATTCCTTTCAGACAAATAGAAAAACGGTTTCTGGAAAGAATCGGAAAAATGACACCGATCGTCTCTCCGCCTAATTTTTCTTTTACATCTTGGGCAATGGCGTCAACAGATGCATAGTTTCCCTGCGCTCTCGCAACAATAGATTCTGTCGCTGCGATTACGTCGCGGTCACGAAGCTCAAAACCTTCACTCTTTGCTGCTTCCAGCACGTTCTCTACAATAATATCTGCCAGATTATCTCCTTCACGGATAATCGGACAACGAATTCCTCTTGATATGGTACCTACTCTTCTTTCCATATTTTCTATCCCCTTGTATTAAAATGAAATATATTACCAAATATCACTTTATCACAACCAGCGCATTTTGACAATTCTAATCTCCAAATAATGGCGTAGAATAATAGCGGTCTGCACTATCCGGAAGCAAAACAACGATCGTTTTCCCTTTGTTTTCTTCTTTTTGTGCATAGGTTATGGCTGCATGGAATGCTGCGCCCGCAGATATTCCTACCAAAATTCCTTCTTTTTTCGCCAAAAGCTTAGCTGCATGGAACGCATCTTTACTTTCTGCACGGAAAATCTCATCATAAACTTCCGTATTCAACACTGCCGGTACAAAGTTCGCTCCAATTCCCTGCAATTTATGCGGTCCTGCCTCTCCTCCGGACAGAACCGGAGAATCTGCCGGTTCCAATGCTACCACGCGAACCTCAGGCTTCTTCAATTTTAAATATTCTCCGGTTCCCGTAAGTGTTCCGCCTGTTCCTACTCCCGCAATGAAGATATCTACTTCGCCTTCTGTATCTCCCCAAATCTCCGGCCCTGTTGTCAGGAAATGTGCTTTTGCATTTGCTTTATTATCAAATTGTCCCGGAATAAAGCTATTGGGAATTTCTTTTGCAAGTTCCTCCGCCTTCTCAATGGCTCCGCTCATTCCTTTTGAGCCCTCAGTCAGCACAATCTCCGCCCCGTAAGCTTTTAAAATATTTCTCCTCTCTACGCTCATTGTATCCGGCATCGTCAAAATCATCCGGTATCCTTTTACTGCCGCAATTGATGCAAGACCAATTCCCGTATTTCCGGAAGTAGGTTCAATGATAACCGCCCCTTCTTTCAAAATTCCTCTTTCTTCTGCATCTTCAATCATGGATTTTGCCGCACGGTCTTTTACGCTTCCCGTTGGATTTAAATATTCTAATTTCACAAGCACTCTCGCTTTTAGTCCTAGTTCTCTTTCCACATTTACCACTTCCATAAGCGGAGTGTTTCCAACCAATTCCAGAGCACCTTTATAAATCTTTGCCATCTTCTCTTTCCTCCTGTCCTCTTACTATTCTGTCCATAATTTCTTTTCTGTGTTAATAGTATAGCATTTTTCTCATGTATTTTCCTAAAGTAATTCTCAAAAAGGTTCGTAATATTCATATAATATTTTTTATTTTTCAGAATATATCTGATTTTTTCGTATCTATCCATCTTATTATTATATATTTTCTTTCTATTTTCGTTATAGTTCTGCATAATTTTTTCATTTTTCGTTTTCTTTTTTAACGAATTTCCTATATAATAGAGGGTAAAGAGTTTTTCAATTTAGATTAGGAGGATACATATGTCAAAAAGAACAGATATTCACAAAGTACTAATTATCGGTTCTGGCCCGATCATCATTGGACAGGCCTGCGAATTTGATTACTCTGGAACTCAGGCATGTAAAGCCCTGCGTAAACTTGGTTATGAAATCGTGCTGGTAAATTCTAACCCAGCTACTATTATGACTGATCCAGAAACTGCTGATGTTACTTATATCGAACCTCTGAATGTGGAGAGACTGGAACAGATTATTGCTAAAGAGCGTCCGGATGCGCTTCTTCCAAACCTTGGAGGACAATCTGGTCTCAATCTTTGTTCAGAGCTTGCACAGGCAGGTATTCTTGATAAATATAATGTAAAAGTTATCGGTGTACAGGTTGACGCTATTGAGCGTGGTGAGGATCGTATTGAATTCAAGAAATCTATGGATGCTCTTGGCATCGATATGGCAAGAAGTCAGGTTGCATATTCTGTAGAGGAAGGTCTTGCAATTGCAGATGAACTTGGTTATCCGGTTGTACTTCGTCCTGCTTACACAATGGGCGGCGCCGGCGGCGGACTCGTATATAATAAAGAAGAATTAAAAACGGTTATGGCAAGAGGACTTCAGGCTTCTTTAGTAGGACAGGTTCTTGTTGAAGAATCTATCCTTGGATGGGAGGAGCTTGAGCTTGAAGTTGTCCGTGATGAAGAAGGTAATATGATCACTGTCTGCTTCATCGAAAATATCGATCCCCTTGGCGTTCACACCGGTGATTCCTTCTGCTCTGCTCCAATGCTTACGATTTCAGAAGAAGTTCAAAAGCGTTTACAGGAGAAATCCCACAAAGTCGTAGATTCTGTTAAAGTAATCGGTGGTTGTAACGTACAGTGGGCACACGATCCTAAGACAGACAGAGATATCATCATCGAGATCAACCCAAGAACTTCCCGTTCTTCCGCACTTGCTTCTAAAGCAACCGGTTTCCCGATCGCTTTAGTATCTGCAATGCTTGCAGCAGGCCTTACTCTGAAGGACATTCCTTGCGGAAAATACGGAACTCTTGATAAATATGTTCCAAATGGTGATTACGTTGTAATCAAATTTGCTCGTTGGGCATTTGAGAAATTCAAAGGCGTGGAAGATAAACTCGGCACTCAGATGCGTGCAGTCGGTGAAGTTATGAGTATCGGTAAGACTTATAAGGAAGCTTTCCAGAAAGCAATCCGAAGTCTCGAGACAGGTCGTTACGGACTGGGACACGCAAAAGATTTTGATACAAAGTCAAAAGAAGAGCTCCTGAAAATGCTCATCACTCCATCCAGTGAACGCCACTTCATCATGTACGAAGCACTGAGAAAAGGTGCAACTGTAGAAGAGATTAACGAAATCACAAAAGTGAAGACATGGTTTATTGAGCAGATGAAAGAATTAGTAGAGGAAGAAGAAGCTCTGATTGCTAACAAAGGTTCACTTCCATCTGATGATAAACTGATTACCGCAAAGAAAGACGGATTCTCTGATAAATACTTAAGCCAGATTTTAGAGGTATCTGAGGATGAAATCAGAAACCACAGAATCGAACTCGGCGTTGAGGAAGCATGGGAAGGTGTTCACGTAAGCGGAACCGAAAACAGCGCATACTACTACTCAACTTACAACGCAGAAGATAAGAATCCTGTATCAAATGACAAACCGAAGATCATGATCCTCGGTGGCGGTCCAAACCGTATCGGACAAGGTATTGAATTTGACTACTGCTGTGTACATGCTTCTTTAGCTCTTAAGAAGCTTGGCTTTGAGACAATCATCGTAAACTGTAACCCGGAAACAGTATCTACAGACTACGATACTTCCGATAAGCTTTACTTTGAGCCATTAACACTGGAAGATGTATTAAGCATTTACAAGAAAGAAAAACCGGTTGGCGTTATCGCACAGTTCGGCGGGCAGACTCCTCTGAACCTTGCTGCTGATCTTGAGAAAAACGGTGTGAAGATTCTCGGAACTTCCCCATCCATCATTGACCTTGCAGAAGACCGTGACCTCTTCCGTGAAATGATGGATAAGTTAGAGATTCCAATGCCAGAGTCAGGAATGGCTACTACAGTAGAAGAGGCTTTAGCTATCGCTACAAAAATCGGCTATCCTGTTATGGTACGTCCTTCTTACGTACTTGGCGGACGTGGAATGGAAGTTGTATACGACGATGAAAGCCTGTCTAACTATATGAAGGCTGCTGTCGGTGTAACTCCGGATAGACCGATCCTCATCGACCGTTTCTTAAATCACGCATTAGAGTGTGAAGCAGACGCTATCAGTGACGGAACACACGCATTTGTTCCTGCCGTTATGGAGCATATCGAGCTTGCCGGCGTGCATTCCGGTGACTCAGCATGTATCATTCCTTCTGCGCACATTTCCGAAGAAAATGTACAAACAATCAAGGAATATACAAGAAAAATTGCAGAAGAAATGCATGTCAGAGGTCTTATGAACATGCAGTATGCAATTGAAAACGGAAAAGTATATGTACTGGAAGCAAATCCACGTGCATCCCGTACTGTTCCATTGGTATCTAAAGTATGTAACATCCGCATGGTACCATTAGCTACTGACATTATTACTTCCGAGATCACCGGACGTCCATCTCCGGTACCGAACTTAAAAGAACAGGAAATTCCTTACTTCGGCGTAAAAGAAGCGGTCTTCCCGTTCAATATGTTCCAGGAAGTTGACCCGATCCTCGGACCGGAAATGCGTTCTACAGGAGAAGTTCTTGGATTATCTCCTTACTACGGAAAAGCTTTCTACAAAGCACAGGAAGCAACACAGTCCAGACTGCCGCTTAGCGGAACTGTACTGATCTCCGTAAACCGCAAGGACAAAGCAGAAGTTGTAGAAGTTGCCCGCCAGTTTGCTGAAAATGGCTTCAAGATCGTTGCGACAGAGACAACCTGCAAGCTTATCAACGAAGCTGGTATTCCGGCTGAGAGAGTGAATAAACTTCAGGAAGGTCGTCCAAACATTCTGGATCTTATTACTAACGGTAAGATTGATCTTATCATCAACTCACCGGTTGGAAAAGACAGCATCCACGATGACAGCTACCTGCGTAAATCAGCAATCAAGGCTAAGATTCCTTATATGACTACCATTGCCGCTGCAAAAGCAACTGCAAAAGGAATTCACAACGTTAAGAAACACGGTCTTGGTGATGTACAGTCACTTCAAGAATTACACAGCCTGATTAAAGACAAAGAATAAACACAATCACAACAAAGGGGCTGTCGGTTAATACCGATTTTTAGCTTCTAAATCTTAAAATAAGAATCTCC
>ENA-ORTM01003409-ORTM01003409.1-human-gut-metagenome-genome-assembly--contig:-NODE-3409-length-10961-cov-2.604988_pt1 | contig 10961 bp, 8 predicted proteins | sample MGYA00241909_ERZ509182 | MGnify/ENA primary metagenome ERZ509182 (study PRJEB26280, sample SAMEA2338855) | human gut metagenome | biome: human gut; feature: human-associated habitat; material: faeces...
GGGGGGAATGATGCTGCCTACGGCCCGAGCCACAGAAATCACCTCTTTGAGTTTGATGGTTCTATCAAAAAAGACAAGCATAAAAAGAAATACTTTGCTTCTATTATACTATTCAATGGGAAGTAAGACAAGGCAATCGGGCAAGGTTCTCCAAAATACAAAAAACATCCCGCCCAAAGAGGAGAAAATTCTGCAACCGAACAAAAGCAATTATTTTCAACAAATAGGGTGTGGAAATAGTTTAAAAATAATTACCAATCGTAAAAACCAGGTAAAATATCATAGTTTAAACAGTTTCAACGAAGTTTTCAACATATAGTTGTTGTGGATTTTTGTTAAATAAAGGGGAAAGCAGTCAAAAAGGAGTTTTTCCTAGCGCAGCTCTGCAAAAAATCTGCTGAGCAGTTGGGAACATTCCTCCTCAAGTACGCCGGAACGAATAATGGGAGTATGATTAAACGGCATAACAAATAGGTCAGCGACGGAGCCGCAGCAGCCGGCTTTTTCATCCTTAGCACCGTATACCACCCGGTCCAGCCGGGCGTTGATGATGGCACCGCTGCACATCGGACAAGGCTCCAGTGTGACATACAGCTCGCACCCGCTCAATCGCCAGCTGCCCAGTTTTTGACATGCTTGCTGGATGCACAGCACCTCGGCGTGCGCCAGGGCATCCTGGTCCAGCTCCCGGCGGTTGTGGGCGCGTGCAATGATTTTGTTTTGGTAGACAATCACCGCACCCACCGGAATTTCGTGCAGCTCGGCAGCCTTGTACGCCTCTTCAAGCGCATGGCGCATCCAGTGACAATCTCGTTGCAGATAAGCAGGAATCTCCTTCATCATTTCACCTCGACAGATAAAAGCAGAAGGAGCGGGATACTCCTTCTGCAAAAGATTTCGTTTATAGCATATTTTGTAAAATCAGCAGCACCAGCAGGGTCAGTGCAATCACCATCGTCACCGCAGAAAAGGTGACCCGATATTTAATTCGTTCGGTGGATAGGGTGGTGGAGCGGATGAACATGAACAGATTGGGGTATGCCCGCACCAGTACCAGCATGGCGGTGATGCCTGCAATCAGGTAGAAGGAAAGGATTGCCAGCCATACCAACGTCTGATAGGGTTCCGGGATGGTTTGGAGCAACAGGTCTGCGGCTAAATTGAGCAGATTGTTGACCGCATGGATGATGATGCCTACCCACAGCGAGCCGGAGTAGAGGACCAGGTAACCGATGACCAGACCCATTAAAAAGGCGTTGGGCGCCTGCGAGAGGTTGCCGTGGAACAGTGCAAAGAGGATTGCCGAAAGCACCAGTGCAAAGCTGTCACCGAAGCGGCGCATCGACTGGAAAATGATACCTCGAAAAACCACCTCTTCCACCAATGGAGTGAGGACGCACAGCTGAACTGCGAACAGCAGCAGCGCAAGCGGGTTTTGCGGAATGGAGATGGCAACATGTGGCTGTAGCCCAAACAGCTCCAGAAAGCGACCCAGCAGGTTGGAGGAGGCAAGCCCGATGACACTGACACCCATTGCCACAAAGATGCAGGGAACGCACAGGGAAGGGGAGAAGCGCTTCATTGGGAAGGCGACCCTTGCCGGCACGCGGCACAGCAGCATAAACAGCAGAAACGGGACTAGCATACAGATGGTGGAAGAAAAGATATTGACCAGCTGGATGATGCTGGAAGAGGCAACCACCTGGTTCCCATAGACACGGATGACCGGCCAAATCAGGGAGAACAGGCGAAGCACACCGAATGGAACACTGGCAGCCATCAAAAAATAAAGCAGGATGGCAAAGCCCAGCCCGTTGGAATAAAATTGGAGCATACGCCGTTCGGTGATGACCGGAGGCGGAGGAGCAAAACCATAGCCATCCACATAGGTGTAGCAGTTGGGGTCCTCCGGCCGATAGCGGACAGGGTCTGACGGCTTTTTATTGTAATGAGTCATAGACAGAGCCTCCATGGGGAGAAAGTTTGAGTGATCGGATATAAGAAAAAAGAGAAAAACCCTTTCGACATTTTTCTGTTTTTTAGTATAGCACAGATTTTTAGCGGAAATGTTAAGACAAAACTAATTCTTTCTTTGCAACAGCAAACTCCCTTTGGAAAGATAGGGGAAAAAGACAAAAAAAGAGCGCCGGAAAAATTTTCCGACGCTCGAAAAGATGCTTAATATGCTTTGCCCCAGATGACCATGGTCTTGGCAGGCTTGCCGCAGCAGACACAGGTATCGGACAGGTGTTCCTGTTCAAACGGCATACAGCGGGAGGATACACCGGCAACTTCCTTGAGTTTTGCCTCGCACTCGGCATCTCCGCACCACATAGCTTTGATGAAGCCGGACTGTTCGGTGGCAGTCTGAATCATCTCCTCAAGATTCAAAGCGGTGAAGGTGCGGTTCTGGCGATTCTGAAGTGCGCGCTCGTACAGACCATCGTGGACAGCCTGCAGCAGCTCGGCTACCTTGCTTTCCAGCTCGTCCAGAGAAACAAAGGTTTTTTCACGGTTGTCGCGGCGGACAATGACGCACTGGTTCTGTTCGATATCTTTTGGACCGATTTCCAGACGCAGCGGTACGCCCTTCATCTCGTACTGAGCAAACTTCCAGCCTGGGGAGTTGTCAGAGATGTCGATGTCGGTGCGGAAAAGTTTTGCAAGGCGTTCCTTGACCTCCTGTGCTTTTTCGATGACCCCTTCCTTGTGCTGAGCGACCGGAATTACGACCACCTGAATCGGAGCGATGGCAGGCGGCAGAGCCAGACCGTTGTCGTCACCGTGGGTCATAATGATACCCCCGAGCAGACGGGTGGAAACACCCCAGGAAGTCTGGTGCGGGGTCTGCGGTTTGTTTTCACGGTTCTGGAATTCAATCTCAAAAGCCTTGGCAAAGTGGTCGCCAAAGTAGTGGGAGGTGCCTGCTTGCAGGCTTTTGCCGTCGTGCATCATGGCTTCGATGGTGTAGGTAGCTTCTGCACCGGAGAATTTTTCCGAGTCGGTCTTTTTACCGCGGACGACCGGCATTGCCAGCTTCTGCTCGCAGAAATCGGCGTATAGGTTCAGAATCATCTCGGTTTCTGCAACAGCTTCCTGTGCGGTTTCGTGCATGGTGTGACCTTCCTGCCACAGGAATTCACGGGTGCGCAGGAACGGACGGGTGGTCTTTTCCCAACGGACCACGCTGCACCACTGGTTGTACAGTTTTGGCAGGTCACGGTAGGACTTGATGATATTTTTGTAATGGTCGCAGAACAGGGTCTCGGAGGTAGGACGGACGCACAGGCGTTCTTCCAGCTCTTCGGAGCCGCCGTAGGTGACCCACGCTACTTCGGGAGCAAAACCTTCTACATGGTCCTTTTCCTTCTGGAGCAGGCTTTCCGGGATGAACAGAGGCATTGCCACGTTCTGGTGACCGGTCTTTTTAAATTCCGCATCCAGGATGCTCTGGATGTTTTCCCAGATTGCATAGCCGTATGGACGGATGATCATACAGCCTTTGACAGAAGAATAGTCGCACAGCTCTGCTTTTTTGACGATGTCGGTATACCATTTTGCAAAGTCGACGTCCATCGAGGTGATGTCATCGACCATCTTTTTATTGTTTGCCATTGTAGATGTCCTCCTTTAGTTTACACACATGGGCGGCATGCGGCACTGATACCTTTTATTATATTACCTTCCCGTGATAAATTCAATAGAAAAGCCCGAAGCTGTGCGCTTTTTGCTCGAATCCACAAAAAAAAGACCGCTTTGTGCCAAAGGTTTTGACACAAAACGGTCCTTGTCGGAACAAAGCTTGGGGAAAGTGCGGAAGAATCTTATTCCGCAACACGTTCCTCGATATATTTGACAATGTCGCCGACGGTCTTGAGGTTTTCGATGTCCTCATCCGGGATCTCGGTATCGAATTCTTCCTCCAGGGTCATCACCAGGTCAACAATATCAAGGGAGTCAGCACCCAGATCGTCGATCACTTCGGAATCCTCGTTCACCTGCTCTTCCTCAAGGTCCAGCTGGTCACAAAGAATCTTTTTAACCTGTTCAAAAATGTCCATTTCTTCTCCCTCCTTTCCAAATGTACAATCAAAATCCGCCGCATATCAGATGCAAAAAACGGATGCAGCAGGTAATAGAAACGCACCTTTTGGCAAACACACAAAAAGGGCGTACAAGGTATTGCTTATTTTTTATAGCATATTCCTTCTGGGAATGTCAATATCTAAAAGCAGATAAAGGCAGAGAATTTTGCTTCTGCCACCGGAAAAGGAGCAGTTTTGGCAGTTTCGCTCAAAAATCTTGTCATCACTAAGTGAATGTGGTAAACTAAAAACCAGATATTTTCTGTGCGAACGGTACAGGTCCAGGCAGAGGAGGAATTTGTGATGAAACGTTTTGCTATTCTGGGGTACCCGCTGGGGCACACCCTTTCGCCAAAGCTACACCGGCTGCTGGCAGAGCAGTTGGGAGAGCAGATTGAGTACAGCATCTGTGCCATCCCGCCGGAGGAGCTGGAGGAACACTTTGAGGAGCTGTTTTGCATGGATGGCTTTAACATCACCATTCCCTACAAGGTGCGCCTGATGGAGCAACTGGACCGGCTGGACACCAGTGCGCGCAACCACGGTGCGGTGAATGTGGTGTCGATTGCAGCAGACGGAAAACGGTGCGGCTACAACACCGACTGCATCGGCTTTGTGCGCACCATGCAGTCCCATGGAGTGCCGATTTCCGGCAGAGTGTGCGTTTTAGGAGCCGGTGGCGTGGGCAGAATGTTTGCCACCGAGTGTGCCCTGCGCGGCTGTGCAGTGACCTTGGCGGTCCGGGCAGCTTCGATGAAAGCAGCAGAGCAGGTGGCAGCACACATCCGTTCGTTGGATGCACAGGCGCAGGTAGAGGTCATGGACATCGAGCAGCTCGACGGCAGTCAGGCGTATGAGCTGATGATCAATGCAACGCCGGTCGGGATGTATCCCAATGTGCAGCACAGTCCGGTCGATGAGCAGGCGCTGCGCTCGGTGAAGACCCTATTTGACTGCATCTATAATCCGGGCACCACCCTGCTGATGCAGCAGGCACAGCAGGCGGGCTGTCAGACCATCGGCGGCATGGAGATGCTGGTCTGGCAGGCAGCAGCAGCGCAGGAAATCTGGTTCGGACGCTCCTTTAGCGACTGTCAGGTAGCGCAGGTAGCGGCAAAAATGTAAGCAGACGGCAGATAAGAGGACAGGAGGGAAGACAGAATGAAAGGCGTCCATCAAATTTTACTGTGCGGCTTTATGGGATGCGGCAAAACCAGCGTCGGACAAGCGCTCTCCTTTCGGCTGCGGTGGGAGTTTCTGGACACCGATGCGATGATTGAAAAGCGGGAAGGAAAAAGCATCCCGCAGATTTTTTCGCAGCAGGGAGAACAAGCTTTTCGTCAGATGGAACAGCAGGTCGCCCGGGGACTGGGTCGCAGAAAAAATGCGGTGATTTCCACCGGTGGCGGCTTTTTGATGCGGGAGGAAACGGTGCGTGCCCTGCGGGAAAGTGCAGAGGGGTCGTCAGTGGTGTTTTTGGACTGCTCGTTTGAAACTTGCTATGAGCGCATCCGTTCGAGCGACCGTCCGCTGGTGCGCTCCAACACCCGAGAGCAGCTGTATGAAATTTTCCTCAATCGCCAGCAACGCTACCGGGAGGTGGCAGATCTGGTTATTCGGAATGAGCAGCTGGTTAGCCAGACCGTAGAGGAAATTGTCGGGCGGCTGGCAATTTGACAGCAGTCTTGTACGCATCTTCTGTTATGACTGTCTAATTGCCTCATCGTTATATACAAGAAAAGACCCAATCGCAAGATTGGGTCTTTTCTTGTATATGGAACGGAAAAGATAAAATCTTTTGCTGGGATTACTTGTACAGAAAGCTATATGCAATATAGCTAAATAAAGTTGGATAAAATTGGACAAAAATAATCCGTTTTATCCACAAGGAAGGATGGATTTTTGAGAAAACAGCAGAAAAAAACATAAAATTTTCTGTTTACGATATTAGTATTCAGAAAACAAGGGGAAAATCAAGCAATATATATAAAAATAATTTAATATTGTTGAAATTTATATATATTATTGCTATAATACAATTAATCCGTTTATCTCTGAAGATAATTTGTTTCCAAAACAGTGCTCCGAAGGGCACTGTTCAAAAGCCGATTTTTAAGTTTAAGGAGGAATATCTTATGAAAAAGTGGTCAAAATGGTTGGCACTGGCTTTAGCCTCCGCACTAACATTGAGCGGATGCGGTAACAGCGATACAGAAGAAAAACCAACTACCGAGCCGGAAAAAGAGCCGACCACCGCTGAAAACCAGACCCAACCAGAGAAGGAAGAATCGAAGGACGCAAGCGGAAAGCACGAAATCAAAGATTTGGTGACCTCCCAGCTAGTTGTCAATGAGATGGAAACTTTCAATATGCTGTACTCTCAGAGCCAGAAAGAGTTTGATGTGCTCTGTAACAACTGGGACGGTCTGTTGGAAGTTGACCCGCATGGTGTGCCGATTGCCGGCATTGCAAAGGACTGGGATACAGAGGACGGCGGTCTGACCTGGACCTTCCACCTGCGCGAAGGAGTAAAATGGGTAGACGTCAACGCGGAGGAGAAAGCTGACTGCAACGCATGGGACTTTGCTTCCGGTCTGGAGTGGGTGCTCAACTTCCACAAAAATGACTCGGCAAATACCTCTATGCCTCTGGAAATGATTAAGGGTGCAAACGAGTACTATGAATACACCAAGACCCTGAGCAAAGAGGAAGCCGATGCGCTGACTGCCGGCGAAGGTTCCAAGTTCCTGGAGATGGTCGGCATCGAAATCCCGGATGACCATACCGTCATCTACCACTGCATCGACCCGAAACCTTACTTTGACTCGGTTGCAACCTACTCTTGCCTGTTCCCAATCTCTCAGGCAATGGTCGACGAGCTGGGTGGACCGGACGGCGTGCGCGCCATGAATAACGAAACGATGTGGTACAACGGTCCATATCTTATGACCACCTACATCCAGGGCAATGAAAAAGTTCAGACCAAGAATCCAAAATATTGGGATACCGAGTGCAGCCTTTTCGATACTGCCACCATCAAGATGGTTGAATCCAATGACGTCGCTTTCCAGTTGTATCAGGCGGGCGAGCTTGACTATGTCGGCTTGAATGAAAGCAACCTGACCACCATCTACAACAGCGACAGCAACGCACACCATGACTACCTGGTTGAAAAGCTGCCGACGAAATACTCCTGGCAGCTGCACTTCAACTTTGCAAAGAACAAAGAGGACGGCACACCGGATACCAACTGGAACCTGGCGGTTGCCAACGAAGCCTTCCGTCTGTCCTGGTACTACGGACTGGACCTGGGTCAGTACTATCCTCGTATCAACGCCATCAACCCGATGAGCTGTGAAAATAACTGCTACACCATGAAGGGTCTGGTTTATACCTCCGACGGTACCGATTATACCGAACTTGTTAAACAGGAGCTGGGTATCCAGGAAAATGGTGAGACACTGGCAAGATTGAACAAGGAAAAAGCGCAGCAGTACAAAGAGCAGGCGATGCAGGAGCTGAGCGCACTGGGTGTTACCTTCCCAATCAGCGCTGACTACTACATTTCCGCTTCCAACCAGACTGCTCTGGACAGCGCAAACGTTCTCAAACAGGTATTCTCCGACAGCTTGGGCGACGATTATGTAAAACTGAACATCAAGACCTATGTTTCCAGCTCAAGACAGGAAGTTTACACCCCCAGACTGCACTCCATCGTACAGACCGGCTGGGGCGCAGACTACGGTGACCCACAGAACTATCTGGGTCAGATGACCTACGGAAACGAAACCGCTTACTTCCCGAACAGCTACAACTATGTCAACGAGGTGGAAGTCAACGAGAACACCCAGGCTCTGATCGATGTCTTCAAGACCCTGAGCGATCTGGTCAACGAAGCCGACCAGATCCACGACGACTTGGATGCCCGTTACAAAGCGTATGCCAAAGCAGAAGCTTACCTGATTGAGCATGCGATTGTGGTTCCAACCTACTACGACGTTGGCTGGTGCCTGAGCAAGATCAATCTCTACACCCAGAGAAACGCAATGTTCGGCTGCCAGAACGGCAAGATGAAGAATTGGGAAACTGCTGCTGACGGTTATACCACCGAAGAAATGAACTCTCTGAAGGAAGCTTTCCTGGCAGAGTAAAAAGAGTGGATGTCAGCACAAAACCTTGCAAATGATTTTTAGCTAAATTCGAAAACGTCCATACAGAAAGCAAAAGAGCCATGTCCAACCGGACATGGCTCTTTTGTGCTGACAAAAACAGCAATAAAATGGCGTCCCCGGGCAGATTCGAACTGCCGGCCTTTCGCTTAGGAGGCGAACGCTCTATCCTACTGAGCTACGGAGACAAAAGGTTTTCTCAACTTTCTTAGTTTACTATTTTACGCTGGGTTTGTCAATATCTGCATCCCAAAGACAGGTCATGCCACGGGAAAGCGGTGGAAAAGGCAAAAAGATGTGTACCCCCTCTTTTCTATCGAAGGAAAAAGTGATATAGTAGTTGTCGGGTAAGAAAGAGAACGTTGTAATTTTACAGCGCAGGATCAATGATCACAGACAGGAGGAAGGAAATGAGGCTAGAGAAATCCTGTGGAGCACTGGTTTACCGCAGGAACCGAGAACAGATTGAACTGCTGCTTATCAAAAACAGATATGGAGGGCACTGGTCTTTTCCAAAGGGTCATGTGGAAGGAAGAGAAACCGAGGTGCAGACCGCTTTGCGGGAGGTCAAAGAGGAAACAGGATTGGACATCAGCCTGCAATCCGGTTTTCGTCATGCGGTAGAATATTTTCCCCGACCAAACGTCAAAAAGCAGGTGGTCTACTTTTTGGGTGAAGCCACCAGCAATGACCTGCATATGCAGGAGGAAGAAATCAGCCGCATCATCTGGATGGATATTCACAAGGCGTACCACATGGTCACCTTTAAAAATGATAAAAATCTGATTTGGATGGCGGGAAAACGCCTCCAGTAAATCCGGCAGGTCACAGATCAAGACCTGCCAACGAAAGGAAGAATGACATTGATGAAAGCGGTTAGAAAACGCTCGTCCAGCAATCCCGCCCGCATCATTTCAGAAAGCTTTGTAGCGGTGATTGCCATCGGGACGCTGCTGCTGTGGTTGCCGATTTCCTCCCGGGACGGGCAATTCACCCCGCTGCTGGATTCCTTATTTACAGCGACCAGCGCTACCTGTGTAACCGGGTTGGTGCTGTATGACACCTGGACCCACTGGAACCCGTTGGGACAAGGGGTGCTGCTGATGCTGATTCAAATTGGAGGGTTGGGTCTGGTGACCCTGACCAGCTTCTTCAACCTGGTGGTCGGCAAAAAGCTGGGACTGCGTGGCATGAAACTGGCGTCGGAGTCAATCAACTCCACCAGCTTCGGGGATGTTCCGCATCTGCTGCGGATGATTTTTACCTTTACCTTGACGGTGGAAAGCATCGGAGCGGTTTTGCTGGGACTTTATTTTGTGCCCGCCTATGGGTTGCATGGGGTGTTTATCGCCATCTTCTTGGCGGTGTCGGCTTTTTGCAATGCCGGCTTTGATATTTTGGGCTTTTTGGGAGAGTACACCTCGCTGATGACCTTTAACGGGCGGTATCTGGTGATTTCATGGCGCTGATTATTGTCGGCGGGCTGGGCTTTATCGTCTGGAATGACCTGCTGGCATACCGCAAGACCAAAACCCTGCTGCTGCATACGAAGGTGGTTTTGTTGACCACCGCTTTTTTAATTTTCATCGGCACGGTCTGCTTTATGCTATTTGAATGGAACAATCCGGCAACCTTGCAGCCGATGGGGATGAAGGAGAAGATCGGCGCTTCGCTGATGCAATCGGTTACCATGCGTACCGCCGGCTTTAACTCGGTGGATTTGTACGCCATGCGGGACTCTACCAAAGTCTTTTCGATTGTTCTCATGTTCATCGGTGCAGCGCCGGGCTCGACCGGAGGTGGTATCAAGGTGACTACCATCGCGGTCATCATTATGACGGCGGTCTCCATCATCCGCGGCAAGGAGGAACCGTATCTGCTCAAACGCCGCATCGCTGCTAACGTGGTTTATCGTTCGCTTGCCATTCTGTTTTTGGGTGTTGTGACGGTGGGTGTTACCGCCATCACCCTGATGGCAACCAGTCCGCTGGAGGCAAATGGATTGACCGGCATCGACGCTACCTTTGAGGCGGTGTCCGCCTTTGCGACCGTCGGGGTGTCCAGCGGCTCCACTGCGATTGGCTCCCCCTTCTCGAAGGTAATGCTCATCCTTTCGATGTTCATCGGCAGGGTAGGACCGGTTTCTTTTGGACTTTCCCTGGCGGCACAGCAGAACGTCAGCCGCAAGCTGATTGTGCCGGAGGGCAGAATCGTTGTTGGTTAACAACCGGACAAATTGTACAGCATCCGCATAGAAGCTATGTGGATGCTGTTTTTTGTGCAATGCAAAATAAAAAAGGGGAACCTTTTGAGCGGTGGCGACGAAATACAGGTAACAGGAGCAAGGGAGGGAAATGGATGGAAATCGAGGTGGTATCCGAGCTGATTGAGCAGTACGGCACGGAGGTAATGATTTTTTGCCGCAGGCTGACCGGCTGTGTGCCCGATGCACAGGACCTGTATCAGCAGACCTTTTTAAAGCTGATGGAGATGCGGGTGAGGATAGAGCGGGAGAAAAATCCGCGGGCGTTTATATTTGCAGTTGCCAACAGTATCTGGAAGAACGAGCGCCGTAAGCTGATGCGGCGCGCCTTGATTGCACCCAGCTTCAACCTAGAGGATGAACAAACCCAGGATGCACTCGAGCTGCCCGACACCGAGGACACCCAGCAGCAGGTGATGGAGCGGATTTGCCGACAACAGCTTT
>ENA-ORTM01003417-ORTM01003417.1-human-gut-metagenome-genome-assembly--contig:-NODE-3417-length-10941-cov-3.764652_pt1 | contig 10941 bp, 8 predicted proteins | sample MGYA00241909_ERZ509182 | MGnify/ENA primary metagenome ERZ509182 (study PRJEB26280, sample SAMEA2338855) | human gut metagenome | biome: human gut; feature: human-associated habitat; material: faeces...
TTGGCCCTGGCCCTCCACTGGTACAATCCCCTGGTCTGGCTGGCCGCCGTCCTGTCCAGGCGGGACGGGGAGCTGGCCTGCGACGAGGCCGCCATCCAGGCCCTGGGAGAGGGCGAACGCATCCCCTACGGCAAAACGCTGCTGTCCCTGATTCCGGTGCGGACGGGTCCCGGCTCTCCCCTGCTGTCCGCCACCACCATGACGGCAGATAAGCGGCAGCTGAAGGACCGGATCACCCGCATCGCCCAGGGACAACAGACCCGGGCAGCGGCTTTGTTTCTGGTTCTGGCGCTGGCAGCGGGCGTCTGCGCCGTCACCTTCACCGGGGCCAAGGCGGATGGGGAAACCGGCGGTGTCCGCTCCCTCACCGGCGACGAGCTGGCGTATTTTAATGAGGAGTTCTTCAATCAGGAGGGTACTTACAGCATCCGCAACCAATTTTTGAACTCCCTGTACGAGAAGCCGGAGGACATCGACCTCTTTGAGCTGTTCTATTGCGGCACGGGGATCGACGCGCCTATGACCGATGAGGAGCTGCGGCAGGTGGGCAGCTTTGACACCGCAGGGGAGCTGATCTGCCCTGTGGACAAGATGTCCGTGGAGGCCATCAACCAGGTGCTGCTGGAGAACACCGGCCTCACGCTGGAGGAGACGGGGCGGATCGGGATGGACTACTTCCAGTACCTCCCGGAGTATGATGCCTACTATCACAGCCACGGGGATACCAACTACTTCTCGGGCGTCAACATCACTGCCGGGGAGCGGGTGGGCGATACCATCCGGCTCTACTACGACGACACGTTCCATGTTGACGGCTGGAAGTGCGTGACACTGGAAGAACAGGCCGACGGCTCCTACTGGTTTGTCTCCAACCAGCCCAGTGAGCGGCCCGCCATCCCTACCGTGTACCCGGAGGGGGAGCCGGTGCTGACCATTCCGCTGACAGACCTCACACCCTATGAGCCGGAGACCATGGAGGCCATTCGGCACCGGAATGACTGCGCCGAGCGTGGCACTGGCTATATCATGCACACCGAGGACGGCGATGAACTCTCTGTCCGCACCTATCTATCCACCGACGGCAATCTCTACGCCGCCGTGATTTATGACGAGGCGGCGGGCCGGGACGGGATGCGCACATGGGATGTGGGCTGCTTCTTCACCTTCCCGGAGCATAACACGCTGAGTTACAGCGATTCCGGCGGCTACGCCGTCTCCATGGACTCCTTCTCCGATCTGTTCGGCCATGATGGGCTGGTCATCCGTTACTCCGGCGAGCTGGACGAACATACAGGTGCCACCTTCCACGACTATTACTATTTCGACACCGAGGGAAATCCCGTCCTCCTGGCCCGGGTCTACGGTGACACCGCCCAGTTCGACCTGGATGGCAATGGCGCAGACGAGTTGTGTGCCTCTTCGGCAAACACCGCCCAGATCTTTTTCCAGCGGGATGGGCGGATCTATGAGGCGGACATCGACGAGGATTTGAAACAGGCTTGGCCGGACGCGGAGTACTTGAGCTTCAACCGTTGGGACGTGAGCCGCCGGAATCTGGCCCTGTGGGCATTCGTCCCCATTCCCGACAGTCCCCAGGACGGCACCGCCGACCGGTGGCTGTACTTTGATGGAGAAAACCTGCTGGTGTACCGGGACGGCCGTGCCACGGCGGACCACTTGATGGAGGGCGCGGAAGCGCCGGAGGACGTAATGGCGGTCCTGCGGGACTACGTGCAGGAGCAGTACACCGGCGACCATGAGGGGTTGCTGTTCGTGGAGGGCGGCGACTTTGTCCCCGCCCCGCTGGAATATGACGACTGGCGGATTGAGTCCATCGAGGGCCCCTCCTATGTATCCGTGGGCGGCCTGGATTTTGCCATCTGGAGCATGAACTATGAACTGCACACCACCACGCCGGAGAGCGTCATTTTGGCCGGCGGAACGTACATGACCGAGGACTGCTGGGTCAGCCCCGGTTACCCCGGGTGTGACTACTTCTACTTCCAACTGGACGAGGGCGGAACCCGCACCTATCTGTATCACCGCATGGAGAACGACTGCGTCCCCGGAACAGAGCTGTTTTTCTCAGACATGGCCTACCAGCTCCGGGAGATGGGGCTGCTGTCCTTCTATGACCTGACGGGGCGGGAGCTGCTGGATATCAGCTGCAGTCAGCCAGTCCACTTCTTCAACACGCTGTCGGAGACGAACCTCTCGGAGCAGTCCCAGGCCCTTGCCGCCATGGCGGCCTGTGTCGCCGCCGGAGACGATCCCGGCACTCAGGAGATCTATGACAGCATTGCCCATTATATGGAAATCTTCTCCGATGATCTGACAGACGGCGGTCGGGCCGCGTGGCAGGCGCTCCAGTCTGCCCTGTCCAGCTGGACAGCGGCGGGAGATGGCACGGTCTATGAGAGCGGCGGCCTCTCCCTGTGGGTACCGGAGGGCTGGGCGGATATGGCGGTGGTCACCGCTGAGGACGGGCATCGGCCCGTGAATTCGGATCAAAAAAGAGAGCGGCCGAAACTCCGGCCGCTCTTTTCTGCGCTCACTGGGCCAGGAACACCAGGTTCCGGTCCGTGATGAAGTTGGGGATACTGTACACGACGCAGATGGCGTCGATGCCGTTTTCCGCCGCGTACTGGGCGGGGGGCATCCGGTAATACCGCGGGTCCAGCAGGTGGACCTCGGCAAAGCTCTGGGCCAGGAAGGGTGCCAGGGCGTCGGAGTAGGAATCCCGGATCAGCAGGAGCTTGCCGCCGTCTCGGGCGTTCTCATTCCGGATGACGCACAGGGGTTGGTTGCCGCCCAGGAAGGAGGCGTATTTGTCCTTCTCGGTCAGATAGCTCCGGTCGTACAGTATGCTGGGTTCCGGAGAGCCGGTGCGCCAGGAGGTGACCGTGAGGCCGTCCTCCTTTACCCAGAATTCCATGGTGTCCGGCGTCAGCCAGTGGATGCCGGACTGGGAGTACAGCGTGCCGACAAAGCTGGTGCTGGCAATCTCTGGTGTAAAGCTTTCCTGCTTTAATGATTCTCTTCCCAGGACTTCCAGCAGAGCATTGGCCCCATAGAAGGCCCCGAGGGACGTCCAGTGGTGGTCTGTGCGGTAGAAGATGGGCTCGTCGGCGTGAGCGGTCAGGGCGGCGGAGAAGTCGATCATGGGCAGCCCCAGGCCCGCCGCCTGGGCAAGGTAAGCGTTCTGGTCCCAGGACTCCGCGCCCTCCGGCAGTTTGTCCCGCCACACCTCCGCCGCGGAGGGGATCAGCCCCAGATACATGGGGATGTCCGACTTCTCCGCCAGCTGGGAGACGTAATTCAGGTTCGCCTTCTCCAGGCCGTCCGCAGGGGCGTCCACCTTGGAGATCAATGTTTCGCCTTCACAGAGATAGATGTTGTTGAACAGCCGTTTGCCGATCAGCTGCTCCGTCCGGGCCTTCAGGCCCGTCCACTGGTCCCGCAGGGGAAACTGGTCCTGGACGTAGGCCTCCACGTCCTCCATATAGCTGCCGTCCAGCACGCTGGACAGAGTCAGTGCCGGCCGCTGCTGGAGGGTGCGGTTCTCCACGTCGGACCGCTCCCGGTCCGGCAGGAGCATCTGCCACACCATCAGCCCCCCCAGAAAGAGGCAGAACACCGCTGTGAGAAATCTTGCGTATCGTTTGGACAAGGTCTCTGCCTCCTCTCAGAACCGGAAATACAGGAAGGGGTTGTAGCTGCCGTCCACCAGATAGGCCGTGCAGACCACCAGGGAAAGGCCCATGAGCACCGGGGTGGCCAGCTGTTCTGCCTGCCGGGGCAGCTTCGCCCACAGCCGCTGGCCCAGAGCGGTGGAAGCCAGCACCAGTACCGCCAGTGTCACGGCGTAGCTCCGCAGCCGGAACAGGTCCGCCCCGCTCCAGAGCGGCGCACCGCCGAAACAGGCGGCAAGGTAGTCCCCGCACACGCCCAGGTCCACCATGGCAAAGAGGCCCCAGCCCACGAACACCACGATGAGGGTGTAGAGGTGCTTGAGGATCGCCGGGGTCTTCTCCAGTACGCCCCGAAGGACGTACCGCTCCAAGATCAGCCAGGCGGCGAAGTACAGTCCCCACAGGATGAAATTCCAGCTGGCCCCGTGCCAGAAGCCCGTGCAGAACCAGACGATCAGGAGGTTCCGGATGGTCCTGGCGGTGCCGCCCCGGTTGCCTCCCAGGGGGATATACAAATAGTCCCGGAACCAGGAGGTCAGGGACATGTGCCACCGCCGCCAGAAGGTGCCCACGGAGTCGGCGCAGTAGGGGTGGTCAAAGTTCTCGTTGAACCGGAAGCCGAAGATCCGCCCCAGGCCGATGGCCATGTCGGAGTAGCCGGAGAAATCGAAGTAGATCTGGAAGCCATAGGCGGCGAGGCCCAGCCAGCCCCCCAGCACCGTCAGCGTCCCGGCCCCCTGAGCGGCGAGGCAGTCCTCCCACAGGGCGCCGATGGAGTTGGCCAGCAGCACCTTCTTGGCAAGTCCCACGCAGAACCGCCGGGCCCCCAGAGCGAAGTTCTCCGACGTGTGGAGCCGGTGCCGCAGGTCCGCTGCCACCGTCTTGTACTGGACGATGGGTCCGGCGATCAACTGGGGGAACATGGTGACGAAGGCGCCGAAGTCCACCATGTTGCGCTGGACCGGTGCGTCCTTCCGGTACACGTCGATGGTATAGCTCATGGTCTGGAAGGTATAGAAAGAGATGCCGATGGGCAGCGGGATGCCCAGCTGGGGCAGATCAATGCCCGGGATCAGGGACAGATTGGCTGCGATGAAGTCCCAGTACTTGAAAAAGCCCAGCAGAGCCAGGTTGAAGATCACCGACTGGGCCACGAACCACCGGGCCTTTTTGTCGTCACTGCGGAACTTCTCCACCAGCAGACCGTGGGTGTAGTCGATGATGATGGAGAGGAACATGATGACAATGTACACCGGTTCTCCCCAGCCGTAGAAGAGCAGGCTCACCACCAGCAGCACGAAGTTCCGCCACCTCAGCGGCGAGAGAAAGTACACCAGCAGCGTCAGCGGCAGGTAGAGAAATAAAAATGTCAGGCTGCTGAAGACCACCGGCGCCCCTCCCCTCTTCTCCGTTTCACACAGCCAGCCGCGGCGGTGCCGCGGCTGGCTGCCTCCTTACGCAAAGAGCGCATTGAACTGCTCCGCGATCTCCTCCTGATGGTCTGCCGTGGCAATCATGGCCACATAGGTTCCATTCTGGACTACCTGTGCGTTGGACCAGGTCTCCATGGACTCCGGATACCAGGCGCCGCCCTCTGCCTGGGCGTCCACCCGGTCCTGCAGGATGGAGGCGGCGGTGGCAGCGTCCTCCTCCGTCCCGCACTCCGCCAGCACGATCTCATTCACCACGGCGCTGATCATGGGGGCTTTGGCGATCAGCTGCTTGGTGGCCACATCGGCCAGGCCGGGATAGGAGCCCTCCAGCATGTCGCCCTCCAAGTTCATCATCATGATGTCCTCTTCGCCGCTGGAGGCGGCGTCCTCCGCCCAGCCGTACTCCTCCGCCAGGGTGTTGTAAAAGGCCGTCAGATCCACAGTCTTGTCCGTAGTCTTGCCGCCGCAGGCGGTCAGCAGGCCCATCGTCAGCAGCGCCGACAGCGCCAGGGTCAAAAATTTCTTCATGGTGTATTGATTTCCTTTCTGAATGTTCTCGGGGAATACAGACGGACCTCTCCGCTGAAAAGTTCCCTCTCACCGCCAGTATTTCCAATTTTTTTTCTTTTACCATCCCATCCGCCCTGCCCTTGCAATTCTCCGCCGGAGGCGGTATCATGGCTCTATCACAAGGAAAAAGGCGGGAGATCACAATGTACAGTTTCCGAAACGATTACAGCGAGGGCGCCCATCCCAAGGTCCTCCAGGCCCTGGCGGACACCAACCTCCGGCAGACCGTGGGCTACGGCATGGATCCCTGCTGCCAAGCCGCGGCGGATACCATCCGCCGCCTCTGCGCCGCGCCGGATGCGGCGGTTCACTTCCTGGTGGGCGGGACGCAGGTGAACCTCGTCACCATCGACGCGTTTCTGCAGTCCTATGAGGCGGTGGTCGCCGCCCAGACCGGCCACGTCAGCACCCATGAGACCGGCGCCATCGAGGCCACCGGACACAAGGTCTGCACCGTGGAGAGCCCTGACGGCAAGCTGACCCCGGCCCTGGTCGAGTCCGTTCTGGCGGGCCACAACGGCACGGAGCACATGGTGCTGCCCCGAATGGTGTACATCTCCGACACCACGGAGATCGGCACGGTCTACACCCGGGCGGAGCTGGCCGCCCTGCGGCAGTGCTGCGATGTTCACGGCCTGTTCCTCTATCTGGACGGCGCCCGGCTGGGCTCCGCCCTCACCTCCCCCGACAACGACCTGACATTGCCGGAGCTGGCCGCCCTCACCCACGCCTTCACCATCGGCGGCACGAAAAACGGCGCCCTCTTCGGGGAGGCGATGGTGCTCACCCGTCCCATGCCTCACTTCCGCTGGCACATGAAGCAGCGGGGCGCCGTGCTGGCCAAGGGCCGGCTGCTGGGACTCCAGTTCCAGGCCCTGCTGGAGGACGGGCTCTACTTCGACCTGGCCCGCCGCGCCAACGAGCTGGCCTTCCGGCTCCGGGACGGCGTCGCGGCCCTGGGATATCCCTTCCCGGTGGCCTCCCCCTCCAATCAGCAGTTCCCGGTACTGCCCAATGAGACGGTGGCAAAGCTCCAGGAGATGGGCTATGAATTTGAGACCGACCACCCGGTGGATGCGAACCACACCTGCATCCGTCTGGTGACCAGCTGGGCCACGCCGGAGACGGCGGTGGAGGACTTCCTCAGGGACCTGGCCGGGTGCTGAACATCCAAGGGACCGCCAAACAGGCGGTCCCTTTTTGTGTGGTGCTTCCCGCTCTGCTGGCCCATGGGAGCTGTCAAACTCTCTCGTGCTTTTGTTCGATTTCTGCTTGACAGAAACGTTTGTTCGAGTTACAATGCAATTAGAACAAAAGTTCGATCAAGGAGGTTTTTTCCATGAGCGGCTGGACTTTCTTTTTTATTCTGGTAGGCGTGGTCTTTCTGACCTCTCAGCTCTTCCGGGTCATCGACGCCATCGAGCGTCCCAACCGGCGGCATGACCGGCGGCGGACAGCCCTGCGGTGAGATGGACGTTCTGGAAAAGCTCACCATCCTGACGGACGCGGCCAAATACGATGCGGCCTGCACCTCCAGCGGTGGGAACCGGAGGGCCAAGGCGGGGTATATCGGCAATACCACCTCCTCTATCGCCGGGTGCTGCCACTCCTTCTCCGCCGACGGGCGATGCGTGACCCTTTTGAAGGTGCTGATGACCAACCGGTGCGTGTATGACTGCAAATACTGCGTCAACCGCCGCAGCAATGAGGCGAAGCGGGCCATGTTCACCCCGGAGGAGCTGGCGGACCTCACCATCCAGTTCTACCGCCGGAACTACATCGAGGGGCTGTTCCTCTCCTCCGGCGTGTACCGCTCCCCGGACTATACCACGGAACTGATGATCCGGGCGCTGCGGATCTTGCGGGAAGAGTACCGCTTCAACGGCTACATCCACGCCAAGGCCATCCCCGGCACGGCTCCGGAGCTGGTGGAGCAGATGGGGTTCCTGGCGGACCGGCTCAGCGTCAATATCGAGCTGCCGTCAGAGGCGGGACTTCGGACCCTGGCCCCGGACAAGACGAAGCAGGCCATCCTGGCTCCCATGGGGCAGATTCGGGTGCGGGGACAGCAGAGCCGGGAGGAGCTGGTGAAGTACCGCCACGCCCCCAGGTTCGCCCCTGCCGGGCAGAGCACCCAGCTGATCGTGGGGGCCACGGCGGACACGGACTTCCACATCCTGCGGCTGACCCAGGGGCTGTATGACCGCTACCAACTCAAACGGGTGTTCTACTCCGCCTACGTGCCGGTGGTGGAGCACGCCCTGTTGCCCGCCAAGGACACGAAGCCGCCCCTGCTGCGGGAGCACCGGCTGTATCAGGCGGACTGGCTGCTGCGGTTTTACGGCTTCCGGGCGGAGGAGCTGCTGGATGCAAGCCATCCGGACTTCAACCCCCAGGTGGATCCCAAGTGCAGTTGGGCCCTCCGGCACCTGGACTTCTTCCCGGTGGAGGTGAACCGGGCGGACTACGAGGCCCTGCTGCGGATCCCCGGCGTGGGCGTGGTCTCCGCCAAGCGCATTCTGGTGTCCCGCCGGGCCCGGAAGCTGCGGATCGAGGATCTGCCCAAGCTGGGGGTGGTGATGAAGCGGGCCCAGTATTTTCTCACCGCCTCCGGCCGCATGGCAGACGGCCTGCGGTTCACACCGGACAGCCTGCTGCGGAATCTGATCGCGGCGGAGCGGCCCTCCCTGCCCCAACCGGAGCTGGAGCAGATGTCCCTGTTTGCCCCTGTGTGAGGGAGGTTCCCCATGACCGAGATGATTTATGAATACGACGGCAGCTTTGAGGGATTCCTCACCTGCATCTTTGAGAGCTACGCCCAAAAAGAAGTCCTCACCGCCATCAGCTGCGGTGAGGACATTCCATTCACGTTGTTCCCTGTGCGGACCGTCCTGACGGACCGGGACCACGCCGCACGGGTATATCGGAAGGTGGTCAAGCTGTCGCCGGAGGCGGCGGACCTGCTGCGCCGCGGCTTTCTCACCTGCCTGCCGGACCGGGAAATGCACCTGTACCGTCTGGTGGTGAAGCTGCTGGAGGAGGGGCCCCGGTTCCTCCGGGATCTGTCCGATGAGACGCTGTATCCCATTCTGCGGGCGGTGCGCCACCTGAACGGTGAGGTCCACCAGTACAAGGGCTTCGTCCGCTTCTCCGACCTGGGGGGCGTACTGGGGGGCGAAATCGAGCCGAAAAACCGGGTCCTGCCCCTGCTGCGCCGTCACTTCTGCGACCGCTACCGGAACGAACGGTTCTTCCTCTACGACCGTACCCACCAGGAGGCCCTGTTCTACGCCGAGGGCCGCTCTGCCGTCCGGCCCCTGGAGCACTTCCAGATGGCCCCGCCGGATGAGGCGGAGGCCCGCTACCGCCTGCTGTGGAAGCGATTCTACGACACCATCGCCATCCGGGAGCGGGAAAACCCCCGCTGCCGCATGACCCACATGCCCAAGCGGTACTGGGGCACCATGACGGAATTCCAGGGGGAAGCGCATTTCAGGGCGAGAGGAACTCCCGCAACCGTTTCAGGCCCCGGCGCTCCAGCCGGGATACCTGCACCTGAGACACCCCCAGGATCCGGGCAGTCTGTTCCTGGGTCAGTCCCTTGAAGTAGCGGAGAAGAATGGTCATCCGCTCCTTCTCCGGCAGCTGATCGATGGACTCCCGCAGGGCGATCCGCTCCACCATGCCCTCCTCCGGGGCGTCCGTGCCCAGCATCCCCTCCAGGGTGAGGCCGTCTGCGGTCTCCCGCTGGAGGGACTCCGGCGTGTCCGTGGCGATCTCCACCTGGGCGATCTCCTCCGGCGTCATACCGGCGGCCTGGAAGCGGCGGATGACCAGTTTCATGGACTCTCCCACCTCGATGAGGTGGCCGTCCAGGTCGTAGAACCGGATCACCCGCTGGCCCCAGGGATGTTCCACCACCCCGCCCAGGGTTTGCAGGTGGGGATAGGCCCGCAGCTTTTGGAGGAATCCATCCAGGTCCTCCGTTTCAAAGGCCAGCTCCATGTTGTTGGGCTGGGGGTGAATCTGCGCCCGGGAGAGTCCCGTCAGCCAGTGGAAGTCCTGCTGAAGGGAGAGCCCGCAGGTAAAGGTGAGATTCCTGCCGTAGTCCTGGTAGAGCTCCAGGCCGAAAAGGTCCTCATAAAAGGCCCGGGCTGCGTGGATCTCCGCCACGGAGAGGACGGTGGTGAATGCTTTCATAGGGTACCTCCTGCTGTGTGTTTTCCCCATTTTACAGGGAAGCCGGGGAAATGGCAACCTGAATTTCCGTGAGGAACTCCGCCTCCTGGACGGTGTCCCGGTTGTCGATCTCATAGAGCTCAAAGGGGGTTCCCGCCAGGGTCAGGCCATGGGAGGCGGCGTAGGCCAGGACCTCCTGGACCCTGGAGCGGTTCTGCTGGTAGCTGCCCTGGTAGAAATAGGATAGGTAGACCCCGGCGGGCAGCACAAAGTCGTAGTCGGCCGCGTCCTCCTCCAGCACGGAGAAGACGGCGTCGTAGACATTGGGAATGCCCTGCATCAGTTCATCCATGGCCAGAAATGCCCCGAAGGTCTGGTTGCCGAAGTCCCGGATTTTGTCCTCATGCTTTCGGTGGAGCTTTTTCATCACGAAGTCCATCTCCTCATCCCGGGTGATGTGGGCGCTGAACTGGACGCAGGGGCGCTGGGGGAGGGTGCGGAGGGTGATGGCGCCGGGGACAATGCTCCGGGCCTCCGTCAGGGTGGCGATCCGCCTTTGGAGCAGGCGGGCCTTGGTTTGCAGCTCCTGGATTTGGGCCTGGACCAGGGCCTGCTCCTGGCGTAGCAGCGCCAGGGTGTGGTCCACGGTCTGCCCTTCCAAATAGTCTTTGATCTGCTGCATGGAAAAATCCAGCCGGCGCAGGTCCCGGATGACGTTGAGCTTGTACATGTCCTTCAAATTATATAAGCGGTAGCCGTTGGTATCCCGGCGCGGTTTGAGGATCCCCAGTTTCTCGTAGTAGCGCAGGGAGTCCACACCGATGCCATATAGCCGTGCGATCTCGTTGATTTTATAGTAATCTTTCACAAAAAACACCTGCTTAATTTATTTGAAATGATGGATGGAATGGCCTTGACTCTGGTATTATACCAGGGTTTATGATATCTATGCAAGTGAGGTTATAATATGAATCATAAAAAGCAGTTTTTTAAATTTGTAATTCCCAGCGTGGTATCCATGCTGGTCTTCAATCTGTATACGATGGTGGACGGTATTTACGTAGCCC
>ENA-ORTM01003425-ORTM01003425.1-human-gut-metagenome-genome-assembly--contig:-NODE-3425-length-10920-cov-3.899034_pt1 | contig 10920 bp, 9 predicted proteins | sample MGYA00241909_ERZ509182 | MGnify/ENA primary metagenome ERZ509182 (study PRJEB26280, sample SAMEA2338855) | human gut metagenome | biome: human gut; feature: human-associated habitat; material: faeces...
AAGTTAAGACCTTCAGCTGCAGAAACACAAACTGCGCATAGTTATTCAAATTAGCGAGCCGAACCACATCGTCTTCGTAGTTACGAGGATCTTGAGTCTCATTGTCAAGTTTGTATTCAAGTATGCTATTATCGGGAAAGAAGTTGCGCACCACTTCAATTCTTTTATTTCCAAGCATAAAAACAATTCGCGTTGACGCATAATCTTTGTCTACTTCAGAAATTCTACCGTCAAAATATTGTAAATAGTAATTATTTCCTCGATCAAGGGTGTCGATAGATTTCAACTTTTTATTTGTCGGATTTATTCTGCCGGTAATAGCAAAGTTAACACAGTTCAATAAAGTGGATTTGCCAATGCCATTAGCTCCCATAAGACATGATACGGGTTTAGAGAAATCCATAACAACAGATTGCTCACAGTACAGAGAGAAATTTGTGAGCTCCAATTTTATAATATTGGGCAAATAGATATCAGGCATAAGGTTACCTACTTTCTGCAGATAATGAGAGACTCTCTAAGTCGTACTTTCTGCTGGTTTTCATCTACACATTGGCTGGATGTTCTCAACTTCCTAAGTGCATTGACGCTATCTAATTCCCAACCGTGGGTAGTTGCAATATCTGCCAATATCAAGTCAACAGGAATTTCAACTCCTGAATAGGCAGAGGTGCTTACGACAAACCAGAGTTGAGAATTTTGTTTTGCAATTCTATATGATTGCTTTAATACTTCTTCCATATCATAAAAGTAGGAAGAAACCATTTGAGGTATATTGGCATTCCACAAGGTATCTTGTTTGGCTGTGAGTTTTTGTACAATACCTGTTACCCAAGGCGAAGTTGAGCTATCCTTTCTATCCCATTTGCATTGCACATGCGAACGCAGAGTTTGCTTTCTGAGTTGCATTAGTTCGCTATTATCTTTAACGAATTTCCCTAAGAAGAGTTCTGGGCGGTATATATCAGAGTAGTCGAATGAGTTTAAATATGGCGGAGAAAATATAATCAAATCAGCCGAATCGTGTTCTGACGCTTGTAGCAGTTTCCGGGTATCCCCCTGCGTAATATCTCTTGTGCCCTCTAATAGCGGACTTCTTTCTAAATCGGATATCATTTGCAATGCGTTTGCCTTAAAAGTATCTCGCAAGTTCGCGCCAGTATAGTTGAGTGCTTTCCAATTCTTTAAATACCGTAGACATTTTCCATCCTTTTTTGCGTTACAACATTGCATAGCCGATGTGATTAGAGCCAGAAGGAAGAAGTCTTTATATTCAGAAAGAGAAATGTGCTGGTATAGGGCTTCGTATGCCCTGAGTACATCTAAATTAAACAGCCACTTCCCGTTCTCTCCGGAACCAGTAAATGTAGAGACCCCTTCTAAAGGACTCTTCAATCTGAATGGACGTTGAACTAAGATGCGATTTAACTCTTTCGTATAGTCATGAATCGATTTTGTACGTTGTTGGCATTTTGTTTTTCCAACAAAGCTCATAAACGGGTTTACTTCATAGCCTATAGCATTACAACGACTTTGCAATGCTGTGAGTGGACTTGTTCCGGAGCCAGAAAAGGGATCCAGAACAGTGAAGGAAGTTGATTTATTATCCTTCTTGGTCTCTCGTATAGCACGTTCAACCAGAGTTAAACTAAAACCTTCTTTGAATTCATACCAACGATGTCTGGGTTGTTCCATATTGGCGGAAAAATTTGGAATACAATCCTCTCCGTATGAATGTTCCCAAACTGCGTTTATAGTTTCCATGACTTTCACCTTGTACCAATAGATTTTGCGCTGGCATGAGTATATATTACGAAAATATATTTTATCTATTATATCTGGATTTGGTGATTTTGACAATATCTCCTTCTCCGTTTTTCGAAAAAAGATGTCGCTTACTGGAGATAGTTATGTAAATCCCTCAAATCCTGCGCCGCAATAGACAAAGAATAAGAAAAACCCTCTGAAATCCACGATTTCAGAGGGCTTTTGGTCCGAGTAGTGCGGCTCGAACGCACGGTCTCCTGGTCCCAAACCAGGCGCGATACCAACTTCGCTATACCCGGATATTCAATTTCTGCCATGATACCACGGCGGAGGGGAAAATCAAAGATTTTTCTGTCTGTGGTCATTCCTGTGGTCAAATCCGCTTTTATGCCGCTTTCGACAATCGTGAAAAGTCCCGCAAACGCAGGCGTCACAAGGCTTTGCGGCGTTTTACAATGCCCCGTCCCGGATACCGCCACGGCACTCCCAAAGCTGGCGCGCTACCAACTGCGCTATACCCGGATATTCGATTTTTCTGCATGATACCATGCGGAGAAGGAAAAAGCAAGTTTTTCGTGTCTGTGGGCAGTGCTGTGGTCAAGGCCGGTTTTGCGGGGGGATCTTCAGGCGGGGGATTTCCGCCGCAGGCTACTGTCCCAAGGACTTCCAGGCTTTCACTTTTTGGGGAATGGATAGGCTCTCTATCCTCCCAAATCACGCGTGCTGCCAACTACGCTACATTTGGTCATAGATATTTCTCCCGCCCGGGGGCGTTCTTCCCCACATACGTGCGGCAATATACTCTGCGATCCGCCGCGTTGGCACTCTGGCACCATCTTTTACTGGATCGGGGACAGCACGATGGGTTCATTTTATACCTCTCTATTTTACCTGTTTCTCCGCCAAAGTCAAGTCTATTCGCTTCCGGCCGGTATGTCGGAAAGGCCGTCCGGAGGCTATGGGGCCTCCGGACGGCTTGACCAGGTCTCTTCACTTGGAAACGCAGAGTCGATTGTTCTCCACGGTAAGCTTGGCGGTGTCACCGGCCTTGAGGGTGCCGTCCAGCATCTTCTCGGCCACGGCGTCTTCCACCTTGCTCTGGATGGCCCGGCGCAGGGGACGGGCCCCGTACTTGGGATCAAAGCCCTCCTTAGCCAGCTCTGCCACAGCCTCGTCGCTGGCATCCAGGTGGATGCCCATGGTCTCCATCCGGGCGGAGACGGTCTTCAGCATCCGCCGGGCCACTTCCCGGATGTCCTCCTCCGTCAGGGGGCGGAATACGATGATATCGTCGATCCGGTTTAGGAACTCCGGGCGGAAGGTCTGACGCAGCTCCGCCATCACCTGCTCCCGGGCGGTCTCGAACTTCTTTTCAGCGTCAGGATCGGAGTCCCGCTCCTCGGCGGAAAAGCCCAGCTTGCTGCCCATGGCAGTGAGGCTGCGGGCACCGATGTTGCTGGTCATGACGATGACGGTGTTCTTGAAGTCCACCGTCCTGCCCTGAGAGTCGGTGATCCGGCCGTCATCCAGAAGCTGCAGCAGGATGTTCCACACATCCTCGTGGGCCTTTTCGATCTCGTCAAACAGTACCACGGAGTAGGGCTTGCGCCGCACCTTCTCCGTCAGCTGACCGCCCTCCTCGTGGCCCACATAGCCCGGCGGGGAGCCAATCAGACGGGACACTGTGTGCCGCTCCATATACTCAGACATATCGATCCGGATCATGGCGTTCTCATCGCCGAACATGGCCTCTGCCAGGGACTTGCACAGCTCCGTCTTTCCCACGCCGGTGGGGCCCAGGAACAGGAAGGAGCCGATGGGGCGCTTCGGATCCTTCAGACCCACACGGCCCCGACGGATGGCCCGGGCCACGGCCTTTACGGCTTCGTCCTGACCCACTACCCGCTCGTGGAGGGTGTCCTCCATGTGCAGCAGGCGGGTGCCCTCATCCTCCGTCAGACGGGTGACGGGGATACCGGTCCAGCCGGCCACCACGGCGGCAATGTCGTCAGCGTTCACCGGGCGGTGCTGGGTGTTGTTCTTGCGGCGCTTCTCCCGCTCCATCTCCACCTGCTCCTGGTAGTCCTTCTCAATGTCCCGCAGCTTGGCGGCGGTCTCATAGTCCTGCTTCTCGATAGCAGCCTCCTTGTCCTTGGCCAGGGCGGCGATCTTCTCCTCCAGGCTCTTCAGCTCCGGGGAGATCTCCTCCGTCTCCATCCGCACCCGGCTGGCAGCCTCGTCCATCAGGTCGATGGCCTTGTCCGGCAGGAACCGGTCGTTGATATACCGGGCGGAGAGCTTCACGGCGGCCTCCAGGGCCTCGTCGGTGATCTGGAGGCTGTGGTGCTTCTCGTACTTCTCCCGCAGGCCCTTCAGGATCTCCAGAGACGCCTCCTGGCTGGGCTCACCCACCTGCACCGGCTGGAACCGTCGCTCCAGGGCGGCGTCCTTCTCGATATACTTCCGGTACTCGTTCAGGGTGGTGGCGCCGATCACCTGGATCTCGCCCCGGCCCAGAGCCGGCTTGATGATGTTGGCGGCGTCCACGGCGCCCTCGGCGCTGCCGGCGCCCACGATGGTATGGAGCTCATCGATGAAGAGGATCACATTGCCGGACTTCCTGACCTCCTCCAGCAGCTTCTTAATCCGCTCCTCAAACTCGCCCCGGTACTTGGTGCCCGCCACCATGCCGCTGAGGTCCAGGGACAAAAGGCGCTTGTCCAGCATCTCGTCGGGTACGTCGCCCATAACGATCTTCCGGGCCAGACCCTCAGCGATGGCGGTTTTGCCCACACCGGGCTCACCGATCAGGCAGGGGTTGTTCTTGGTGCGGCGGGAGAGAATCTGGATCACCCGCTGGATCTCCCCGTCCCGGCCGATGACCGGGTCCAGCTTGCCGGCCCGAGCGTCGGCGGTCAGGTCCCGGGTGAACTCCTTCAGGGTCTTGTTCTTGCCGTTATCCTCCTTTGCGGGGCTGGTGCCGGAGCGGCCGGGATCGGCGGCCTGACTCCGGGGCATCTCACCCAGCTTCTGCATCAGGGCTGTGTACAGGTGACGGGCATCCACGCTAGCGGTGCGCAGGATGCGGACGGCCATATTGTTGCCTTCCCGCAGGATGCCCGCCAGCAGGTGCTCCGTGCCCACGTAGTTGTAGCCGCCCCGCATGGAGTCCTCCATGGCCAGCTCCACCACCCGCTTGGCGCGGGGGGTGAGGCCCTGGGCGGGATTGCTGCCGGGCAGACCGGCACCCACGCTCTTCTTGATGATCTCCACGATCATGTCATCGGTGAGGCCCGCCTCCGTCAGAACGGTGTGGGCCACGCCCTCCTCTTCCCGGATCAGGCCCAGCAGCAGGTGCTCCGTGCCCACGTAGCCGTGGCCCAGCTCACCGGCTGCCTCCTGGGAAAGCCGCAGGGCCTCCTCCGCCCTGGGCGAAAATTTGTTCTCATTCATAGTGTCTTACCTTCCTTTCCATGGGAAAGTCCCGTTTACTTGTTTTCCTTCTGCTCCTTGTGAGCGGCCTCCAGAGACCTGATCTGGTCCCGCAGCTCCGCCGCCCGCTCAAAGTTCTCCTGGTGCACAGCCTTCTTCATCTCCAGCTTCAGCGCGTTCATCTGGCGCAGATAGGCAAAGCGGCTCTGGTCCTCCTGGCCTACCAGGTCGTCCTTCTTTTCCTGCTTTGCCTCCTGCTGCTGGACAGGAGAGGCGCTCAGGGCCGGCATCTCGGCGAAGAAGTCGTCAAAGGGGTCCTCCAGCATCTTCATTCTCCGCCCCAGCAGGCTGGGCATGGGAGAGAAGAAATCGTCGAAGAAATCGTTTCCAAAGAGGCTGTTCCCGAAGAAGCTTTGCATCATCCGCTGGCTCTGGGCACCCAGCCGCTGGGTATAGCCCAGCTTTTCCGCGCAGTCGCTGCACAGGTGCTTCTCTTCCACATGGCCGTTCACGTTGCTCCGATACACAAAGGTAACTTCATTCTTACCACAATTTTCGCATTTCATAAATCAATTCCTCCTATCATCTGGAAACTGTGCGTGCTTATTGAAACATTTTTCCCCGCTGCCCGGGTCCCGGCTACACCTGCAGGATCAGCACCTGCTTCATGATGTCCGCCCGGACGGTGTCCCGGCTCTCCCGCGGGACCGCGGCCAGGGCCTTGTCGCCGACGGCGGCCAGAATGCTCCGGCCTGCGTTCTCCTCCAGGGCGCCGGCCTGGACCAGATTGTTCAGGATGGCCCGAGCGGAGGCCAGGTCCACCTGGCTGCCCAGGGTGTTGATGACCTGCATCAGCAGCGTCTGGCGGTCCACCCGGACCCGGGTGATCCGGATGTAGCCATTGCCGCCCCGGCGGCTCTCCACGATATAACCCCGCTCCGGGGAAAAGCGGGTGGACATCACGTAGTTGATCTGGCTGGGTACGCAATTGAAGCGCTGGGCCAGGTCATTGCGCTGGACCTCCAGCACACCACCGTCCGTCTCCTCCAAACTCTCCTGCAGGAAGCTGGCAATCAAATCGGAAATCCCCACGGATGATTCCTCCCTTTCCAAAGAACGCCTTGTCTCTTTGACTTTGACTTTCTTTAACCTTTTGTTCTGTGTTTAGTATAACACGCCCGAGCAAAATGTCAAGAGCTGAATTTTGACTTTCTTTGACCTATTTGAAAACAATTTATGAACAGTTAGTCTTGACAAACGTCATTTTTGGACGCTTTCCCGTATTTTTTCGAAAATTTAACCATAGAATTTGAACGGCTGGTACTTGCTTTTTTTAATTTGTATGCTACAATAGGGGTACAATTCTGATGGAGGTGCTTCCCATGGCTTACAAAATCACTTCTGCCTGCGTGAGCTGTGGCTCCTGCGCGGACGCTTGCCCCGCCGGTGCTATCAGCCAGGGTGATGACCAGTACGTCATCGATGCTGCCGCTTGCCTGGACTGCGGTTCCTGCAGCGACACCTGCCCCAACGGCGCCATCGTCCCCGAGGAGTAATCGAGGATACATAAAAGGTCCGCGAGCCAAAGCTCGCGGACCTTTTTGTCGTTTCGGCAACTGTAAGAAATCTGTAAGAGATTTCTCCATAGAGTTGTAAGAAATTGGTGTTATCCTGCCGGTGTTCCCCGCTGGAGTGAAGAAAGAGGCCCTTTACTCCCGTAATATTGGGGACAGCCGATTTGAAAGGAGACACACGATGAAACACGCTTGGAAGAAGCTGCTGGCAGCAGCGGTGCTGCCCTGTCTGCTGGCGGGATGCGGTGCCCTGGGAGGGCCGGAATCTGAGGTCCCCTCCATGGACCACTTGCTTGGCTTGACCCAGGAACAGCGGCTGGAGGACTACGACTACCTGGTCCAGACGCTGGGGGACAGCTATCTCTGCATGGGTGTCCGAGACCGGGACAACCCGGAGGACCCGTCGGCGGCCATCTTCCAGGCATACCGGGAGATGATCCAGGAAAGCGACAGCGACGAGGTATTCTATTCCGCTGTTTACAGCACACTGTTCCGCCTGGGGACGTACGGCCACCTCTGGATCGTGGAGCCGGATATGTACCGCGCCTACTGTGAGGCCTATGAGGACGGCGGCATCCAGGACCGGGAGCACTGGCGGGAGGTGCTGACGGACCCGGTGACCGTCCGGGGCTATGAAAGACTCCAGACGCTGCTGGATGCCTACGGCGAAGAGGACGGCACGGTCAATTCAGCCGATTCGGAGGAGCCTGCCGCGAACCTCCACACCCTGCTCCTGCCCGGCGGAGACGTGGGGTATGTGAAGATCGACAGCTTCCCGGCGGAATATGAGGACAGCTACGCCACAGACCGGGCGGCCCTGACGGACTTCTACCGCCAGGCGGCGGACTGCACGGATCTCATCATCGACCTGACGGACAACTCCGGCGGAAGCGAGGTCTACTGGCAGCAGCTGCTGGCGGCGCCCCTGACGGACCGTCCCCTCTCCTGCACCAACTATGCCCTGCTGGCGGAGAGCGGCAACAACCGCCCCTATATCCAGGAGGTGTTCTCCCCGGAGGAGCTGCACCCCATCGCGGACCTGCCGGATCTGCCCAAGCTGGAGCGGGACGGAATCCAGGCCGCCACCCACTTTGTGGAGAGCACCCTCTCTGTGGAGCCAGCGGCAGAGCGGGCCCCCTTCCACGGCCGCATCTGGGTGCTGGTGGGGCCAGCGGTCTACTCCGCCAGCGAGTCCTTCGCCGTGTTCTGCCAGGAGACAGGCTTCGCCACCCTGGTGGGCAGTCCCACCGGCGGCGACGGCATCGGGGCTCTGGATCCAGTCTTCCTGCAGCTGCCCAACAGCGGCATCCTGGTGCAGTTCACCATGATGTTCGGCCTGAACGGTGACGGCTCCAGCAGTGAGGAAACGGGCACCACGCCGGACATTCTCTCCCCTGCCGGGGAACCGGCTCTGGTGACGGCCCTGCGGGCCATGGAGGGAGTCGCATGACCGACCACTGTCTGGAGGAAAGCCGCGGCCTTTCCGGAGGAACGCCACAGGGGCTGCCCGCCTGCCCTCCCCCGTCCGCTGAATGCCTGGAGCGGTCCCGGGGCGGGCTCTCCCTCAATCATCTGAAGGCCGTGGCGGTGGCGGCCATGGTGATCGACCATATCGCCTTCGCCTTTGTCCCCGACGGCACCCTGTTGGCGATTCTCCTGCATTCCATCGGAAAAATCACCGGCCCCACCATGTTCTTTGCCGCCGTGGAGGGCTGTCACCACACCAGAAACCTCAACCGGTATCTGCTCCGCCTGGCTGTTTTCGCGCTGGTCAGCTGGTTTCCCTTTCTGTACTTCCACTTCGGCGGCGATCTGGCCGCCATCCAGCTGATGCGCCCCAATGTCATCTATACCATTTTTCTGGGCGTTCTGGCGGTCCGCATCCGCAGGAGCCCGCGCCTCTGCTCTGCCTGGAAGGTCCTGCTGATTTTGCTCCTGTTCATCCTGTCTGTCCCGGCGGACTGGGGCTACACAGGCGTGGTGATTATCCTGGTGTTCGACTATTATTATGGCAGTTGGAAGCACCAGGCGTTTGCCTACTGCATGGTGGTCATGCTGGACATGGGGGTGCTCTCCCTGCTGATCCACCCGTTTTTCGGACTGTTTTACGACCATGTCTTCCAGATCGACTGGGAGCTCTACGCCTACTCCGTCGAGTACGTGGGGGCGTTTCTGCCGCTGCTGCTCCTCTCCCGCTACACAGGCCGGCACGGAACCAGCGGCGGTTTTTCCAAGTGGTTCTTTTATATGTTCTACCCCCTCCACCTGCTGGTCCTGGGCTGGCTCCGGGCCGTGCTGTAAGTCTCGGCCCTCACGACCCGCAGGGGCCTGGACCGGCGGGCGATGAGAGCATCGGCCTGCTGCAGAAACTTCCATCACCCACCGGGCCAGCGGCAGCAAAAAGAGAAGGAGAGAACATGCAGTGGCCGCTCCGCGCCGTCCGCACGATCCGCCACGGGGCAGCAACTACAGGAATCGCAAAAGGCCCAGGCGTGCCCAAAGGCCAGACCAAATCGGCGCTTGCACCGATCGTCGCGCGGAGGGCCACTGCACCGGAGCGCGCCAACGCTTTTCTCTTTGGACCGTGCACGGCCCGTTTCTCTTTTGGCACGACAAAAGAGAAATGGGGGGGTGCATCCGCCCAGCCATCAGCATGGCTGAATCCCCGTCCCATGGGGACGGTCACATCATAAGAAACAAACGAGGTAATATCAATGGGCAAACTATTTGGAACCGACGGCATCCGCGGCGTGGTGGGGGAGAACCTCACTGCCGATATGGCCTTCCGCGTGGGGCAGGCCGTGGGCACTGTTCTGATGGAGGACAAGGGCAGCCGCCCCACCGTGGTGATCGGCAAGGACACCCGCATCTCCTCCGACATGCTGGAGTCCGCCCTGATGGCGGGGCTCTGCTCCGTGGGCAGCGACGTGAAGCCGGTGGGCACCATTCCCACCCCGGCGGTGGCCTATCTCACCGTGCAGGAAAAGGCTGACGCGGGCATCGTGATCTCCGCCAGTCACAACCCCTATGAGCACAACGGCATCAAGGTCTTCAGCGGACAGGGCTACAAGCTCTCCGACAGCGTGGAGGCCCGGATCGAGGAGAAGATCCTCTCCGATGCCCCCATGAAGGTCCGCACCCGGGGGGAGATCGGCCGCCGCCACCACGGCATGCGCCAGCTCAAGCGGGACTATATTGATTTCGTGGCCTCCACGGTGGAGTCCGACCTGGCGGGGCTCAAGATCCTGGTGGACTGCGCCAACGGCGCCGCCAGCGCCACCGCGCCGGAGCTCTTCGGCCGCTTCAAGGCCCACACGGACTTCATCAACTACGCCCCCGATGGCGTCAACATCAACAGCCACTGCGGCTCCACCCACCTGGAGGACTTGGCGTCCGCCGTGGTTCGGGGCGGGTACGACGTGGGCGTTGCCTTCGACGGCGACGCCGACCGCTGCCTGCTGGTGGACGAGAAGGGCGGCACCATCGACGGCGACAAGGTGATGGCGGTGTGCGCCCTGGACATGAAGCGCCGGGGCAAGCTCAACGGCAACACCATCGTGGCCACCGTCATGAGCAACCTGGGCCTTCACGAGTTCTGCCGCAACCAGGGCATCGGCCTCATCTGCACCGACGTGGGTGACCGGAACGTGTTGGAGAAGATGCTGGAAATGGACTACCGCATCGGCGGCGAGCAGTCCGGCCACACCATCTTCACCGGACTGGAGACCACCGGCGACGGCGAGGTGACGGCGCTGCAGTTCTTGCAGGTCCTTGCCCGCTCCGGGGAGAAGGCCAGCGTCCTGGCCGGGTGCTGCGCCACCTATCCCCAGGAGCTGGTGAACGTGGAAGTGCCTCACAGCGGCGGCGTGAAGGAGAAGATCATGGCCTCCGCAGAGTTGGCGGACGCGGTGAAGCGGGAAGAGGAGGCCCTGGGCGGCGACGGCCGGGTACTGGTGCGTCCCTCTGGCACCGAGGCGCTGATCCGGGTGATGGTGGAGGCCAAGACTGCCGAAACAGCCAAAGATGTGGCCTCTAAACTGGCAGATTTCATAAAAGCCATGAAAATCTGACGGGAACTTCCCGGCGTTTTCGATAAAAACCCTTGACATTTCAAGTAGGACACAGGTATAATACAATATGTGCAAAC
>ENA-ORTM01003451-ORTM01003451.1-human-gut-metagenome-genome-assembly--contig:-NODE-3451-length-10852-cov-2.778087_pt1 | contig 10852 bp, 7 predicted proteins | sample MGYA00241909_ERZ509182 | MGnify/ENA primary metagenome ERZ509182 (study PRJEB26280, sample SAMEA2338855) | human gut metagenome | biome: human gut; feature: human-associated habitat; material: faeces...
TCCAGGAAAGCGATACTTACACGACTACGCAGCAGCGCTGCAAAACGGTGTATGACAAATCCGATAAAATGCTCGGCTATGATGTGACCTATAAGATAGGCGATCAGCAGGGGAAAATCCGCATGGATCACGATCCCGGCAGCCAGATCCCGCTGGACAACAACGGCCAGCTGGTCCTGAACAACAAAATCTAAAAACAGATTTGTGTAGTGATTAGCCCCTCAATCGCTCAGGCTGAGGGGCTTTTTTTATCAGAAGGTTAAGGCGTAGTTCAGACCAAAGGTGCGGCCACGACCTTTGTACTCATACAGCGATGAACTGCCGTAGGTTGGGCTGTAGAGCAGCGGCGCGCGCTGGCCCCAGATAGTGACATAGTCTTCGTTAAGCAGGTTTTCGATACTGAAGGTCAGTTTCCCCACCGGCAGCGCGTAACTACCGATAAAATCGACGGTGTTATAGCCTTCCAACTTGTTACCGGCGGCATCGCTGAGGTCAAATACCTGCTGACTCTGCACGCGCAGGCTCCACGGATCCGGCGCCCAGCCCACCCAGGCGGTGGCTTTAGACGGCGAGGCGAGGGTGACGTCCCATTTTTGCCAGCGGCCGTCGGTCTGCACCTGGGATTTCAGCACGTTAAAGTTACCGCCGACGCTCCAGTCGCTATCCGGAATAAAGTAGTCGACCGCCCCCTCAACGCCGTAAATACGCCGTTTGTCGGACTGAACGTCGATGGTCATGTCGGTGCGGTTGACGACAATGGTCTTATCCGAGGTCGAGTAGTACGCCGCCAGCTGGGTGCGCAGGTTATCGCCAGTGTAGCGCCAGCCCAGCTCGTACGAGTTAACTTTGATCCCCTGCAGCGGCGAGTCATCGACGTTGACGCTGGAGATCAGCGGCAGATGACCATTCACCGCAGCGCCATATTTACCGATGCCATAGTATTTACCAGGGTCCGGTAGCTCGACGCCCTGCGAGAAGTTAAACCAGGTTTGTTGACGCTCGGTCAGGTGGGCCACGATCCCTGCGTTAAACAGGAAATTGTCATAATCGGTTTTGCCGCCTTTGATGGCGTCGGCGGAGCGCGCTTTGCCGTTGGCGATATCCTGTTGCTGGGCGTAGCCGACAAAGTCGTCGACCCGGTTTTCGGTCCACTGGTAGCGTACCCCGCCGCTGACGGTAAAGATATCGTTCAGATCGTAGCTGGACTGCAGGAATGGCGCGACATTGGAAATACTGTATCCCGGGTAGCGGCCGGTTGTGTAGATCGATTCGTTGTGCAACCCGCCGGAGGCCATCGATTGTGGCAGATCGAAGAACATCTGGTTGGCATTAAAGGTCTCATGATCGGCGTCGAGACCCCAGGTGAGATCCCACCCCGCCAGCGGTTGACTGTTGAGGGTCAGCTTGGCCCCATACTGATCGGTATCCTGCTGCGAAGAGGAGAAGCTACTGACCTGACCTTTCGTGAGCGTCGGGAACGGATAGAAGGTGAGGGACTCATCGCGATAGTACACCTGGCTCACCAGATTCTGGCCGAAAAAGTCGGCATCGGAGTACTGGAGGCTGATCAGATGGCGTTCGGTGCCGGGGATACGGTCGGAATTGAGCCCGTCGGTGGTATACGCTTTGCCGCCGCTGGTGACCGCGGACATGTTCTTCCCGAGCCACAGACCGTAGTCATCATCGCCCTGGCTTTTATAATACTGGGTGACCAGCTGCAGCTGGCGGTTATCATCGATCTCAATCGTCCCCGTCCCCATCACGTCGAGGCGGTCAGAGTGCTGGAGCCCCGTTTGGGTATTATCGAGGATCAGCGCATCGTTATTGCCGTCGTACCAGCCGCCGAAACGCTGATAGGCTACCGACAAGCGGCCGGATGCGTGGTCTGTTCCGCCGCTGACGGCCGCCGCGACGCGCTCATCATGATCGTTGCTGTTCGCAAAACCGCTCTTGCTGCCCACCTCAAGATCGACCTGACGATCCTGCTGCCCCTTTTTGGTAACGATGTTGATAAGCCCGCCGGTACTGCCCCCGCCGTACAGCGAGGTCGCTCCGGAGATCACTTCGATATGTTCGATGTTGAATGGATCGATGGCGTCGAGCTGGCGGCTGTCGGTGCGTGAGGAGTTGAGTCGGACGCCGTCAATCAGCACGACGATCGCGCGCCCGCGCATGTTCATCCCATAGTTGGTCCGCCCCTGGCTGCTGACGTCGATGCCGGGGATCAGCTGCGCCAGCACGTCTTTGAACTCTTTCCCGCCCTGGACCTGCTGCTCAATCTCCTGGCCCTCAATGACCCAGGTGGTTTGGGCCATTTCGGCCACGGTGCGATGGGTGCGGTTTGCGCTAACGATGATGCTGTCTTCATCAGACTGAGCCGCCAGCGCAGGCAGCGTGCTGGCCAGCAGCAGAGGGTGGAGCACCCAGAGGCGCTTTTTCATATCCATTCCTTTTATGAGCAAGTTGCTTTGTCGTTGTTATGGGCCGGCGTCGGCCGGTATTCGTTACAATGCGAAACATCTGGAAAAACTCAAAAAAGGATTTTGCACATAATGAATATCGCAATCAATATCATTTGCGTTTATCTTGCGCGAGAAAAGGTAATAAAAATCAATCTATTTTGTGGGGATAAAGCCAACAGGAGAGCGGATCCGGCGGCAGAATACCGCCGGAAGCAGGGCGCATCAGGACTCGAGGACCTGCGGCCAGAGACGGAGAGTGGTGTCGGTGATTTGCATCAGCTTGTCGAAATCCGCGCCTTCCCGGGCGCTAATCGACATCCCCTGCAGAACGCAGTTAAGAAATTGCGCCAGCTGCGCGACATCGCGGCCCGCGGGCAGTTCGCCCTGCGCCTGCCGCTGCTGCAGAAACTGGGTTAGCGCCTGCTCCTGCATCGCATGGCGGGATTTGATGGTATTGGCGATATCCGTCGAGGAGGCGGCCAGCGCGGCGGAGGTATTGATGATAAAGCAGCCGGCCGGCGTCTCTTTGCTGGTAAAGCAGGTGGCGACCGCCGTGAAGTAGTCACGCAACGCGCGATCGACGGATTTTCCCTCGGCAAACAGCACGGCTTCGTGCTTCGCGGCAAAGCGCGAAATGTAACGATCCAACACTGCGCGGAATAGGCCTTCTTTATTCACAAATTCCGCATACAGGGTGGGGGCTTTTGCTCCTGTCGCCTCGACCAGATCGGCGAGCGAGGTCGCCTCATAGCCGTGCTGCCAGAAGAGTGTCATGGCTTTGTCCAGCGCCGCATCCCTGTCGAACACCTTCGGTCGGCCACGGCTTTTTTTGGCGCAACTTTGAACGTCAGTTGTCATGGTGCCGTTGTACCTATGTTGGTTTGGTGAAAGGCCATTATAAAAATAAACGATCGCCGGGGCCAGCGCTGTCGGTTTAAAAATAAATAATTCATATATGTATGAAATTTAAGCATTTTATAAATAGTTAAACGATCGTTATAAAAATGCATTGACGTGTGACATAGATCACATTATTATTTACCTATCGATCGTTAAGTTAATGCTTGCGACCCTACTATAAAATTCATCTGCACAGGTATAATAATCATGAAAACCGTTAATACTCTGGCTATTGCCGCCGTTTTAAGTTCCCTTTCTTTCGCCAGCTTTGCCGCTGTAGAGGTGCAGTCCACCCCTGCAGGACAGCATAAAGTAGGCACCATCTCTGCTTCTGCCGGGACTAACCTGGGCTCGCTGGAAGACCAGCTGGCGCAGAAAGCGGATGAGATGGGCGCCACTTCATACCGTATTACTTCGGTAACCGGTCCGAATACCCTTCACGGTACCGCCGTTATCTACAAGTAAGCCCGATGCGTCGCTGCCCGGCCCCCTTCACCGGACAGCGATGAGTAAGACCCTGTTGTACCCCTGTTTGACCCTTGCCAACAAAAAACCCGCCATCAGGCGGGTTTTTTGTTTTATGCAGCGTAAGACTACAACGACTGCGGTCCAGGCTCAGCATGACGGGTGACGTCAATCGGCATGCCCGAGCGATAATTCATCGCGCGCTCCATCACCGTCCCGTCGGTCTGCGGCGCCTGTTTGAACGCAGTCATGGCCGCATTAAGCGTAATGGGCAGGGTCTGCGGGTCGTCATCGATATGCTCAGACAGCGGCTGATGGACCTCAACCAGACGGCGGCCATCCGGCTCAACCGACGCCTTGATCGGCGTGTTGATAATGTTCACCTTCGTGCCCGGCGAGATAGTGTTGTACAGCGCCTTGATATCGTTATCGCGCAGACGAATGCAGCCGGAACTGACGCGCATACCGATGCCGAAATCGGCATTGGTGCCGTGCAGGAGATAGACTCCGCCATAGGCGGCGAGGCGGATGGCATGATGGCCCATCGGATTGTCAGGACCAGCAGGCACTACCGCCGGCAGCTCAATCCCCATAGCCTTGTAGCGCGCGCGAATGTTGGCGGTAGGTGTCCAGGTCGGATTGGCCCGTTTGTCGGACACGGTTGTGACCATCGTCGGTGTGATGGTGGTCCCACCCAGCTGGCCGATGCCGATTGGGTAGACGGTCACTTCATTCTTGCCCGGCGGGTAATAGTAGAGGCGCAGTTCGGCGAGGTTAATCACCAACCCTTCGCGCGGCGCATCGGGCAGCAGCGTCTGCAGGGGGATGGTCAGCACGCTGCCGGCGCGCGGAACATAGGGGTCAACTCCGGGATTGGCCTGCAGCAGGGCCAGGAAGCCGACATTGTACTTCTTGGCAATCGCTTCCAGCGAACCGCCGTCATCCTGTACCACATGGAACTGATTCTGACCCACCAGCCGGCTGCCCGGCGGGGGAAGGGGCCAGGTGTTAGCGCGCGCGGGGAGGGCCAGCGCGGCGACTAACGCGACTAGCGTCAGCCAAAGCGTCACGGGGAAACGGTTTCTCATTACCATAACTCCAAAATATGTAAGTGGTTATTTTTATACGAAAAGCAGATGAGATTATGGCGTGAGTCTGTGTGGGGAAATCCAGGCGGATTGCAAAATGTTTGTAAAGATTGCCAGATATGTGGGAAAGGAGATACGGCAGCGGGGCCGTATCTCCTGCCAGTCAGGCGACGGCGTTCTCTTCCAGCTGGCGCATAAACTGGCGAACCCAGTCCATCCGCGTTTTACGCTCTTCCAGGTCCTGCATGAATTTCAGGCGCGTCGGCCCGTCCAGGCGGAAGTGCTGGGGCTGCTTCTGCAGCAGGCCGATCAGCCACACCGGATTGACGTTGTTTTTCTCGTTAAATTCGATCACGCCGCCTTTCTCGTTGCTTTCCAGCTTGCGGATCCCTAACTTTTGCGCCTGCTGACGCAGACGGGCGATATCCAGCAGGTTGCGGGCGGCATCGGGCAGGCGGCCAAAACGATCGATCAGCTCGACTTTGATCTCCTCCAGATCCTGTTCGTTTTTGGCGCTGGCAATGCGCTTATAGAATGACAGGCGCGTATTGACGTCAGGGATGAAATCATCAGGCAGCAGGGAAGGCATGCGCAGTTCAACCTCCGTCTGCTGACTGGTGAGATCTTCCAGCGAGGGTTCACGCCCGGCTTTCAGCGCATCGACTGCGTTCTCCAGCAGCTCCATATACAGGGAGAAACCGATGGTTTCCATCTGACCGCTCTGATCTTCCCCAAGCAGTTCCCCGGCCCCGCGAATCTCCAGATCGTGGGTTGCCAGCGCAAAGCCGGCGCCGAGATCCTCCAGCGACGCAATGGCCTCGAGGCGCTTTTGCGCATCGGTGGTCATCGCTTTCGGATGCGGCGTCAGCAGCCAGGCATAGGCCTGGTGATGCGAACGGCCAACGCGGCCGCGCAGTTGGTGCAGCTGGGCGAGGCCAAAATGGTCGGCGCGTTCGATGATGATGGTGTTGGCGGTGGGAATGTCGATCCCGGTTTCGATGATGGTGGTGCACACCAGCACATTGAAGCGTTGATGATGGAAGTCATTCATCACCCGCTCCAGTTCGCGCTCCCTCATCTGACCGTGACCGATGGCGATCCGCGCCTCCGGCACCAGCTCCGCCAGCTTGTCGGCGGCTTTCTGGATGTTCTCAACGTCATTAAACAGATAGTAGACCTGGCCGCCGCGCAGCGTTTCGCGCAGGATCGCCTCGCGCACCACCAGGGCGTCATATTCGCGAACGAAGGTCTTCACCGCCAGGCGGCGCGCCGGCGGCGTGGCGATGATCGACAGATCGCGCATCCCGCTCATCGCCATGTTCAGCGTCCGCGGGATCGGCGTGGCGGTGAGGGTCAGGATATCGACATCGGCGCGCATCGCTTTGATGCGCTCTTTATGCCGCACGCCAAACCGGTGCTCTTCGTCGACGATCAGCAGCCCGAGATCGCGCAGCTTCACCTCGCTCTGCAGCAGCTTGTGGGTGCCGATCAAGATATCGATTTTGCCTTCCGCGGCCTGCTCGAGGATCTGCGCCTGCTCTTTAGCGCTGCGGAAGCGGGAGAGCATTTCGATGCGTACCGGCCAGTTGGCGAAACGATCGCGGAAATTGTCATAGTGCTGCTGAGCCAGCAGGGTGGTCGGCACCAGCACCGCCACCTGCTTGTGGTTCTCCACGGCGAGGAAGGCGGCGCGCATGGCCACTTCGGTCTTGCCGAAGCCCACATCGCCGCACACCAGGCGGTCCATGGCCAGCGGCTGGCACATATCGCTGAGGACGGCGTTGATCGCCTGCGCCTGATCCGGCGTGGTTTCAAATGGGAAACCGTCGCAGAACAGCTGATACTGTTCGCGGTCGTGTTTAAAGGCAAAACCCGCCTTCGCCGCGCGCTGGGCATAGATATCCAGCAGCTCGGCCGCCACGTCGCGTACTTTCTCAGCCGCTTTTTGTCGCGCCCGGGTCCAGGCATCGCCGCCCAGCTTGTGCAGGGGGGCGTTTTCTTCCGCCCCGCCGGCGTAGCGGCTGATAAGATGCAGGGACGATACCGGAACGTATAGCTTGGCATCGTTGGCGTAGGTCAGCATCAGATATTCGCCGGTGATGCCGCCGGCTTCCAGGGTAGTCATGCCCGCGTAGCGGCCCACGCCGTGTTCCAGGTGAACGACCGGCTGGCCGATATGCAGTTCGGCGAGGTTGCGAATCAGAGTGTCAGGGTTAATGGTGCGGCGCGAATCCTGACGACGGCGCGCCACCCGCTCGCCGAGCAGGTCGCTCTCGCAAATCAGCGCCAGGCCGCGCTGGCTGTCGATAAACCCGTGCTCAGCAGCGCCAATCATCAGATAGCGGCCGTTGCCGGTGGCTTCCTCCAGACGCAGCACATGTTTTGGCGCAACTTTAATCCGCGCCAGCATTTCGCTCAGCGCTTCACGGCGGCCTTCGCTTTCCACCGAGAAGATCACCGGACCGGTAAAGGACTCGAGGAAGCGGCGCAGATTATCCAGCGGCGCTTTGTTCTGCGCCTGGACGGCGAGGTCCGGCAGCGTCTGGTAGCCCAGATTAGTATTTGCCGCTTTGTCCGCCAGACGTTCGGTTTTCAGCTGCACGCGTGGCCATTTTTTCAGTTCGCTGAATAGCTCATCGCTGCGCAGCCACAGCAGCTCAGGCGGCAGGAGCGGGCGCATCGGGTCGACGCCGCGGTTTTCAAAGCGGGCGCGGGCTTCATTCTGGAATCGCTCCGCGCTGGCCTCGAGATCGCCGGTGTTGACGATCAGCGTGCTGGCCGGGAAATAGCTGAATAACGGCGGCAGCGGCTCGCTGAAGAACAGCGGTTGCCAGTATTCGATACCGGCAGGTAGCGTCCCTTTACTGACCTGCTGATAGATGTGCTCGGCATCGCGCTTCACCTCAAAGCGGTCGCGCCACTGGCTGCGGAACAGCTCAATAGCGGTCTGGTCGGTGGGGAACTCGTGCGCCGGCAGCAGGTTAATGGCCGCCACTTCCTCCAGCGTGCGCTGGCTGTCAACGTCGAACAGGCGCAGGCTGTCGATTTCATCGTCAAAGAAATCAAGGCGGTAGGGCTGATCGCTACCCATCGGGAACAGGTCGAGCAGCGCGCCGCGGGTAGCATATTCGCCGTGCTCCATCACCTGATCGACATGGCGGTAACCGGCCCCCTCCAGCTGATCGCGCAGCGCATCGCGCGACAGGCGCTGGCCCTTTTTCATCACCAGCGCGTGGCCGTGAAGGAAGCTGTGCGGACAGACGCGCTGCATCAGGGTGCTGACCGGGACGATCAGTACGCCGCGCTGCATGGTGGGTAACTGGTAAAGGGTGGCAAGACGGGAGGAGATGATATCCTGATGCGGCGAGAAGCTGTCGTAAGGGAGCGTTTCCCAGTCCGCCAGCCCCATCACCATGCTGTCGGTAAACTGCCTGATCTCGTCGTTCAGACGCAGCGCGTTTTGCATGTCAGGCGCCACCAGCACCACCGGGCCGCTGTGGCGTTCGGCCATCTCCGCCACCAGGGTGGCGCAGGCTGCGCCGGTCAACTCGCCAAGCTGGCGCTGATCGCCGGCTTTGACCGGCAATGAGTATCGATATTGTTCAGGCATAGACGGTTTCATGATCTCTTAGGGATTCGCTCTGCCGATATGGAGGGCAACTCGCTGATATTCAATAGTGAGATTATCCGCGATTGGTCTGGATTCGCCAACCCGAATTGCCATCGCGTATTGGGTGAAGAAAGGTCAGCGCTGTCGATAAGCGTAAAGATAAATAAGTAAGTACTTATCTATCCGTTTGTATTTACTTGGTTTTTAGGTTTGTTGCTAATAAAGTCGTCATGTATCAGTCGTTTACGCTGCCCCTAATCGCTTATATACTCGGGCATCGGCTATCAGCAACCAGATGGATGACATGTACCAACCTGCCGCACTCTTTATCGGCCTACGCTATATGCGCGGGCGCGCAGCCGACCGCTTCGGTCGTTTCGTCTCCTGGCTCTCAACTATCGGTATTACGCTTGGCGTAATGGCGCTGGTGACAGTCCTGTCGGTGATGAACGGCTTTGAACGCGAGCTGCAAAACAACATCCTGGGGCTGATGCCACAGGCCATTCTTAGCGCCAAACAGGGGTCGGTGAACCCTCAGCAACTGCCGGAGCGCGAAGCGAAACTTAATGGGGTAACCCGCGTAGCGCCGATCACCACCGGCGACGTGGTGCTGCAGAGCGCGCGCAGCGTGGCGGTCGGGGTTATGCTGGGCATTGATCCGGCGCAGAACGATCCTCTGACTCCATACCTGGTGAACGTCAAACAGAGCGATCTGCAGGCGGGCAAATATAACGTTATTCTCGGCGAGCAGCTGGCGGGCCAGCTAGGGGTTAATCGCGGCGATAAAATTCGCGTGATGGTTCCTTCCGCGAGTCAGTTTACGCCGATGGGCCGCGTGCCGAGCCAGCGTCTGTTCACGGTCATCGGCACCTTCGCCGCCAACAGCGAAGTCGATGGTTATCAGATGCTGACCAACATCGACGACGCCTCCCGTCTGATGCGCTATCCGCTGGGGAATATCACCGGCTGGCGCCTGTGGCTGGATAAACCGCTGCAGGTCGACACCCTGAGTCAGCAGACGCTGCCGCCGGGAACTCAGTGGCAGGACTGGCGCGAGCGCAAGGGCGAACTGTTCCAGGCGGTGCGCATGGAGAAAAATATGATGGGCCTGCTGCTGAGCCTGATCGTCGCCGTCGCGGCCTTCAACATTATTACCTCGCTGGGGATGATGGTGATGGAGAAGCAGGGCGAAGTGGCGATCCTCCAGACCCAGGGGCTGACGCCGCGGCAGATTATGGCCGTCTTTATGGTGCAGGGGGCCAGCGCCGGGATCGTCGGCGCGCTGCTGGGAGCGGTGCTTGGCGCCCTGTTGGCCAGCCAGCTGAATAATTTAATGCCGATCATCGGCGCCTTCCTTGACGGCGCGGCGCTGCCGGTGGCGATTGAGCCGCTGCAGGTCATTGTTATCGCCCTGGTGGCGATGGTGCTGGCCCTGTTGTCTACGTTGTACCCTTCCTGGCGCGCTGCCGCCACTCAACCCGCTGAGGCTTTACGTTATGAATAAGATCCTGTTGCAATGCGACAACCTGTGCAAACGCTATCAGGAAGGCAATGTGCAAACCGATGTCCTGCACAATGTCAGCTTCAGCATTGGTGAAGGCGAGATGATGGCTATCGTCGGCACCTCCGGCTCTGGCAAAAGTACGCTGCTGCATCTGCTCGGCGGCCTGGATACGCCCACCTCTGGCGACGTGATTTTCTCCGGTCAGCCGATGAGCAAGCTATCCACCGCCGCGCGCGCCGACCTGCGTAACCGCGAGCTGGGCTTTATCTATCAGTTCCACCATCTGCTGCCGGACTTTAGCGCACTGGAAAACGTGGCGATGCCGCTGCTGATTGGCAAAAAGAAGCCGGCGGATATTGAACGCCAGGCGAAAGCGATGCTGCAGGCGGTCGGGCTTGAACACCGCAGCCATCACCGTCCGTCGGAGCTCTCCGGCGGCGAGCGCCAGCGGGTGTACCTGGCCATGACACTTTCCCAGGACACGGACATCCTCTTTTTGGACGAGCCCACCACCTACCTGGACATCGGCCAGAAGTACGAGATGCTGGAGCTGATTGCCCAGGTCAACGCCATGGGCAAAACCGTGGTGATGGTCCTCCACGACCTGCCCCTGGCCTTCTCCTACAGCCACCAGGTGGTGGTGCTGGAAAAGGGGCGGCTGGCGGCCCAAGGCCCCGCGGCCCAGGTCTTTGCAAGCGGCGTGCCCGCCCGGGTCTTTGGAGTGAAGTCCCAGGCCCTGGATGTGGACGGCCGCCAGGAGTATTTCTTCTACCAGGCGTAAACAACCGGGGAACCGGGAAATAGGCGCATAGAAAAAGGGACG
>ENA-ORTM01003452-ORTM01003452.1-human-gut-metagenome-genome-assembly--contig:-NODE-3452-length-10845-cov-9.636423_pt1 | contig 10845 bp, 10 predicted proteins | sample MGYA00241909_ERZ509182 | MGnify/ENA primary metagenome ERZ509182 (study PRJEB26280, sample SAMEA2338855) | human gut metagenome | biome: human gut; feature: human-associated habitat; material: faeces...
GCGTGACCCCCGAGCGGGCGACCACCCCGCCCAGCGTCGCCAGCACGAGCCGTTCCAGGGGCGTATATCCCGCGAGTCCCTGCTCCGCCGCCAGCGCTCCGAGCCGCTTCCGGTCGATCAGGCATACGGGTGTGGCGTCGTGCCACGACGCCAGCGAGCTTTTCATGGCACGTACGGCGGCCATGTTCTCCTCCGTGCCGAAGCCCAGCGCCGATACCATGTCGTCGGGGCCCCACCAGACCGTTATTTCACCTCCCATCGCTCTTTCCATTTGCGGTAGAATTCCGGCGCGAGCAGTTGCAGTTCGCCCCGGCTGTCGAGAAACACCTGTGTCGAGCTGCCTTCGGCCACCACTTCGCCGTCGGTGGCGCTGCGAATCGTGTACTCGAAACAGACCTTCGCCGCCTCGGTGGCGATATAGCGGGTTTCCACTACGGCCGTGTCATTCACTTTCAGCGGTTTCCTGTATTGCAGGTGCAACTCGACGATCGGCGCCGTGTAGCCGCTGGCATAGATGTCCATGTAACCCAGCCCTGCGAATTCGCGGCCGAACGCCTCGCGCCCGTCCTCGAAATAACGCACGTATTCGCCGTGCCACACGATCTGCATCGAATCCACTTCGCTGAACCTCACGCGCAGCGATGTCTTGTTCACGAGGCTCGCCTCGCTCTTTTTCCTGCGTACCATCACTCTTCCAGGTATATTTTCATCCGGCACTCGGCGACGGGTTTCCCGTCGCATTCCGTCCGTGCCGAAAGAAGCGTTACGTTCATCACCGTCTGCTCGACCATGTTCTGGGTGACGAGCCTGCTGCCCACCGGCGGCAGGAAGTGCACCTTCAGGTCGTTCACGGCGCCGATGTACCCCAGCTGCACTCTTCGGCCCATCGTGCGGTTCATGTAACCCGCCCTCAGGGCGGCCGACTGTGCGATGTGCTCCACGATGCCGCACTCGTCCAGCACCCCGTCCGCGACGAACAGGTTGTCCGCCGTAACGGTCAGCCCGCTGCGTGCGCACCCCCGCTCGTCGATGCCGTAAAAGGTGTCGACCATCACGACCGGCGGGCGCTGCGGGATGTATTCCAGTATCTCCTCCCCCGTAATCAGGGTTTTCTCAGGTACTCCCATAAAGGCCCTTTTTTATTTCGTTTCAACCGCAGCGTATCCGCCAGCGCGCTCTGCGGGTCGTCGGGGAAAACCCACGCCTTGCCCGTGGCCAGCGCGGCAGGCCGCACCTGTTCCAGGTCGAAGTCCGGCGAGAGGTAGTAGGTCGGCCCCAGCAGGTCGTCGTCCCGGCCGACGACACCCTCTTTCGCGGCCAGCTCCGCCAGCCGCGTATGCGGGTAGATGCGCATGCCCGCATAGGGGAACATGACGGTGTACTCCATCCGCCGCGAGTTTTCGATTGTTTCGCGCATGTTTTCGCGCGTGTCGCCGTAGCCGCCCAGGATCAGGAAGTGGGCGTAGTAGACACCCTCGTCCAGCGCGAGCCGGCTTGCCCGCTCGACGTCGCCGAACGTGAAACGCTTGCCGTAAGCCTCCAGCGTCCGGTCGCAGAATGACTCGGTGCCGAATTCGATGTGCGTAAGCCCCGAAGCCCGGAACAGCCGCATCTGCTCTGCGTCGATGCCTCGCGGCGAGAAGTAGGCGCCCCAGCGGATATCCGTACGGCGGCGGATCAGCGTCTCGGCCAGCCGGACGTTGTATTCCGGGCCGATGTTGAACACCGAGTCGGTGAAAAACAGGTAGCTGATCCCGTAGTCGCGCTTGGCGCGCAGGATATTTTCGGCGATGGCCTCGGGATCCATCGTCCGCACGCACCGCCCGTCGATCGAGGGGTACGAACAATAGATGCAGTCGTAGGGGCACCCCCGCTTGGTCTGTATGTTGAGCATCCCGCTCCGCTTCCAGTAATAGCCCGTCAACTCGGGCTCGAACTGCACCTCGATCGAAGGCAGGTAGCTCCTGCGGCCGCTTCCGCGGCGTCCGTCGCGGGTATAGACCGACGGGATGTCGATCTCCGTCCGGCCGCGCTCCAGCGCCCCGATCAGCTCTGCGAGCGGCTCTTCGCCCTCACCGTGGATGCCGTAGTCGGCGCCCAGCTCCCGCATGAAGGCCTCGGGGTAGATCGAGAACCCTGCGCCGCCGATGATCAGGGGGGCGTCGCTTGCCGCGCGTATGACGTCCGCCAGCGCCCTGTACTGGGGCAGGAAACCCCGCCGGTCGAGCGAGTTGGCCCCGTCGACATTGCGCAGCGACAGCCCGATGTAACGGGGTGCCAGCGTGCGGATGCGTTCCGCGAGTTGTGCGTCGGAAAGCAGGTTGCAGTCCGCAATATCGACGCGTATCCCGTTTATCGTGCGCTCCAGGTAGGTTTTCAGATACGAAAGTCCGAGCGGATAAACGGGGTAGGGCGAGGTGTGCCGGTTGGCCGATACGAGTAATATGCTGCATGCGCTCACGACCAGAACCGATAGAAGTTGAACCACTGCTGCGGGTAGCGTCTCACCACGGCCTCGAGCGAGCGTACGTAGCTGCCCAGTATGGCCTCCTTCGTGCCGCACCCGTCCCCGTCCGGGATGTCGAAGATGAAGCGGTAACGCCTGCCGCGTTCGCGCATGGCATAGTAGAAGACCACCGGGGCGCGGAATTTCCCGGCGACGGCGAACGGCCCCGCCGGGAACGGCGCTTCGTGCCCCATGAAGGGTACCGTCACCGTCGGGCTGTCCTCGACGAAGCGGTCGCCCTGGAAGCAGACGTACTCCTTGCGGTCGAGCACCTCCTTGATGCGGAGGATCGACTCGATGCCGCCCTCGTTCACCGCGATCACCTTGTAGCCCTCCTGCCCGCAATGTTTCTCCATGACGCTTTTGATCTGCCGGTATTCGGCGTCGTACATCACCAGGTGCATCTTGCGGGCGTAGTCCCCGAAGAACCCGGCCCCCGTGCCCCAGCATCCGACGTGTGCGCCGATGATCACGGCCCCGCGCCCGCCGTCGAGCACGCGCAGGAAAGCGTCGTAGTTTTCGAATTCGAATTTGTATTTCCGCTCCATGCCGCTGCCGATAGCCACCCGGTCGATGATCGTCTGCCCGAGCGCATAGTAGTGAGCGTAGAGCTTCACCGCCGAGCGCAGCCTGCCGTATCCCAGGATGCGGCGGTTATAGAACCATATGGCCCGCGTGGCGCGGGGTGCGAAGGGGATGAAATAGACGACTACCAGTGAGAGGAAGGCATACGCGCTGCGTATTCCGGCCACCTTCATCAGCAGGATGAAGAAGTTGTACCCGAAACCGCCGCCGCGCGAGCGTCCGCTCCACTGTTTGCCGTTATTTCCCATTCGTCCGGCTGATAATCAGGTCGTAGAAGTCCCGGAAGGTCTTCAGCTCCTTGAAATCGGGGCCCGTGAGCGTTACGCCGAAGTTCTTGTCGACGATCACCACGACGTCCACCAGGTCGAGGCTGTCGAGGTCGAGCGTCTCCAGCAGCGGGGCTTCGGGCGTGATGGTCGTCCGGTCGATTTCGAATTCATCGGCCAGTACGGTATCGATCTTTTCTATGAGTTCCTGTTCTGTCATTTTTAGGAAAGGGTTTATTTGTATTTCTTAACGATCAGGGTCGAGTTGGTGCCGCCGAAGCCGAACGAGTTCGAGAGGAAACAGTCGAACTCCGTGTCCACCCTGCGGGTGGGGATGTTGAGCTTCGAGGTGGCCTCGTCGCCCTCGGTGAAGTTGATGTTCGGGGCGATGAACCCGTGCCGCATCATCAGCATCGAGTAGACCACTTCGCTCGCCCCGGCCATCCACATTTCGTGGCCGGTCATCGACTTGGTCGACGCCACGTAGGGGTTGCACCCGGCGAATACCCCGGCTATCGCCTCCGCCTCGTTGTAGTCGCCCAGCGGCGTCGAGGTGGCGTGCGCATTGACGTAGGGGATCTCTTCGGGCCGCATTCGGGCGTCCTCCAGACACCGCAGCAGCGAACGGCGCGGGCCGTCGACGTTCGGCACGGAGATATGCTCGCCGTTCGACGAGAACCCGTACCCGACCACTTCGCCCAGGATTTCGGCGCCCCGTGCGACGGCCGATTCATGGCTTTCGAGGATCACCGTCGCCGCGCCTCCGCTCGGCACCAGCCCGTCGCGGTCTTTGTCGAAGGGGCGCGATGCCGCCGCGGGATCCGATTCGCGGGCCGAGAATGCCCCCAGCCCGTCGAAGCTGCCCACCGAGTAGAGGTTTACCTCCTGTGCGCCGCCGCAGACCACGCGCTCCTGCAACCCCTGCCTGATCATCAGGTAACCCATGCCGATGGCGTGCGACCCGCTGGCGCAGGCCGCCGAGAGCGTGAGGTTGATGCCCCGCAGGTTGAAGATCACCGAGAGGTTCATCGTCACGGTCGAGTTCATCGACTGGAAAATATTGCCCGAGCCGACCATCGCCGTGTTCCGCCTGGCGCGGATGATGTCGATCCCCTCGATCACCGGCGCCGCACTGCTGTCGTTGCCGTAGATGATTCCCACCTCGTTCGCCGCCAGGTACGCTTCGTCCATTCCGGCGTTGCGCATCGCCTCGGCGGTGGCCATGTAGGCATATTCGCCCTGCTGGGGCAGACACAGCCGCTTGCGGCGGTCGAGCACCCCTTTCAGGTTCGGTTGTTCCACGATCCCCGTCAGCGACGAGATGTATCCCAGCTCCCTGCGCGCCGGGTCGAGCCCGATGCCCGAGCGTCCTTCGCGGAGCGACTGCGTGACTTCTTCCGTATTTTTTCCGATGCAGGCCCAGATGCCCATTCCGGTGATAACTACTCTCTTCTCCATGGTCTCAGGTATATAATCCCCCGTTGATCGAAATGACCTCCCCCGTGATGTAGGAGGCCTCGTCCGAGATGAGGAACATCGCCAGGTCGGCGACTTCGGCCGGTTCGCAGAAGCGTCCGGCGGGTATCTGTTTGCGGAGCTCCGCCTCGTCGATGTCGGCGGTCATGTCCGTGCGCACGAATCCCGGGGCGATGGCATTCACCGTCACCCCCTTTTTGGCCACCTCCTGCGCCAGCGCCTTCGTCGCGGCGATCACGCCGCCCTTTGCCGCGGCGTAGTTGGCCTGCCCGGGCAGCCCCTTGATGCCCGAGAGCGAGACGATGTTGACGATGCGCCCGAATCGGTTTACGAGCATCCCCTTGAGCAGCGGCCGCGTGACGTTGTAGAACCCGTCGAGGCTGGTGCCGATCACCGAGTGCCACTGCTGCGGTTCCATCCACATCATCAGCACGTCGTCGCGGATGCCCGCATTGTTCACCACCACCTCGATGCAGGCGCCTTCGTGCGCTTTCTGCCAGGCGGCGATGGCCGCCGCGCTCTCTTCGCCCGAGGCCACGTCGAATTGCAGCGCCTCGCCGTCGCCGCCCGCGGCGCGGATGCCCGACAGGGTCTTTTCGGCCTCGGCGGCGTTCGACTTGTAGTTGACGAGCACGTGGTAGCCGCACCCGCCCAGTTTGAGGCAGATTTCGCGGCCTATGCCCCGGCTGCCGCCGGTCACGAGTGCGTATTTATTCGTTTTTGCCATTTTCTGTGGTTATAGCTTCCTGCAACTCCTCTCCCAGCGAGCGGCGAAAGCGCCGGAAAGACAGCACAATGTCGCGGTCAGGGTGGTCAGGAGTTTTTTCATAGGGAAGCGGAATTGTTTTTCAGGAAATTTTCGAGGGCGGCGATCTCCCTGTACTTGGGCGTGTCGTCGGCAAAGCGCGGCACGATACCCCGGATGTCGGCATACAACTGCCGCGTGGCGTCGGAGAGCTCTCCGGCGCATTGCAGGTAGTCGGCGGCCTGCACCAGCGCCAGCATCTCGATCGCGGCGACCTGGTAGCCGTTCTCCACGACCTGCCGCGTGAGCATCGCCGCGTTGGTTCCCATGCTTACGATGTCCTGGTTGTCGTTGTTGTTGGGGATCGAGTGGACGTACATCGGGTTGGAGAGCGTTTGCGACTCGGCCGTGGTCGAGGTCGCCGTGAACTGCGCTGCCTGCAACCCGTAGTTGAGCCCCAATTTGCCGAGGTTTACGAACGGCGGCAGCGTCTCGTTGATCCGGTCGTGGAAAAGGTAGTTCAGCTGCCGTTCGGCGAGCATCGTCATCTTCGTCACGGCGATCTTGAGCTTGTCCATCTCCAGCGACACGTAGTCGCCGTGGAAATTCCCGCCGTGGTAGATCGTCCCCGCCGCGGGGTCTACCACCGGGTTGTCGTCCACCGCGTTGAACTCCTCGACGAGGATTTTCTCGGCCTGGGAGATCGTTTCGAGCACCGGCCCCAGGATCTGGGGGATGCACCGCAGCGAGTAGTAGGGCTGCACCTTGTGCCTGAAGGTGGGTGCCGCGCCCGTGTCGCCGCTGTAAAGTTCCGCTTCGCGCTTGCGCAGCCGGCGGCTCGTGGCGCATATGGCGCGCATCTGCCGGGCGATCTCGATCTGCCCCGCGTGGAGTTTGTATTCGTTGAGCGCCCCGGCCATGAAGTCGTCGTACGACTCCACGATTTCGTTGAGCATCACCGATGCCTTCACCGCCCACCCCAACAGGCGGCGCGCCTGGGCCAGGTTCACCAGTCCGATGCCCGTCATCACGGCCGTGCCGTTCGTGAGCGCCAGCCCGTCGCGGATGCGAAGCCTGAGGGGCGTTATGCCGCATGCCGCCATCGCCTCTGCTGCCGGGACGGTTTCGCCCCGGAACGAGACCTCCGCTTCGCCGATCAGCGCCAGTGCGATATGCGCCAGCTGCACCAGGTCGCCGCTTGCGCCCACGCTGCCGTGGCGCGGCACGAGCGGGTAAATTTCGTTGTTGAGGAAATCGGCCAGTATCCGCACCACGTCGGGGTGTACGCCCGACTTGGCGTTGAGGAACGTTTGCAGCCGCGCCAGCATCGCCGCCCGTACGCAGATGTCGGGCAGCGCCTCGCCCGCGCCGCAGCTGTGCGAACGGATGATGTTGTACTGGAGGCTGTTCAGGTCGGCGTCCCCGATCCGGTACTGCGCCATGGGGCCGAACCCCGTGTTGATGCCGTAGATGACCTTTCCCTGCTCGAATTTCTCCAGGAAACGGTAACACGCCTCCACTTCGCGCAGCGCCTGGTCGTCGATCCGTATTGCGGTCTTGTTGAAAATCCGGTCGTTTATGGTATTTAGGTTCGAACGTAGCATTTTTTGAGCCGATTTATGGCTCCAAAATTACAAAAACTATCTCAATAAATATTTATAAGTTTGTTTTTTTGTTTATATCGTCGGGCGATGCGTCCGGGCGCCTAAGGCTGCGGGCGGCATCCGTGCCCCGGAAAAACAGCGGAGGGCACCATCGGGTGCCCTCCGCCGCCAAGGCATATCCTGCGTGTTATTTCACGCCGAACTTGTAGATGCAGACCTGCGTATAGGTCTCCCCGGGGCGCAGTACCGTCGAGGGGAAATTGTCGTGGTTGGGGCTGTCGGGGAACTTCTGCGTTTCGAGCGCCAGCGACTCGCGGTAGCGCTGCGGCTTGCCGTATTTGCCGATGCTCTTGCCGTCGAAGAAGTTGCCGCTGTAAACCTGCAGCCCGGGCTGGTCGCTCAGCACCTCGACGGTACGTCCCGAGGCGGGTTCCCAGACCGTGGCGGCCTGCTCGATGCCGCTTGGGGTCTTGCGGTCGATGACCCAGTTGTGGTCGTATCCGCCGCCGTTGCGCAGCTGTTCGTTCTCCGCTCCGATGCGCTCGCCGATGGCGTGCGGCTCACGGAAGTCGAACGGCGTACCCTCCACCGGGGCAATCTGGCCCGTGGGGATCAGCACCGAGTCCACCGGGGTGGTGTGGCTGGCGTTGATCGTCAACACGTTGTCGAGCACCGTGCCGTTGCCTTCGCCCTTGAGGTTGAAGAACGGGTGGTTCGACATGTTCACCACGGTCGGTTTGTCGGTCGTGGCCTTGTAGTCGATGCGGAACTCGTTGTCGGGCGTGAGCGAGTAGGTCATCTCGATATCCAGGTTGCCCGGGAACCCGTCCTGTCCGTCGGGATGGAGGTAATGCAGCACGAGTTTGTCGTCCGAGGCCGATACCACGTCCCATACCACGCGGTCTACGCCCAGGAGCCCGCCGTGCAGCGTCTGCCCGTTATTGTTCACCGGCAGGGTGTATTCCGCGCCGTCGAGCGTGAAGTGCCCCTTTGCGATGCGGTTGGCGTAGGGGCCTACCACGGCGCCGAGGAACCGTTCGCCCGTGTTGTCTATGTAGCGGCCGATGTTTTCGTAGCCCAGTACGATGTCCTCGTAGCGGCCTTCGCGGTCGGGCGTCCAGAACGATACGACGCGGGCGCCGTAATTGGTGACCTGCATGGTGATGTCGCCCGCATGGAGCGTGTAGAGTGCGACGGGTTTGCCGTCGACGGTGGTCTGGAATGCCTCTTCGGGCAGCAGCGGGAGTTCCGTTTTCTGCACGCCGCACGCAGCCAGCAGCGACATGCCGAGTAGGATAAGCGATTTTTTCATCGGTTTCGTTTTTTTAAGTTTTTTCAGCACGTAAAGATAAACGATTCCGGTGAAAAACGTGCGCTGCGGCCCGGTTTTTTGCCGGAGCCCGTACGGTTTCGGCACGCTTTCGGACATTTGCGGCGTATATTGGAGGGATTTTGCTATTTTTGTCCGGGACATCAGCCCGCTCCATGAAACAGAAGCAGATATTTACGTTCCGCGACGCGGAGAAACAGGTCGCCCCCGCGGCCTTTTCGATCATGCTCAAACCGGCGGGCTCGGCCTGCAACCTCGACTGCCACTACTGCTACTATCTCGACAAGGCGGTGCAGTACGGCGGCCGCCAGGCCGTGATGGACGACCAGCTGCTGGAGCTCTGCATAAAACAGTACATCCGGGCCAATGAGGTCGACACCGTGCAGTTCTGCTGGCACGGCGGCGAGCCGTTGCTGCTGGGGCTGGATTTCTACCGCCGGGCGATGGAGCTGCAGCGCAGGTACGCCGACGGCAAACGGATCGAGAACACGTTGCAGACCAACGGTACGCTGGTCGACGAGGCGTGGTGCGACCTTTTCGCAGCCAACAATTTTCTGGTCGGCCTCTCGCTCGACGGGCCCGGGGATATCCACGACGCCTTCCGCCTGACCAGGGGCGGCAAACCGACCTTCGAGCGCGTGATGCGGACGGTCGGGATGTTCCGGCACAGCGGCGTGGAATTCAATACGCTGAGTGTCGTGAACCGGTGCTGCGAGGGGCGCGGCGGGGAGATCTACCGCTTCTTCCGCGACGAGGTGCACAGCCGCTTCATGCAGTTCCTGCCCGCCGTCGAACACGTCGTCGGCAAACCGGGACACCACCGTCCCCTGATCGTCCCGCCCGGACACGAAGGGGCGCGGCTGGCCGGCTGGTCGGTCTCGGCCGAAGGCTACGGGCGTTTCCTGTGCGATGTGTTCGATGAGTGGGTCGTAAGCGACGTGGGGCGCTGTTTCGTGCAGTTGTTCGACGCCTCGCTGGCGCAGTGGTGCGGTGTGCGGCCGGGCGTCTGCTCGATGGGTGAGACGTGCGGCGACGCGCTGGTCGTCGAGCACAACGGCGACGTCTACCCGTGCGACCATTTCGTCTACCCCGGGTACAGGCTGGGCAATATCCGTGAGACGCCCCTTGCCGAGCTCTACCGCTCGCAGAAACGCCGCGAATTCGGGCTGGACAAACGCAACACGCTGCCCGCCGAATGTCTGCGGTGCAACTACTATTTCGCCTGCCGGGGCGAATGTCCCAAGCACCGTTTCGCCCGCGGGGCCGACGGCAGCCCCAAGAATTCACTCTGCGAGGGGCTGAAACGTTATTTCCGCCACGTCGAACCCTATATGGAATACATGCGCGACCTGCTCGCGCGGCAACAGTCCCCGGCCTGGGTCATGCCTTTCGCCCGCAGGCGCATGGGGCTGATGTAGCCGTCCGTTGCCGATCCGGCGCCCCGGCATACACCTGTCCGGCCTTCCCCGCCTTCCCGGTTCTGCTCCTCCCGGCTTTGTGCCTCTCCCGGCTTCCCGTTTTGGCTCCCGGCGCGTTGGCTTGGCTTACCCGGTTCTTCGGTTCGGCCGTCCCAGCTTTCCCGGTTTAACTTTCCCCGGCCTCCCCGGCTGCTCCCGGGTTTCCTGCCGGCGTTTTCTTTCGTTTTTTGCGGAATACCCACAGCAGCGGCAGCCCGGCCGCGAGGGTCAGCCATGTCACTACGCCCAGCGCGTCGGTCACCCCCTCGACATAGGTTTGGGAGGCCGATACCGTTTCGTGCGCCGCATGGAAAGCCGTCCGGGCCGAGTAAACGGCTGTCAGGATGGCGATGCCGACGCTTCCAGCCAACTGTTTGATGCTGTTCGAGATACCCGCCGCAGCGGCCATGTCGTGCTGCGTGAGGTTCCGCAGCGAAAAGAAGTTCAGCGGGGCGAACGTGAGCCCCATGCCCAGCCCGCGGATGTAGAGCACGAAGAGGATGTGCCGGTGGGTGGTGTGGAGCGTGAAACGGCTGGCCAGCCAAAAGCTCGTCGCCAGCAGCAGGATGCCCGCCGCCGCGAGCAGCAGGGGTTTGACATAGCGCGTGAGGTAACCCGATACGGCCGACAGCACTCCTTGTATGAGCCCCACGGGCAGGAATACGCTCCCGGCCGTCAGCGCCGTGTAGCCCAGCCCGCGCTGCATGTAGAGCGGCAGCAGGTAGGTGCCGCCCAGCATGCCGATCGAGAAGAGCGTCAGCACGGCCATCGAAACCCCGAAGTTGCGCTCCCCGAGCAGGCGCAATTGCAGCAGCGGCGCCGGGCTGCGCAGCTCCGTGCGGACGAAGTAGGCGAGCGCCACGGCCGCCACGGCGA
>ENA-ORTM01003463-ORTM01003463.1-human-gut-metagenome-genome-assembly--contig:-NODE-3463-length-10774-cov-2.779457_pt1 | contig 10774 bp, 9 predicted proteins | sample MGYA00241909_ERZ509182 | MGnify/ENA primary metagenome ERZ509182 (study PRJEB26280, sample SAMEA2338855) | human gut metagenome | biome: human gut; feature: human-associated habitat; material: faeces...
GAGCGAAGGTTTCATGTCCCATCAATGGAAGAGCAGAAGGTTAGGTCGGAAAAAAATCCGTCCATCTAAAGAAGAGCTGCTGCAGCAGCTCTCCCAACGCACGAAAATGCCGGAGGATATCCTGGCAGGCTGTTGCAGCGTCACAGTAACCGGACAAAATCAGCTGGTAATTGAGAATTATAAGAGTATTCTGGAGTATCAGCCGGAACATCTTGTGGTGCTTACCAGGCAGTGCCGAGTGGAGATATTTGGAAAAGATCTGAAAATTCTATACTATGCAAAGGAAGAGATGAAGATAACAGGGAGGATCCACCAGATTTTCTACCATGTATAGGGAGGAAGCAGATTGAAAGGACAGATTTTATTATGGCTTTGTGGTAATGTGCGCATCCGGATCTTCGGTGCCTTTTGTGAGCGCTTTCTGAATCTCTGCGCCTTCCATGGGCTGAAGCTCTGGGAAATTACACCGGTGGAGAATGGATACGAGGCCAGTATTTCTCTGGAAAATTTCAGAAAATTAAAGGCTTTGGTCAAAAAATGCCATGTGCGTCTGCGCATCTTGGAGAAACGGGGACTGCCCTTTTTTTTATACCGGAACAGAAAAAGAAAGGCTTTGTTTGCTTCGCTTTTTCTGGCTGCTTTTTTCACGGTCTGGCTGTCCTGTTTTATCTGGGATATCCAGGTGAGGGGAAATCTTGCAGTGACGGATGAGAAAGTTTTGGATTATCTGGAACAGGAAGGAATCCACCAGGGAATTTGGAAAGCTTCTCTGGATTATAAGCAGCTGGCTGCCTGCCTGCGCCAGTCTTTTCCTGAATTTACCTGGGTATCTGTAAAACTTCAGGGAACCAGGCTTTTGATTGATTTGAAAGAAACTATGGATTCTAGTCTGGCGGAGAATGAGCAGGCTTCTGGAAAGGGGAGTCTTGCTGCAAATCGGAACGGAACTGTGGTAAAAATTATTACCCGCGCAGGAACGCCTCTGGTGAAAGCGGGGGATCAGGTGAAAAAAGGAGATATGCTGGTTTCTGGACGAATCGATCTGCTCAATGATGCGGGGGAGGTTTATGACCATCAGTATGTGAAAGCGGATGCGGATGTTTATATTCAATATTCCTATTCCTATCAGGATGAGCTTTCTTTGAAGCAGCAGGTCAAAACCTATACCGGCCGGGAGATTTCCAGAAAACTTTTGAAATTCGGCGGATTTCATCTGGGACTTCCGTTTTTTTCTATTCCATACAGTCAATATGACTGCGTTACCACGGGACATCAGTTTCGTGTTATGGAGAATTTCTATTTGCCGGTATATTTTTCTGAGATTAGAGTAAAAGAGTATGAAATTTCAGATAAAATATTGGAAAAGCAGGAGGCAGAGCAAGTGATTTTGAAAAATTTGAAAAATTTTCTGGAAAAAATAGAAGAAAAGGGGGTTCAAATATTTCAAAATGATGTTAAAATAGAAACGACTGATTCTATATGCAAGGCCCAGGGCAGGCTTCTGCTCATCGAGAAGAGCGGCATGTATGTAGAGACAGAGCCGGTTTCAAATTTCTCCAAGGAGAGTGATACCGGAAATGACTGACATGCAGAAAGAAGGACCTATTCCCCTATGAGTTTAGTGGAAAAAATTATTTCCGTTCCGGCGGAACATGAGAAGAATGTGTTCGGTCAGTTTGACCAGTTTGTGAAAAAAATCGAAAAGTCCCTGAATGTGACCGTGATCAGCCGGGATGGCACCACAAAAATTGTGGGCAGCGAGGCAGCTGCGGAGCGTGGTTTTCGGATTCTTACCAACCTTATGGAACTGTCCAGAAGAGGAAACGTGATCACAGAGCAGAATGTAGACTATGCCATTGCTCTGTGTTATGAGGAAAAGGAGTCTGCTCTGGTGGAGATGGATCAGGATCTGATCTGCCACACCATTAACGGAAAACCCATCAAGCCCAAGACCCTTGGACAGAAGGAGTATGTGGATGCCATTCGGAAAAATATGATTGTTTTCGGCATCGGGCCTGCCGGTACGGGCAAGACCTATCTGGCCATGGCTATGGCCATTACAGCTTTTAAAAATGATGAGGTCAGCCGTATCATTATGACAAGGCCTGCCATTGAAGCAGGAGAGAAGCTGGGTTTCCTTCCCGGCGATCTGCAAAGCAAGGTGGATCCCTATCTTCGTCCTCTCTATGACGCTTTATATCAGATTATGGGACCAGACAGCTTTCAGAAAAATATGGAAAAGGGGCTGATCGAAGTGGCGCCTCTTGCTTATATGAGAGGCCGTACGCTGGACAATGCTTTTATTATTCTGGATGAAGCCCAGAATACGACTCCGGCACAGATGAAAATGTTCCTGACCCGTATCGGATTTGGATCCAAGGTCATTATTACCGGTGATCTGACACAGAAAGACCTTCCTTCTACGGTTCAGTCCGGTCTGGATGTGGCTTTGAAGGTCTTAAAAAAGGTGGAAGGAATTTCTTTCTGCCGGCTCACCAGTAAAGATGTGGTACGTCATCCGCTGGTGCAGAAGATCGTACAGGCCTATGATGACTATGAGGCAAAACAGGCTGCAAGGCAAAAAGACAGAAGCCGTGCAGAGCGAGTAAATGCAGGTACAAGATTACCGCAGAAATTCAGAGGTGAATCATGACCATTCATTTTGAAAATGAAAGCCAGGTAAAGCTTGATCTTCCGCTGGAGGAACTAGCAGAGTTGGTGATACAGCAAGCTTTGGATACGATGGAGTGCCCTTATGAGGCGGAGGTAAATCTGCTGATCACAGACAACCCTCAGATTCAGGAAATGAACCGGAATTTCCGTCAGATTGACCGGGCTACGGATGTACTGTCCTTTCCCATGGTTGCTTATGAGGAACCGGGAAATTTTGATTTCCTGGAGGAAGAGGAGCTTGCCGCAGACTGTTTTCATCCGGAGACGGGAGAACTGCTTTTGGGGGATATTGTGATCTCTGCGGAGAAGGTAGTGGAGCAGGCAGAGGAATACGGCCATTCTATAAAACGGGAATATGCGTTTTTGATTGTTCACAGTATGCTTCATCTCATGGGATTTGATCATATCGTCCCGGAGGAGGCAGTCTGCATGGAAGCAAAACAGAGGGAGATTCTGGATCAGCTGCAGATTCAGCGATAGATTTGCAGCTGGTTAGAATAATAGAAGCAGAACAGAAAAACAGTAACAGGAGAGGAGACGGATATTATGAGAGGAAAAAAACTTTGCGCATTACTTGCCGCTGCGGCTATGGCAGCGTCTGTGATGGGAACAGCAGCTATGGCGGAGGAGACCTGCAAAAGCTATCTTACTGGAGAGACCGTTCCCACTGAGATTGGTCGGAAACGGCCCATTGCAGTGATGTTTAACAATATTCAGGATGCGATTCCTCAGCATGGAATTGAAAACTGCGGTGTGATCTATGAAGCGCCGGTGGAGGGCAGCATCACCAGACTGATGGGATTGATGGAGGACTACAAGGATGCAGCCAGAATCGGTTCTGTGAGAAGCTGCAGAAATTACTTTATTTATATGGCCAGAGAATTTAATGCGATTTACTGTCATTTCGGTCAGGCCATCTATGCAGAACCTATTTTGAATCTGCCCACTACCCATAATTTAAGCGGACTGGCCGATTACGGCGAGCTGGTTTACTATCGCTCTGATGACCGGGTATCTCCCCATAATGTATTTACGGATTACGACCGGATTCAGGCTGGTATTGAGCATCAGGGCTATTATACCGACTATGCGGAAGGCTACTCCGGACACTACCAATTTGCTCAGGAGGGGGAGACTGTGACTCTTGAGGGGGGAGAAGATGCTCAGGTAGTGCTTCCCGGCTACACCTACAACCATGCCCGGTTCCAGTACAATCCGGAGACCGGACTGTATGACCGATATCAGTACGGAGACGCTCAGGTGGACGGAAATTCCGGCAACCAGCTTTCCTGCAAAAATATTATTCTCCAGTACTGCGACTGGGAGAATTTTGATGACAACGGATATCTGAACATTGACATGGTAAAGGGCGGCTACGGAAAGTATATCACCAACGGAAAAGCCATTGACATTTACTGGGAAAAGGAGCAGTATGATCCGGATTCTGAGTATTACTGCACCATTGAGTCTCAGTACAGCTATGTGCCTGTGCGCTTCTCCGATTTTAATGTAACCCGCTATTACGACATGAACGGAAATGAGATTAAGCTGAATCCTGGAAAGACCTGGGTCTGCATCGTCCAGAATACCTATACGGATCATGTGACCATCTCCGGAGATCCTGAAATTTCCAGCAGTGTAATTGATTTTTAAATATTTTAAAGAATGATAAATTGAAAGAAACAAAGAGGTTTGGCTTGTGAACAACAAAGGAAAAAGCTCCAAAAATTTTCTGGTTCAGGGAACCATTTTAGCGGCAGCTTCGATTATATCCAGAATTATCGGACTGGTCTACCGGATACCCCTGACAAACATTCTGGGGGATACGGGAAATACCTACTATTCTACAGCAAATGAGGTTTATAATATCATCCTGATGATCGCCTCCTTCAGCCTGCCCCTGGCTGTATCCAGGCTGATGGCAGAACGGCTGCATAAGGGGGAGATTCGGAATGCAAATCGGGTATTTTTATGTGCAGTGCGCTTTGCAGTGGTGAGCGGACTGATTCTGTCCTGTCTTACCTATCTGCTGTCCGGTATTCTTACGAAGCATGTGCTGAACGTGGAAATGGCAAAATATGCGCTGCGGGTGCTGGCGCCGGCAATCTTTATCTTTGCCATCACAGGAACTTTTCGGGGATTTTTCCAGGGACACTCTACCATGGTGCCCACTGCCATCTCCCAGGTGATTGAGCAGATTGTTCATGCGGTGGTCACCATTATCTGTGCCAACATCATGTTTAGCTACGGCTTAAAGCTGGCTAAGAACGAGGGAAATGATCTTCTTGGACCGGCCTGGGGGGCTGCTGGCGCTACCTTCGGCACCGTGGTCAGTGTCACAGTGGCTCTGATTTTTATGATGCTGGTGTATGTCACCTACCGGCGCACTTTTGCCAGACAGCTTCGTCATGACACCACGGGAAAGCGGGAATCCCAGGCTCAGATCTACCGGCTGCTGTTTCTCACCATTCTCCCCATTGTTTTAAGCACTCTGATCTACAATGTAAGCACCATCATAGATCAAGGTGTTTTTAATGCCATCTTAAAAGGCCAGGGATACACAGAGAAACAGTATGCCACGATCTGGGGAATCTATACGGGAAAATTTCGTGTTCTGATGAATGTTCCCCTGTCTTTGGCTTCCTGTCTGGGGCCGGCAGTAGTCCCCAGCCTGACGGCAGCCATCGCAGATCGGAACAAAAAGGAGGCCGTGCGGAAGGTGCGATCCTCTATTCGATACACGATGATCATTACTATTCCCTGTGCTCTTGGTATGGCAGCCCTGGGGGGGCCGATTATTGAGATGCTGTTCCATCCGGAAAGCGGCCTTCCGTTATCTGCGGGCATCATGCAGGCAGGAGCGCCCATGATCATTCTTTATGCCCTGTCTACGCTCACAACTTCTATTTTGCAGGGCCTTGGAAAGCTTCGCACTCCTTTGATCAACTGTGGTATTGCGCTGGTGCTTCATCTGGTGTGTCTCTTTGTATTTATGCGAAACTTTAATATGAACATTTACGGTGTAATTCACGCCAATACCTTTTTCGCCCTGGTGGTGTGCATTCTCAATGCGCTGGCCATCAAGCGTTTTCTGGCGTATCGTCAGGAATATCTGCGAACCTTCCTGATTCCCCTTCTGGCCTCTTTTGTGATGGCCTTTGGAGCTTACGGTGTCCATGCGCTCTTTCAGGGGCTTCTTGGAAATACAGTTGCAACTTTTATAGCAGTTCTGGCAGGAGCGGTGATCTATGGAATTGGACTGGTTTCCTTCCATGGCATTACCATAGAGGAACTTGCTGCCATGCCAAAGGGAAAGACCATTATTAAATTATTTAGAAAGCTTGGTTTACTCAGATGAATGAAAAAGCAGAAGCAATACGGAAAACATTAAAAGATAAAAATCGGATCGTAATCAAGATTGGGTCTTCCTCCATTACCCATCCTGAAACAGGCGCCTTAAACCTTACCAAGCTGGAGGTGCTGGTACGGGAGCTGTGCGATCTGAAAAACCAGGGAAAGGACATTATCCTGGTTTCCTCCGGAGCCATAGCGGTGGGGCGTCAGGCAATTCACTTTCATCATCGCCCTGAGATTATTTCTGAAAAGCAGGCCTGCGCTGCGATTGGACAGGCTCAGCTGATGATGATTTATCAGAAACTGTTTCGGGAATACGGCCATCTGGCAGCGCAGATTCTCCTTACCAGAGATACTCTTACCCAGGATCTGAACCGCTTCAATGCAGTAAATACGTTTGATGAGCTTTTGAAAATGGGAGCGATTCCCATTGTAAATGAAAATGACACCATCTCTACTTATGAGATTCAGTTTGGAGACAATGATACTCTTTCCGCCACAGTTGCCGCTCTGATTCATGCGGATCTGCTGATTCTGCTCTCAGATATTGACGGTCTCTTTACCGACGATCCCAACCGGAATCCGGAGGCAGAATTTATCCCTCTGGTAAAACATTTGGATAAAAGGTTTCTTAGTATGGGGAAAGGCAGCAGCAGCCAGGTAGGCACCGGAGGGATGGAGACGAAGCTCCATGCTGCCCAGATTGCCACAGAGGCGGGAACGGATTTAATCATTGCCAATGGGAAGGATTTTCATGTAATACATAAAATATTGCAGGGTGAGAACTACGGCACACTTTTTTGCAGCTGACTGCCAGGAGAGGAATAGACAGATGATAAATGAAAAGGAAATTGCCAGAATCAATGAGCTGGCAAGAAAATCAAAGGCGGAAGGACTGACGGAACAGGAGAAAAAGGAGCAAAAAGAGCTTCGTTGCAAATTTTTAGAATCAGTCCGGGGAAATCTTCGCGCCCAATTAAACAATATCGATGTGGTAAATCCAGATGGATCCATAGAAAATTTGGGAGAAAAATATGGAAAAAAGGGACATTAATCAGATTGGAGCAAGTGCAAAGAAGGCGGCCTTCCTTCTTGGACGTCTGGAAAGCGAAAAGAAGAATCAGGCCCTTAACTGTGCGGCAGAGGCTCTTTTGGCCCACGCAGAGGAAATTTTGAGAGAAAATGAAAAGGATGTGACAGCGGCCAGAGCGCACCAGATGAAGGAAGGTCTGGTGGACCGGCTGCTTTTGACTTTGCCCAGGATTCAGGCTATGGCAGAGGGGCTGCGTCAGATTTGTGCTCTGGAAGATCCCATAGGGGAAGTGCTGGGAATGAAAAAGCGGCCCAACGGACTGATGATCGGACAGAAACGGGTACCTCTGGGAGTGGTGGGCATTATCTATGAGGCAAGGCCCAACGTAACTGCAGACGCTTTCGGTCTTTGTTTTAAGACCGGCAATGCTGTGATCTTAAAAGGCGGAAAGGATGCCCTGTGTTCCAACCGGGCAATTGTGGCTGTGCTTCAGGATGCGCTGGAGGATTGCGGGCTTACGAGAGATTCCCTGCAGCTGATCGAATCTGCTGACCGCAGCGTCACAGAGGCCTTTATGAAATTGAATCAGTATGTGGATGTGCTGATCCCAAGAGGCGGGGCGGGGCTGATCCAGACCGTAGTGAGAGAGAGCACCATCCCTGTGATCCAGACTGGAACCGGGAACTGCCATATTTATGTGGATGAATCTGCGGATCTTTCCATGGCAGTATCCATCATCAACAATGCAAAGACCCAGCGTATTGGGGTGTGCAATGCCTGTGAATCACTGGTGGTTCATGAGGCAGTGGCAGAGCCTTTGCTGAAAGCCTTAAAGAAAAAGCTGGAGGAGCATCAGGTAGAGCTTCGAGGAGATGAAAAAGCCCTGGAGATATTGCCGGACATCACGCCTGCTTCCAGTGAGGACTGGGGGAAGGAGTACTTAGACTACATTCTGTCCATCAAAACAGTATCTTCTATAGAAGAAGCCATTGCTCATATCAACCGATATAATACTGGCCATTCGGAGGCCATTATTACCAGGGATTATGAAAACGCCCAGCGGTTTCTGGATGAGGTGGATGCAGCTGCTGTGTATGTGAATGCGTCCACCCGCTTTACCGACGGCTTTGAATTTGGTTTCGGCGCTGAGATCGGCATCAGCACTCAGAAGCTTCATGCAAGAGGTCCTATGGGTCTGCTGGCGCTGACTACCACAAAGTACATTATTTACGGCAGCGGTCAGATACGATAGCCGCAGCGCCGGGAAGAATTGGGAAATTAGATAAGGAATAAGAGGATATGCAAAATACATTTGATCTGAATGCCATTGATCTGTCACTTGAGGCTCCCCTCACGGAACCAGAAAGACAACAGTGGTTTATGAAAAAAGCAAAGCAGCTGACACAGGAAAAATCGAGGGAGCTGGGAAGGCCCCTCACTGCCATGGTGAAAACCTTTGGCTGTCAAATGAATGAAAGGGACTCGGAAAAGCTTCGGGGAATCCTTCAGACAGCCGGCTATGAGCTTACAGAACAGGAGGAGGCAGACTTTGTCCTATACAATACCTGTACGGTTCGGGAAAATGCAAATCTAAAGGTTTACGGCCGACTTGGGTATCTGGGAGGACTGAAAAAGAAAAACTCCCACATGATGATCGCTCTGTGCGGCTGCATGATGCAGGAGCCGGAAGTGGTGGAGAAGATCCGACGCAGCTACCGGTTCGTGGATCTGATTTTTGGAACGCATAACATTTATAAATTTGCAGAGCTTTTGGTCTCTGCTCTGGAAAATGACCGGATGATCATTGATATCTGGAAGGATACGGACAAGATCGTGGAGGATCTTCCTGCCAGCAGAACTTATCCCTTCAAATCCGGGGTAAATATTATGTTTGGCTGCAACAACTTCTGCAGCTACTGCATTGTCCCCTATGTAAGAGGGCGGGAGCGGAGCCGTCGGCCCATAGATATTGTGCGGGAGATCGAAGGGCTTGTAGCAGACGGAGTGGTGGAAGTCATGCTTCTTGGGCAGAATGTAAACTCCTATGGAAAAAACCTGGAGGAGCCGGTGACCTTTGCCCAGCTTTTGCAGGAAATCGAAAAGATTCCAGGCTTGGAACGGATCCGCTTTATGACCTCCCACCCCAAGGATCTCTCCGATGAACTGATCACAGTAATGGCAAATTCGAAAAAGATCTGCCGTCATCTCCATCTTCCTCTGCAGTCCGGCAGCAGCCGTCTGCTAAAGATTATGAACCGGAAGTATACAAAGGAACAGTATCTGGCTCTCACAGAAAAGCTGAAAAAGCAGATTCCGGATCTGTCCTTGACCACAGATATTATTGTAGGATTTCCTGGAGAGACAGAGGAGGATTTCCAGGAGACCCTGGATGTAGTAAGGCAGGTGGGCTATGATAGTGCCTTTACCTTTATCTACTCCAAACGTACCGGTACCCCGGCTGCCGCTATGGAGAATCAGATTCCGGAGGATGTGGTGAAAGATCGATTTGACCGTCTCCTGGCTCTTGTCCAGGAAATCGGAAGAGAGCGGTCCGCCAGATTCTTAGGGCAGGTGCAGCCTGTCCTGGTAGAGCATCTGAATGAGCAGGACGCTGCGCTGGTGACAGGGCGGCTGGACAATAACCTGGTGGTACATTTTCCGGGAGATGCCTCTATGATCGGGAAGATGGTGAACGTCTCCCTGAAGGAATGCAGAGGATTTTATTATCTAGGGGAACCAGTGGGATAGCAGATTGTTTTAGTTTTATGAAAAAACTTGAAACGGAGCTTGATTGAGTAAACAGCTAAATATATTTCAATACGCTCGTATGGTTTTATGCCGTCCGGGCGTTTTTTAATACCTATAGGCTGGGCTGCCAGCTAAATGGAAAAGTGCGTCATCTGCACAGATAAGAAAACGGATATGGAATGTACTATTAAAAAATATATACAAAAAACACTGGATACTATATAATACTCCTATAAATTATCCACAAGGAAAAGAAACTATAAAATGAGACGTTGCGTATTGCTTTCCAAGGATCCTAAGACATTGAAAATATGCAATACAAAAAACGGATAAGGAGATAGGCATGGAATTGAAAAAAGTATGGATGTCCAAGGAGGCAGGGAAAAAAAGCCGATATGGATATCAAACAGTGGGTGGAATACTGGGAATCGTGCTTCTGATGACAGCTTTGCTTTTTATAGGAACCTTTTTCTCTCTTTCCCTGGGACTGCCGCAGCAAAGCTCTTCTATGATTTTGGTTCTTTTGGCCACTGCACTTGGGGGTGTATTGGCTGTAAGGCTGGGACGGCGCGGGATACAGGATGCCATGATTTTCTTTCTTACAGAAAATGGCCGCTTATGGATCATGGATTCCCGCGGGTTGTCCAACCACGGACATGGATTTTGGGGATTTGCACTTGGCACGATGGAAACCCAGGCTTTTTTGCGGATGCAGGGAAAACAGCCTTTTCTTCCAAAAGGTGCAGATGAAATTCTGAAAGTATTAAATATCAAAGAAAACAGCAGCCATTATGCCATCCGCTGCCAGTCACGTTATCCAAATAAGCGTGTGGCCAGGCATACATACTTTCTGATTAAAGGAATTCCAGATGAAGAAATGCTGCTGCAGGAATTGGAGCGAAGAAAAACATGGGAAAGCACTCTGGAACCGGTAGAAAATCGAAATCCACGCTATATTCTGATGAG
>ENA-ORTM01003476-ORTM01003476.1-human-gut-metagenome-genome-assembly--contig:-NODE-3476-length-10715-cov-2.812852_pt1 | contig 10715 bp, 8 predicted proteins | sample MGYA00241909_ERZ509182 | MGnify/ENA primary metagenome ERZ509182 (study PRJEB26280, sample SAMEA2338855) | human gut metagenome | biome: human gut; feature: human-associated habitat; material: faeces...
ACAACTGCATCACGGTCTGCAACATGGAGAACTTCGACCCGTTGGGTATCCATACCGGCGAAAGCATCGTGATCGCTCCGTCACAAACACTGACCAACAGCGAGTATCATAAACTTCGTGAACTGGCTATCTGGATCATCCGTCATATCGGTATCGTGGGCGAATGTAATGTGCAATATGCTTTCGATCCGGAGAGCGAAGACTACCGCGTGATCGAAGTGAACGCCCGTCTCTCCCGTTCGTCTGCGCTGGCCTCTAAAGCAACCGGTTATCCGTTGGCTTTCGTCGCAGCCAAGTTGGGACTGGGTTACGGCCTTTTTGATTTGAAAAACTCGGTGACGAAGACGACAAGTGCTTTCTTCGAACCGGCTCTCGACTATGTGGTCTGCAAGATACCGCGCTGGGATTTGGGTAAGTTTCATGGTGTGGCTCGTGAGGTGGGGGCGAGCATGAAATCTGTGGGCGAGGTGATGGCGATCGGGCGCACCTTCGAAGAGGCGATCCAAAAAGGGTTGCGTATGATCGGACAGGGCATGCATGGTTTCGTGGAAAACAAGGAGCTGGTGATAACCGACATCGACAAGGCACTCCATGAACCGACCGACACCCGTATCTTCGTTATCTCCAAAGCGTTCCGTGCCGGATATACCGTCGATCAGATACACGAACTGACCAAGATAGACCGGTGGTTCCTGCAAAAACTCTACGGAATCATGTGTACCTCCAAGGAGTTGCATAAATTGACAATTGACAATGGACAATTGGCAATTAAAAAAGAATATCGCAATCCTGATAATTGTCAATCGTCCATTGTCAATTGTTCATTGCTTCGCAAAGCGAAACGGCAAGGTTTCTCCGATTTTCAGATAGCCCGCGCCTTCGACCTTGAGGGAAATATAGAAAAAGGTATGATGCAGGTCCGCCAGTTCCGTAAGGAACACGGCATCGTTCCGGTAGTGAAACAGATCGATACGCTGGCAGCCGAATACCCGGCGCAGACGAACTATCTGTATCTGACCTATAGCGGTACGGAAAACGACGTGCAGTATCAGGGTGACCACCGTTCCATCGTCGTGCTGGGTTCCGGAGCTTACCGGATCGGCAGCTCGGTCGAGTTCGACTGGTGTGGCGTGCAGGCGTTGGAAACTATCCGTAAGGAGGGGTGGCGTTCGGTGATGATCAACTACAATCCCGAAACGGTTTCGACCGACTATGATATGTGTGACCGCCTTTACTTCGACGAGCTGACCTTCGAGCGTGTGATGGATATCCTCGAACTGGAAAATCCGCACGGCGTGATTGTCTCGACAGGCGGCCAGATACCCAATAACCTGGCGATGCGCCTTGACGAACAGCATGTCAATATCTTAGGAACGTCTGCCAAGAGCATCGACAATGCCGAAGACCGCGAGAAGTTTTCCGCCATGCTGGATCGTATCGGTGTGGACCAACCGCGTTGGAAAGAGCTTTCGTCGATGGAAGATATCAACGAGTTTGTGGTAGAAGTGGGCTTCCCGGTTCTGGTCCGTCCGAGCTATGTGCTGAGTGGCGCCGCCATGAATGTCTGCTCCAACCAGGAAGAACTCGAACGCTTCTTGCAGCTGGCAGCCAACGTGTCGCAGAAACATCCGGTCGTTGTCAGCCAGTTCATCGAGCATGCCAAGGAGGTGGAAATGGATGCGGTGGCCGATAAAGGCGAGATTGTCATGTATGCCATCTCCGAACATATCGAGTTTGCCGGCGTGCATTCCGGCGACGCGACCATTCAGTTCCCCGCGCAAAAGCTATATGTCGAAACAGTCCGCCGGATCAAGCGTATCAGTAAGCAGATCGCGAAAGAATTGAATATATCCGGTCCGTTCAATATTCAATATCTGGCAAAAGGCAACGAGATTAAGGTGATCGAATGTAACCTTCGCGCGAGCCGTTCCTTTCCTTTCGTCAGCAAAGTATTGAGGATTAACTTTATTGAACTGGCCACTTGTATCATGTTAGGTTTACCTGTCGAGAAACCTAATAAGAACGAATTCGATCTGGATTATGTAGGTATCAAAGCTTCCCAGTTCTCCTTCAACCGCTTGCAGAAGGCCGATCCCGTTTTGGGTGTCGATATGGCTTCGACGGGCGAGGTCGGGTGTATCGGTGACGATGTTTCCGAGGCTGTTTTGAAAAGTATGCTTTCCGTCGGTCTCCGTATCCCGGAAAAGAATATTCTGCTCTCGACGGGTACACCGAAACAGAAAGTGGCCATGTTGGATGCCGCCAAGATGCTGGCATCGAAAGGCTACAACCTCTTCGCAACAGGCGGGACACACCGCTTTCTCGAAGAAAACGGCATCTCCAGTACGCGAGTTTACTGGCCGAGCGAGGAGGACATGGAACCTCAAGCACTCACCATGCTCCACGAAAGGAAGATCGACATGGTAGTGAATATTCCGCGCGATCTTTCAGCCGGTGAGTTGAATAATGGCTATAAGATCCGTCGTGCCGCCATCGACCTGAACATTCCGCTCATCACAAATGCCCGTCTGGCAAGCGCCTTTATCGAAGCATTTTGCACGCTGGGCATGGACGATATACAAATCCGAAGCTGGCAGGAGTATAAGTGATTTGTTACTTTTGGATCAAGTTCAAAGTAACAGAAATAATTATTACATTTGTGGTAATTAAAATAAACCAATATGAAGATAGGATTATTTATTCCCTGCTATATCAATGCGGTATATCCGGAAGTTGGTGTTGCTTCCTATAAATTATTGAAAAGTATCGGGTTGGATGTGGATTATCCGTTAGACCAGACTTGTTGTGGCCAGCCAATGGCAAATGCCGGATTCGAACATGAATCGGCAGGGTTGGCGCTGCGTATGGAAGAACTGTTCCGTTCGTACGAATATGTGGTTGGCCCTTCTGCCAGTTGTGTCGCTTTCGTGAAAGAGAATCATCCCGGTATTCTGGAAAAGGCAGGTCATGTGTGTATGAACAGCAAGAAGATTTATGATATCTGCGAGTTCCTGTACGATATTGTGAAGGTCAAGGAACTGAAAGCTGAATTTCCCCACAAGGTAAGCATTCACAATAGCTGTCACGGTGTGCGCGAGTTGTATCTTTCTTCTCCGAGTGAACGGAATATCCCGTATTTTTCTAAGTTGCGCGATCTCCTTTCTTTGGTGAAAGGCATTGAGATATTCGAACCGAAACGTATCGACGAGTGCTGTGGGTTCGGTGGCATGTTTGCGATTGAAGAACCTGAAGTATCCGTTTGTATGGGACAAGATAAGGTGAAGGACCACATGAGCACGGGAGCCGAGTACATCACCGGTGCCGACAGTTCCTGCCTGATGCATATGGAAGGCGTGATCAAGCGTGACAACCTTCCGATCAAAACGATTCATATTGTTGAAATATTAGCCTCCGGATTATGAGCACGAAACATTCAAAAGCGGCTGCCCGCTTCATCGGGAACCGCAAGCAGGAAGCCTGGCACGACGAAACCCTCTGGATGGTGCGTGCCAAACGGGATAAAATGAGCCATTCGCTTCCCGAATGGGAACGCTTGCGTGAACTGGCTTGTGAGATCAAACTTTATTCGAACAGTCATTTGGATGTCCTTTTGGAAGAGTTCGAGAAGAACGCCACGGCTAACGGAGCGATTGTCCATTGGGCGAAAGACGCGGCGGAACATAATGCGATCGTCGAGGAAATCCTGCAACAGCACAAGGCGCATACGCTGATAAAGAGCAAATCCATGTTGACAGAAGAGTGTGGCATGAACGATTACCTGTTCGGAAAAGGTTACGATATAATCGAGAGCGACCTCGGTGAACGTATCCTTCAATGGATGAAACTTCATCCCAGCCATATCGTGATGCCCGCTATCCATATCAAGCGGCAGGAGGTGGGCGAGATGATGGAGCGCGTGTTAGGTACGGAAAAAGGCAATTCCGACCCGACCTATCTGACGCATGCCGTCCGCAAAAATATGCGTGAGAAATTCCTGACAGCCGATGTTGCCATGACGGGAGCTAACTTTGCAGTTGCTTCGACCGGAGAGATAGTGGTCTGCACCAACGAGGGGAATGCAGATATGGGAACTTCTTTCCCGAATGTTCACATTGCGACGTTCGGAATGGAGAAGATCGTGCCGGATCGGGACTCGTTAGGTGTCTTCACCCGCCTGCTGGCACGCTCCGGCACGGGGCAGCCGATCACTTCCTACACTTCTCACTATTGTAAACCGAAAGAAGGAGGTGAGTTTCATATCATCATAGTCGATAACGGGCGGAGTGATATCCTGGCATGTCCCGATCATATCCGTACGCTGAACTGCATCCGTTGTGGCGAGTGTATGAATACTTGTCCGGTCTATCGCCGTAGCGGTGGTTATTCCTATACATATTTTATACCCGGCCCGATTGGGATCAATCTAGGGATGCTGAAAGATCCGGTGAAATATTCGGACAATGTTTCTGCCTGTTCGTTGTGCCTCTCTTGCTCGAATGTTTGCCCGGTCAAGATAGACCTCGGCGAACAGATCTATCGCTGGCGTCAGGACTTGGATAAGATGGGGAAAGCGAGTACGGAGAAAAAGATTATGTCCGGCGGCATGAAGTTCCTGATGGAACGTCCGAAACTGTTCAATACGGCTTTGATGTTTGCCCCGGTAGTCAATAACATGCCTCGTTTTATGATCTACAACGCTTTGAATGCATGGGGGAAGGGCCGTGAACTGCCAGCTTTTGCCAAGCAGTCGTTCAATGAAATGTGGAAAAGTAACAAGATAAAATAATACGACAATGAGTAGTAAAAACGATATATTATCCGCTATCCGCCACCACATCGGCAAGCGTTACGACAGGCCGGAACTGACGCTGGATGCCATTACTTACGAAGATAAAATCACCCAGTTTACAGACTCTTTGAAAGCTGCCGGGGGACAAGCTGTCCTGATGCAGCCCGGCGACGATATCAACGATATTATCCGCCACCATTTTCCTGATGCAACCCGGATTGCTTCCAATCTGCCCGGTATCACCTGTGCTACCTTCAATCCGGACGACCTCGATGATCCCCGCGAGTTGGACAATACTGATCTTGCCATCGTGGAAGGGCATTTCGGAGTAGCCGAGAACGGGGCTGTCTGGATTACCCGCCAGGTAAAGCATAAGGCATTGTATTTTATCTCCAACAGCCTGGTTTTGCTGATAGACCGCAATTCGATCGTGAACAATATGCATGAAGCCTATAAGCGAACGGAAAACATGACATACGATTTCGGTGCTTTCATCTCAGGCCCGTCTAAAACCGCCGATATCGAACAGGCTCTTGTATTGGGTGCACACGGTCCGGTCGGGGTGTTGGTGATGCTGAAATAGGGTTCTTCCCTATAGGAGTTAAAACCTGGAAAACAGAATACATTATGAAGAAAATAGCTTTGTTGATGCTTTTGAGTACTTTGTTTTCCTCTTATGCAGAGGCACAGGTACATACTACTTTTGAGATGCGTTATATCACATCCGACTCAAAAGCGGATGGAGAAACTGATTTTAGAGGAGAGACCGAATGGATGTCTCTTGACCAGCGGATCGACTTTCTGAACAAGTATGCCGCTTTTGCTTCCGGGTTTTATGGTAATCCCGGCCTGGATAAACCTCTTGTCGGAGATGGTGATGTACGACAGACAGTCGGACGGATAAAGCCTCAGCCGTTGACGAATATCCGGCAAACACTCCGACTCGTTGACTGGTGTGCATACGGTTATCGTGCCGGAAAAGCCGAAGAGGCTCAAAAAGCCTTTGCCGAATGGTCGGCAGCCGATGGGGCAACCGTGAAAGAGGGATGCTTGATTTTGAAAGATCGTAAAGACTCTGGCCCCTCTCCAGTGGCGTTTCCGGTTGCATTTGGATGTAAAGGATGTGGGAGAGGAATGCACGATTGTTTTTCATAAAGGGGAGAAGCCTCTTCTCTCCACCCGTCTGACAGATCGGATATTCTCATTGTCGTCGGGTATGAACAGGGAAAGCGGGTATTATGATTCTACAGTTCCCTTGCATCTGGAAATATACGGAGACTTTGCCAACAACCGTTTTTTCGTAACGGTAAACGGCGAGTCGCTCTCTTGTCTGATGGAAGAGACAGATATTCGTGAGATTGACAAGGTAGTGATCCATTCGAAAGGTAAAACGGAGATAGACGATATTTCTCTCTTTAATTTTGTTGAGGAACGGACAAATAAGCATACTCCTTATTCTTCTTCTTTACTTGTTAGCGAGGATTTTAACGATGTATTACCGATGCAGGGGTGGCAATTTCTTGACTATGACGATAGTGCTTGGGAACAGGTCACACTGCCATCATCTCATGGTGGTTTGCAGGAAAAGGAGGAGAGCTATTATCTGCGGAAAAAGATTTGCCTTGCCGACTTCGAGCGTGCCGTGCTTAAGTTGGAAACAATAGATCCTGGCGGTGAGGTTTGGATAAACGGACAGCCTGTTGCCGTGGTTAACAACCGGCATCCGTATGATTTGGATGTGACGGAGTATCTGCAGCGAAATCAGGAGAATATCATTGCTGTCCGAGTAAAACCTTATAAGGCGGATCACCGGATGTTACACTCTCCATCCGATCCGTATATAGGTTGGTTCCTGGGACGTGCGACATTGGTCCTGACGAACCGTTGCATGATTAAAGATGTCTTTGCACATACCGCATCACTTGACAGAGTTGCTCGGCAGGTAAACAGGGTGCTTTTGCAATATTCCGGCGTCTATGCTTTCGAGGGGAGTGTAGAAGTCAACTACTATCCCTGGTTCCCGGTGGAAGGGGAAAAGGTTGCTACCGTGAAGCGGGATATCGAAATCCGCCCGTCTGTCGATAATGAGATCGTATTGGAAATACCAGTCGAAAATCCTGCTTTATGGTATCCTGAGAATCCGAACCTGTATCGAGTGGAAGTGATCTTGCGTGATAAGGGAGGTCGCGAGATAGACGACTATATGCTGACGACCGGTATCCGCACCATCTCCCAGAAAGACGGGAACCTGTATGTCAATAACAGGCCTGAAATACTGAAAGGTGCTCAGATACTGGGTTCGAGATATCCGATCGAGACTATATCGAAAAACTATAAGTGCGTGTCCGATGAAACGATTGCAAAAGACCTGATGATGATCAAGGAAATGAATGGGAACCTATTGCGTCTGCATGTCCATGCCGAAAAAGACACGACAGACGGTATCAATGATCCTCGTTATGCCGAATATGCGGACCAGTTAGGAGTCTATCTTCTTTGGCAGACTGCCGCCTGGATTAGGGAAGGGGAAGCTTGGAATGTTGATTTTGAAGGTTATCCGAAGTTTATGCGCCAGGTCTACAACCATCCGTCTATCGTTATGTGGGAGGCAAGCAATCATCCGAACCGTTTTAAGTTGCACGACATATCTGATTCACATGATTTTGTGACAAAGGTTTACAGAACTTTGAGTGCCGTAGATACCAGCCGCCTGATCTCACCGACCTCTTTCTGGCAGCATATGCACTATGGCAATTACGACGGTTCGCTCGACAAGGAGGGTAATCCGATCGTTTCTAATCCTGTTTTAATGGAAAAATTGATGACTCGTGGAAATCAGGATGCCTATACAGGCTACGGAGCCAAATGGACGGCCCTCAGAAAAGCTCCCAATAAATGGGCCGCTTCCTGTCTGGCAGCAAACGACAAGGCTTATTTCAACTTCGAACATGAGGAATCTGCCGCACAACCGAACTGGATATTGGCGGAGAAAGAGCCGTGGTTTGAGGTCCAATCTTATGAATGGGAGTATGAGAAAGGTAGTATCGGCCGTCTTCTTGATGCTTCGGAGTGGAGAATCAGCCAGGCATTTCAAGCATTTGCAGCTTGGGAGTCTATGAAGAAACAGATTTTGATTGGCTATGACGGCTTTTCCTGGTGCAGCCTTGAATCGGGGTCGAATATGTTCACATATCAGAAGCCGTTGACCGATCCGTTTGGTGTACCCAAACTTGCCTATTATGCCAATAAATCTGTTTTCCAGCCGATTTGGGCAGGTAGTGGCAATGTAGATGTCGTATATGGTCCGGCCGATCGCATTTTTCCGGTGCTGTTCAACTTAGGACAGACCAAAACTGTTGATCTTATTATCGAACTGAAAAACGATAAAGGAAAAAGGATCGACAGGAAAGTTTTTAAAAATATACAGGTCGCTGGTGGCAGAACGGTTGTAAACTTGGATAGTTTCCGCTTTAAAACAGTCCCGGACGGATGTTATTTTCTTGTATATACGGTAAAAGAACAGAACCCTCCTTACAGTCGTAAATAGCTAAAGAAAACAGGGTAACGCAGATCTTGCCAATTGAGCGGATTTGCATTACCCTATATTTTCTGTTGTTACTGATCTGCATTTCGTTTATTAAACAACGAAGCGATCCATAACATCAGAATGGCTCCGACTGTTGCCGTAATCAGACTGCCGATAATACCGGAAGCTGCAATTCCGAGTAATCCGAATACCCAGCCGCCCAATACACTGCCGACTATTCCCAAAATCAGATTGATTATTACTCCGAAGCCACCGCCCCGCATGATTTTACCGGCCAGAAAGCCGGCTGCTATACCTATGATAATGTACCATAAAAATCCCATAGCTTTTAAATTTTATGTTGTTATTGTATATATAACCGTTCATGGAGGCATGAAGTTTATTGCAGTAAAGGATTCCCTTTTCAAAACACCGGTGTTTTGCATGCAAAACATATATGTTTCGATTTTAAAACACCGGTGCTTTGAAACAGCTGTCCGAATCTATTTTATGAATTATGTGATAATACTTGGTAAAAAGATTATCTTTGTAACCGAATTATATAAATACTCCGATGAAAATATTCAAGTAAGCCGGTTTCTACATATCGTAAATATCTTTCTGATGTAATTGCCAATTGCTCATTTTCGATTGTCGATTCTTTATTCCGGCCTTATCCTGTGCCATCCTTCGGCACGTTTGTGATTTTATCTTTTTTAGTTTATAATCTTTTAATTCAAAGAAAACTATGTGTATATCCGTACATCAGCTATGCTATGTCCATGCTGACAAGGAACCTCTTTTTCAAAACATAAACCTGATAGTCAATACAGGACAGCGTCTTGCGCTGGTGGGGAATAACGGTACGGGCAAATCGACTTTGTTGCGTATCATTGAAGGGAACCTGAAACCTTCATCGGGGGAGGTAGTGTGTTCTTCACGCCCTTATTATATTCCACAACATTTCGGACAGTTCGACAACCTGACGGTGGCGGAAGCCCTGCGGGTGGACGATCGGATAAAGGCACTCCATGCCATTCTTGAAGGTGACGCCTCGGCGGAAAACTTTACTTGTTTGAATGATGACTGGGATGTGGAAGAACGTTGTCTTTCCGCACTTGCTTCCTGGAATCTGGAGCATCTGCAACTGTCCCAGCCGATGTGTTCGTTGAGCGGAGGAGAAAAGACGAAAGTGTTCCTTTCCGGTATCCTTGTTCATGCACCGGAAATTATTCTGATGGATGAACCGACGAATCATCTGGATGTTTCCGGTCGGGAAAAATTGTATGAGATGATCCGGAGCAGACGTTCGACCTTGTTGATTGTCAGTCATGACCGGACGTTGCTGAACCTGCTGCCTTGCATTTGTGAACTTGAGAAAAGTGAGGTCACACTTTATGGTGGCAATTATGAGTTCTATAAAGAACAGAAAGAGTTGGCGTTGACAGCTTTGCAGAATCAGTTGAGTGAGAAGGAGAAAGAACTTCGCTTGGCCCGCAAAACAGCGCGTGAAGTGATGGAACGGAAGAATAAGTCGAATGTCCGCAGTGATAAGTCGAGTTTCAAGAAAGGGATTTCGCGCATGGCAGTCAATACGATGAAAGATAAAGCCGAGAAAAGCACAGTCCGGCTGAACGATGTCCATGAAGAGAAAATGGCTTCCCTGCAAAGTTCGATTGCCGGACTTCAGGATGTGATTCCCGATTTGCGGGTACTTCAGACAAATTTCAATTCTTCCGATCTGCACACCGGTAAGATTCTGATCACTGCGGATCAGATCAATTTTGGTTACACTTCTTCCTGCCTATGGAAGTCACCTCTGAATATCCAGGTCAGAAGTGGCGACCGTATTCATATCACAGGAAATAATGGGAGCGGAAAAACGACCCTGGTCAAATTGTTGTTAGGGGAACTGAAGCCGGCGGCCGGGACGATTACACGGGCTGATTTCAGTTATCTTTATATTGATCAGGAATGTTCCGTGCTTGATCCCGGATTGACCGTGTTCGAGCAGACGGAACGTTTTAACGCCTCGCATTTGGCTGAACATGAATTGAAATCCATTTTGAACCGTTGTTTGTTTCCTTACGAGACATGGGACAAGCCGTGTTTTTGCTTGAGCGGAGGTGAAAAGATCCGGTTGCTCTTTTGCTGCCTTATGATCGGAAATAATGCGCCGGATGTATTTATTTTAGACGAACCGACGAACAATCTGGATATACAAAGTGTTGAAATAATAACAGCGGCTATAAAGAGTTATAGAGGAACGGTGTTGTTGATCTCGCATGATCATTATTTTGTGAAAGAAATAAAAATAAACCGTTCTATTAAACTTTTCGATACCGGTTCTGTTATTAAGATATAGTGTTTTTCATGGTATTAGAATTAAGTTAGATTAGG
>ENA-ORTM01003477-ORTM01003477.1-human-gut-metagenome-genome-assembly--contig:-NODE-3477-length-10714-cov-8.117647_pt1 | contig 10714 bp, 10 predicted proteins | sample MGYA00241909_ERZ509182 | MGnify/ENA primary metagenome ERZ509182 (study PRJEB26280, sample SAMEA2338855) | human gut metagenome | biome: human gut; feature: human-associated habitat; material: faeces...
TGATGTCACTGGATCTGCCGCTTCCGAAACAGGTATTCGGACATCCATGGCTTCTTCAGGGTGATGGTAAGATGAGTAAATCCAAAGGAAATGTAATCTATGCAGATGAGCTGGTTGAGTTCTTCGGTGTAGATGCTGTCCGTTATTTTGTACTCCATGAAATGCCATTTGAGAATGACGGTGTGATCACATGGGAGCTGATGGTTGAGAGACTGAATTCCGACCTTGCAAACACACTTGGAAATCTTGTAAACCGTACAATTTCCATGTCTAACAAATATTTTAACGGAGTCGTTGAGAATAAGAATGTTACTGAGCCGGTTGATGAGGATCTTAAGAGCTTCATCCTTCAGGTTCCGAAGAACGTTTCCGCAAAAATGGACAAGCTTCGTGTGGCAGATGCTATCACAGAGGTATTCTCTCTGTTTAAACGCTGCAACAAATATATCGACGAGACAATGCCATGGGCACTTGCAAAGGATGAGACAAAGCAGGATCGTCTTGCAACCGTTCTCTACAACCTGGTTGAGGGAATCTGCATCGGCGCATCTCTTCTGAAATCCTTTATGCCGCGTACAACAGAGCGTATTCTTGTACAGCTCAACGCAAACGAGAGAACTCTTGAGGAGATGGAGCAGTTTGGTCTTTATCCTTCAGGAAACCGCGTAACCGACAAACCGGAGATCCTTTTTGCGAGACTTGACCTGAAAGAGGTTCTTGAGAAGGTTGAGAAGCTTCATCCGAAGAAAGAAGAGCCGAAAGAAGAGCCGAAGGAAGAGGTAGAAGAGGAGAAAACAGAGAATGTGATCGATATCGAGGCAAAGCCGGAGATCACTTTCGATGATTTTGAGAAGCTGCAGTTCCAGGTTGGTGAGATCATCGCCTGTGAGGAGGTTAAGAAATCCAGAAAACTTCTCTGCTCTCAGGTTAAGATCGGAAGCCAGGTTCGTCAGATCGTATCCGGAATCAAGGCTCATTATTCCGCAGAGGAAATGGTGGGCAAAAAGGTTATGGTCGTTACAAACCTGAAGCCTGCCAAGCTTGCCGGAATCCTCAGCGAGGGTATGATCCTCTGTGCAGAGGATGCAGACGGAAATCTTTCCCTGATGGTACCGGAGAAAGAGATGCCTGCAGGCGCTGAGATCTGCTAAGTATAGACAGATATGGAATTGAATCATTTTGATAAAAACGGCAATGCTGTTATGGTGGATGTGTCCGACAAACCGGTCACTCACCGTACGGCAACAGCCACGGGTTCCATTCAGGTAAGCCCGGAGATTATGGCCGCGGTAAAAAGCGGAAATGTGAAAAAGGGTGATGTACTTGGTGTGGCCCGTGTGGCAGGTATCATGGGTGTGAAGCGTACTTCTGAGCTGATCCCCATGTGCCATCCGCTGCCGATCCAGAAATGTGCGGTGGACTTTGAACTGGATCAGGAAAACAGCCGGATCCATGCGTACTGTACGGTAAAGACAGAGGGCAAAACCGGGGTGGAGATGGAGGCTCTGACAGGCGTACAGACAGCGCTTCTGACAATTTACGACATGTGTAAGGCTATTGACAAGCATATGGTAATGTCGGAGATCCATCTTGTAGAAAAAACAGGAGGAAAAAGCGGAGATTTCCGTTTTAAGGACAAATGATAGACCGTTGTGGAAGAACGATAGATTATCTTCGGATCTCGGTGACAGACCGCTGTAATCTCCGCTGTATTTACTGTATGCCGGAAAACGGCGTCAAGCTGGTGGAGCGAAGTCAGATCCTTCGGGAGGAAGAAATCATAAGAATCAGCCGGGTTATGGCACAGCTTGGAATTACCAGGATCAAGCTGACCGGAGGAGAACCGCTGGTACATGTAAGGATGCCGGAGCTGGTATGTCAGATCAAGGAGATTCCGGGAATTAAAAAGGTAACCCTGACTACCAATGGAACTCTTTTAAAGGAGCAGATGAAGGAACTTGCAGAGGCGGGGCTGGATGCAGTGAATATCAGTCTGGATACTCTGAACAGAGACTGCTTTCAGAAGATCACAAGAAGAGATCTTTTAAATGAAGCTCTGGAGGGGATTCAGGAGGCCCTGCGCTATCCGGGTATTTCTGTGAAGATCAACTGTGTTCCTCTGGGAATAGAGGGGCAGGATCTCTGTGAGATTGCAGAGCTTGCCCGGAAATATCCGGTTCATGTGCGTTTTATTGAAATGATGCCTATTGGCTGCGGTATGGAATTTAAGGGAATGTCAGAAGAGGAACTGACAGAGCTTCTGGAAAAGCGCTTTGGGTCTCTGACTCTTTATCAGGGAGAACCTCTTGGAAACGGGCCGTCCAGATATTATGAAGCACAAGGATTTGAAGGAAAACTGGGCTTTATCAGTGCAGTCAGCCATAAGTTCTGTAAAGACTGTAACCGGATCCGCCTGACCTCTCAGGGATATCTGAAAACCTGCCTTCAGTATTCGGCGGGAAAGGATTTAAGAGAGATTATAAGAAACGGCGGCACAGATGAGGAACTGACACAAGCAATTCTGGAGGCACTGGAACAGAAACCGGACGGACATCAGTTTTTGGAAAAGGCACAGGCAGACGACACAGAAAAGCTCTGTATGTCTCAGATAGGAGGGTGAAATATGAAGCGGGTAGCAATCATAACATCAAGTGATTCCGGTTACCGGGGAGAGCGGGAAGATTTAAGCGGGCCGGCAATCCGTGAAATTCTGGAAAGAGAAGGATATCAGGTAGTGTCTCTGGATATTCTTCCTGACGACAGAGAAATACTGAAAAATAAAATGGCAGAAATCGCGGATCAGGGGCTGGCGGAGCTGATCCTTACTACAGGCGGCACAGGCTTTTCGGAGAGAGATGTAATGCCGGAAGCGACAGAGGATATTATTGAGCGAAGGGTTCCGGGAATCCCGGAGGCTATGCGTGCTTACAGCATGACTATTACAAAGAGAGCAATGCTGAGCAGGGCTTCAGCAGGAATCCGCAAAAAAACACTTATCATCAATCTTCCCGGAAGTCCAAAGGCAGTACGGGAAAATCTGGAATATATTATTGATTCTCTGGAGCACGGAATAGAAATCCTTACAGGAGAAGCGTCTGACTGCGCCCGAAAATAAAAGATTTCCGGACAGAAGCCGGGAAGACTGAGGGGCTCGGAGAGGTTTTACAGGGGAAAATCATAATAATAAAGAAGGTAATGAATTATGGGAAAAGTAATAGCAATTTGTATCAGTGAGGAGAAAGGCACACAGAAACACAGTGTACAGGAAGCGGAATTTATTGAGGACTGGGGAATCAAAGGGGATGCCCATGCCGGAAAGTGGCACAGACAGGTAAGTCTTCTTTCGTTTGACAAGATTGAAGATTTCCGTGCCAGAGGCGCTGAGGTGACAGACGGAGCCTTTGGAGAAAATATTGTAGTAGAGGGCTTTGATTTTGCCGCTATGCCTGTAGGTACAAGATTCCGCTGTAATGACGTAATTTTGGAAATGACACAGATCGGAAAAAAATGCCACCATGGCTGTGCGATTTTCCAGGCTATGGGAGACTGTATTATGCCAAGAGAGGGCGTATTTACAAAAGTAATTCACGGCGGTGTGATCCGTCCGGGAGACGAATTTCTGTGTTGTGAAAAAGGACAGGATGAATGAAAACATACAGTATTTTTGAGACACATGCACATTATGACGATGAGGCTTTTGAGCCGGACAGGGACGGGCTTTTAAGCTCTCTTCAGGGGAATGGAATCGGCACCGTGGTAAATGTGTGCGCCTCTGTGGGGGAGCTTGGGCGCACAATTGCTCTCACAGAAAAGTATCCCTTTGTTTACGGCGCAGTGGGAGTGCATCCGGATGATGCGGATAAAATGACAGAGCAGACATTAAATGAGATCCGTGAGCTTTCCCGCAGAGAAAAGATTCTTGCCATTGGCGAGATCGGGCTGGACTATTACTGGCATAAGGAAGAAGAGGAACATCAGATCCAGCAGAAGATGTTTCGCGCTCAGCTTGATATTGCGAGAGAAGAGAAGCTTCCGTTTATGATCCACAGCAGAGAAGCTGCCGAGGATACTCTGAATATTGTCAGAGAATATATGCAGGGTGGTATGTATGGCGGTATCATTCATTGTTTTTCATACAGCAGGGAGATTGCAGCAGAATATCTGAAAATGGGACTGTATCTGGGAATCGGCGGAGTTGTCACTTTTAAGAACGCAAAGAAACTGAAAGAGACGGTTCAGTATGCACCCCTGTCTCAGCTTGTCCTGGAAACAGACTGTCCCTATATGTCTCCGGAGCCAAACAGAGGTAAGAGAAATTCGTCATTAAATCTGCCTTATGTAGCACAGGCAATCGCAGAACTGAAGGGAATTACAGCAGAGGAGGTTATTGATGTGACCAGACAGAATGCAGAGAAACTGCTGGGCATTCATCAATAACCGCTGTCATATTCGTTTGAAGAATCATCGGAACTTTCATCCGAAGAGCTGTCAGAACTGTCGGAAGAGTCTTCGGTTCCGTCTGATGTGTCTGCCTGATATTCCCAGGAGTGGATGGATTCTGTATCTTCCACTACATTTCCGGTAGTTTTGTCAATCATGTTGCCCTCCCAGTCAAACTTGACGTTCAGCAGGTTTGTATTTGTGGAAGGCTTCACATTCATGGACATGATTTCCTTAAATTTGGCTTTCAGGTTATCGAGAGTAAACTCATCACCGATCACATTTCTTACACTGTGGGAAGAAGCAAGTTCTTCTGTATAATCATCCAGCATATATGGTCCGTATTCTCCGTTATCGTAATCATAATGCATGACCATAGGTTTCACTTCCGGAGAAAGGATCTGGATGGTTGATTTGCCGTTCAGAGTTGATTTCTGTATGGTAAAACTTGCCATTCCTTCCAGAAGTTCCGGGAGTTCCTGCTGGGTGGAAACGAAGTTTCCGAGGGAGTAGAATATGGTGGTATTGTGTCCTTGGTCATCAGAAAGCTGTCCGTAAGGCTGAAGCACATGCGGATGACCGCCAATGATCACATCAACACCCTGCTGCATCAGAAAAGCGGCCCATTGTTTCTCGTATTCATTTGGCATGGTTTCATCTTCTGTTCCCCAGTGAGCCACAAAGATGATGCAGTCGCTGATTTCTTTGGCTTTCTGGATCATTGTGGTGATCTTATCCTTATCAAAGATATCGATCATGTACTCATATCCTTCGCCTGCACCGGAATTATTGGTGCCGTATGTATAGTCAAGAAAAGCAATCTTAATACCATTCACTTCTTTTACTTTGACAGTGTCTGCATCTTCCTGGGTGGCGTGGATGCCAAGTACAGGAATATCCGGATAATTGGTGCTCCAGAAATCCAGAGTACTTTTCAGATAGTCATATCCATAATCATCGGCGTGATTTGTGGCAGATTCCACTACATCAAACCCTGCTTTGATAATGGCATCTCCCACTTCCTGGGGAGTGGCAAAAGAAGGATAAGTGCTGACAGCATCGTGGCTTGGAGCAAAAACCGTTTCCTGGTCGATCATGGCTACGTCTGCAGCTTGGATCTGGTCCAGAACATGAGTGTAGATATGGTCATAATTCCATATGCCGGAGTCATTTTCGCCGGATTCATACAGCTTGCTGTGATAAAGATTATCTCCAACAGCAATTACACTTGCAGTGGAGATGACAGGTGTTTCAGCTTTGATCTTATCCTGCTGTTCCTTGAGAGCCGCTGCTTCTGCTGCTTCTTTCTGCGGTTTACGGATCAGGGTGTAATCCATCTGATGCATCACCAGAACGAGCAGAACCAGAACAATAACAGAACACAGAAGACTGATCCGGGAGTTGATTCTCTCCCGTAAATTAAGTGGCATATTATTTTTTTTCATAGAAAATTCCCTTTAACTAAAATAGTTCTTAACAGTGAGAGTGCTGAACAGTTACAGCAATCTGCAGCCTGTATTGCTGTCCTCAGTACCGTATCCCAAATTCATTGCAGACTGCATACGGAAATGAGACAGGAGCGTATGAACTGTAATCTATCTGTTCATTATAACAAATTTCATGGTTCAAAGAAAGAATTAAGAGAGAAATTCTTTGAAAACCTGCCAGAAATGCTTTGTGAGACAAAGTATTTTAGTGTATAATAGGTAGCAATATAACCATGAATGTACAAACATGCTACAGCAATGCTATATGGAATTGCTTAAGCAAAAAGAGGGAGGTAACCGGATGAACCATTATGAGGCAATTAATGATGTACTGGTCAATTTATTTAATGAGATTCTGGACCTGGAAGAACGGGCATTGATTACGGGAGAATATAAGAATATTTCCGTCAATGATATGCACATTATTAATGCAGTAGGTATCCGGGAACAGAAGAATATGTCAACAGTAGCCAGAGAACTGAATGTGACTGTGGGTACATTGACGATCGCTGTGAATAATCTTGTAAAGAAGGGATATATCCAGCGTATGAGAAGTCAGGAGGACCGAAGGGTTGTGTTGATCTCCCTGACAGAACAGGGGAAGAAAGCTTATTACCATCATAAAGATTTCCATGAGAAGATGGTACTGGCTGTACTTAAAGGCCTGAATGTGGAGGAGACAGAGGCATTGACGAAAGCTCTGACCAAGTTGCAGGCATTTTTTAGATCATATCAGTAGAAGGAGTAAAGATGGAATATACTGAGAAGGATTTAGTAAAGATCGCAAAAAGGGAAAATAATACAAAGAGAAACTATCTGGTAGTGGATCCGCTTCAGGGAAAGCATATTCCGGTAGTGCCATCAAAGGCACTGGATTTATTTGCTGCTCTGGCAGATACTTTCAGGGAGAAATACAAAGATGAAAAACTTTTGCTGGTGGGCTTTGCGGAGACAGCAACTGCCATAGGTGCTCAGGCAGCGATTACTGTGGGGGCAGATTATATTCAGACCACCAGAGAAGTTATTCCCGGCGTGAATTATCTGTTTTTTTCCGAGGAACACAGCCATGCCACAGAGCAGAAGCTGGTAAAAGATGATATTGACAGAGTAGCGGCGGAGACGGATCGGATCATATTTATTGAGGATGAAGTAACTACCGGAAAAACAATTCGGAATATCATCAGTATTCTTGACAGGGAATATGACGGAAAATTTAAATATTCAGTAGCATCTCTGTTAAACGGAATGAGCGAGGAGAATCTGGAACGTTATAAGAGACAGGGGATTTCTCTGTATTATCTGGTAAAAACGGATCACAGTACTTACGGAGACAGAGCAGAAACATTTAAGGGAGACGGATTTTATTATAAATGTCCGGATAAGGCCGCAGAGTATACAACGATTTATGTTAAAGACCGGATGGATGCCCGCAGACTGATTGATTCCGGGAAATATGAAGAAGCATGTGAGAATCTGTGGAGAGAAATCCGGGAGAAAACCGGAAACATGGCTGATAATATATCTGGCAAAAGAATACTGGTGATCGGCACTGAGGAGTTTATGTTCCCTGCACTTTATATCGGAAGAAAGATGGAAAAAGAGGGAGCCGAAGTAAGGTGCCATTCGACTACAAGAAGTCCCATTGCTGTGAGTCTGGAAAAAGAGTATCCCCTTCACAGCAGATATGAACTGAAAAGTTTATATGATCCGGACAGGAGAACGTTTATTTACGATATAGGAAAATATGACAAGGTATTGATTGTCACAGATTCCCCGGAAATAAAGGAGAGTCAGGAAACGCTGATAAATGCTGTCCGGATGCAGAACAAGGATATTACAGTTGTAAGGTGGTGCTGATTTGAGAAGTTCCTATTCAGAAGAAGATGTGATTTTATTATTGAAGGATATTACCGGGCTGGTAGAACCTCAGCCTGCCAAAGTGCGGGAGAAACTGATTCAGTCCGGAAAACATTACAGCGAGATGCTGCCTGTTGAATATGTTCCTACAGATCGGTATATGCAGGTATATCATAATGCGCTGAAACATTATGCGAAGCCGGTTGCCAATGCAGTAGGAATGCTGGCAGATAAGATCATAGAGAATAAGGGAAAGAAAATTGTCCTGGTATCCCTTGCCAGAGCGGGAATCCCAATTGGTATCCTTGTGAAGCGATACATCAAATTCAAATATGGTATAAATGTGCCACATTATTCCATTTCAATTATCAGAGGAAGAGGGATTGACGATAATGCCATGAAGTATCTGCTTGAAAAGTACAGACCGCAGCAGATTTTATTTGTGGACGGATGGATTGGCAAGGGTGCGATCCTGAATGAATTGAAGAAAGATATCTCTGCATATGAAGGGGTTTCTGCTGACATAGCGGTAGTGGCAGATCCGGCAAATGTTACGGAGCTTTGCGGAACACATGAAGATATCCTGATCCCAAGTTCCTGCCTGAACAGTACAGTATCCGGCCTTATCAGCCGTACTTTTCTGAGAGATGACATAATAGGCAGAGATGATTTCCATGGGGCAGTCTATTACGGAGAACTGACAGATTCTGATCTGTCATATGACTTTATTGAAACCATTGAAAAGGAATTTAATATGGAGAATACACCTGATCTGGAAAAAAGAGTGGAAAGTCAGGGTATTGATGAGGTAATAAATATAGGAAAGAATTTCGGTATTGACGATATTAATCTGATCAAACCGGGGATCGGAGAGACAACAAGAGTATTACTGAGGAGAATTCCCTGGAAGGTGCTGATCGATGAGCGATATAAGGGAAATCCTCAGTTGGAGCATATTGTCAGACTTGCCGAAGAGAAACATACACCTGTAGAATACTATCCACTTATACATTATAAATGTTGTGGAATCATTAAGAAGCTTGCGGATGCGTGAGAAGGGTAATACTTATTCTGTTATTCCGAAAACTTCTGAAAGATAAACTGTTTTCTTAGCCCAGTTCAGATGGGTTTTATATTCATTCATTCTTTCTCTGGTTTTGCTTCCTGCAACAAGGGAAGCAGAATCAGCATTCCAGTTTAAAATCGCCCGTGCGTCAAGGTAGTCATTTCGTGCAACCTGATAAGCTCTGTTTACTACAGGGATCTGTGAAGGGTGGATAACGGTTTTTCCGATGAAACCGCAAAGTCTGTCCTCCCGGATTTCCTGAATCATTCCTTCTTTCCAGCTGTCACCGGCATAATATTCCCATACAGGACCGGAAATCACATAATCCATACCATATACAGTGATAATATCTGAGAAAATATCTGAAACAGGTCTGATGCTGTGAATAGATTCATTGGCATGTCTGCGAAACCCAAACATATGGCACAGATCATTTCCGCCAACACGTATATTCAATATAAGATCTTCAATTCTGGCTAAAGAATCCCTTAACAAATAGAGAATATCAATTCTGTTTCGCAAATCTATAATGGAAGGACTTTCGTAAATAGGCATCATGTAAAGCTTTTTTGCGACAAGTTCATTGACGAGGATCATCTGCTCAATATAACTTTGTGCGTTATCCGGGCTGAATTTAGGGACGATGAAACCGGTAACAATCTTAATGGATTGCCCAAGAGCTTTTGTTAATCTCTGAATCTGCTGTGGATTCCGAACCCGGATAAATATTTTGGGCAGATAGAATGGCTTTTGTTCATGCTGTATGAATATCTGGCTGAGAGAAGAAATCAGTATCTGCTCGGCTTTTTCAACATGATCGTCGTTTATGGTATCTTCAAGACAGAGAGCAAGAGAAAATCTGTTCCCGAATCTTTCATTTATCAGAGAATCAGTGATGGATATTCTGTTAGCAGGACAATAGAGTAATGGACCTACACTGTAATATAAAACGTTATTTTTCATAACACTCCTTCTGACATATCTACAAAAATTCCCGTAAATAGGGTACCTTATAGAAATTCAATAAAATACTGCAGGTAATCCGGCCCATCACAGTGTGAAGGACCGAGTCAGCAGCTACATCATAGCACATTTCAGGGGAATAAGCCATAGAAAGAACAGGGGAATTTTCTTGAAATATAAATAGCAATATGATACAATTTTGAGGTAGAATTTATACGAAAATTTGGAGAAAATTATGGTTCCGCATTATTTTATGAAATTACTGTAGAACTTATCATGAACAGAAATAAGATAAGCAGATATTGAAGGTGAGATACTTATATGTTGGAACACAAAAAAATTCAAAACCTCAGTGATTATTTTGTCGAACTGAACAGCAGGCGGGAGAAAGGTGTTTATTTCTACCGTATTAACGGATATTCTGAAGAAGTCGGCGAATTTATAAAGAAATATTATGATACAGCAAGAAGAACCGGAGTGGTTATCGAAGGGAAGATACCTAATCCCGATGAGGGGAATCTTGCATATTATAATGAAATAATGGGAATGGATTTTCAGATGAGTATGGATTTTATCCATGTCAGTCTGAGAAAATGGCTGCCAAGGATGAATGAGTTTCAGAGACAGAATGTGGCAGCCTCCATTTATGACTCTCTGGATTCCCTGCGAAAAGCCGGGAAAACCGAGAATATGCTCAGGAACGCATATATCAAGTTCATGTGCTGGCTGTATTATAAATTTGAACGCATTGTAAATCAGCTTGGAGAGAACCATATCCCTAAAATATTATATGAAGGGCAGATAAGCAATTATGAGTTAATGCTCATATCGATTCTTTCCAATGCAGGCTGTGATGTAGTACTGCTTCAGTATGCAGGGGATCAGGGATATCTGAAAACAG
>ENA-ORTM01003479-ORTM01003479.1-human-gut-metagenome-genome-assembly--contig:-NODE-3479-length-10710-cov-2.906804_pt1 | contig 10710 bp, 8 predicted proteins | sample MGYA00241909_ERZ509182 | MGnify/ENA primary metagenome ERZ509182 (study PRJEB26280, sample SAMEA2338855) | human gut metagenome | biome: human gut; feature: human-associated habitat; material: faeces...
CGGCTGCCTTAATAGTAACATTATACAAATTAAATGAAATTGTTGCAATAAATCTTTTGGCAATTACATACAATACTTATCAAGGAACGGATTGGGGTGGCATTATGAAAAAGACAGTCCTTCTGGTCTGTTATCTGATTCTGATTCTGTCTCTGGGAGGCTGCCGGCTGGTGCGCATCGAGGAAGAAAAAAGAATGCCTCTTGAGTATGAGGTGGTGGAACCGGAACAGCTTCCTGAGGAAGCGGCTGCACTTGTGGAAGAAAAAAAGGCTTCAGAGTTCAGGGTCACATATCAGAGCGGAAAAGAGCTTTATCTGATCAGAGGCTACGGAAAACAGATGAGCGGCGGATACAGCATTCAGGTAAAAGAGCTTTCAGCTTCTTCCACGGCTGTATTTTTTGAGACAAAGCTGATGGGTCCCTCTGCAGAAGAACAGAGCGGAGCGCCGTCCTATCCGTATATAGCAGTAAAAATACAGTACCGGAAGGAACCGGTACAGTTTCAATAATGACAGGAGGAAAAGAAAAGTGGAATTAAAAAAAGAAGATATTCAGATGCTGCGGGTAAAAAGCCGGGCAACCAGTCAGGTAACCTTTGATGCTGATTACAATGTTCCGGATGTGAAGCCGGATATCGGACGAATGATCCAGAATAAAGGAGAGGTGGAGGTGGAGGAGGTCCGTTTAAATGACGGGCACGCTTTTGTCCGCGGAAGCCTCAATGTAGATCTTCTTTATGTGGGGGAAGAGGAAGGAAGAGTGTACAGTCTTTCTGCGAAGCTTCCTGTGGAAGAGACACTGAATCTGGAGGGAATTGTAAGCGGAGATAAAATGTGCCTGAAATGGGAGATCGAGGATCTGAGTCTTCATCTGATCCATTCCAGAAAGCTGAACATAAAGGCAGTAGTGACATTTTATGCAGTTGTGGATGAGCTGGCAGGAATCCGTCTGCCTGTGGCTGTGGACGATGAAACTGTTTCCGTAAAAAAGAAGCCCATGAAGCTTTTAAGTCTTGCCGTACATAAAAAGGACACTCTGCGCAAAAAGGAGGAGATTGTTTTATCCTCCAATAAGCCCAATGTAGCAGAGCTTTTGTGGCACACTGCAGAAGTCCGGAGCCTTGATCTTCGGCCTGAAGAGGACAGAGTAAAGGCAAAGGGAGAGCTGTATGTATTTGTTCTTTATACCGGAGACGATGAGGGAAGGACGCACCAGTGGCTGGAATATTCGGTTCCGTTTTCCGGGGAGGTGGAGTGTCCGGGATGTACGGCAGATATGATCCCCAATATGGAGGCTGCCGTGATCAGCCAGTCAGTGGAGGTGAAGCCGGATTCTGACGGGGAGGAACGGCTTCTGATCGCAGATATGGTACTGGAAGTGGATATGAAGCTTTACCGGGAGGAAGAGCATGAGGTGATCCTGGATGTATATACGCCTTTGCGCCAGTGTATTCCAAAAGGAAAAACAGAGGCTCTGGAAAGTCTGCTGATCCGGAATTTTTCCAAGTGCAGGCTGTCTGACAGGATCGAAATGAAGGAAACCAGAGGGAAGATCCTTCAGATCTGTCACAGCCAGGGACAGGTGAAGGTGGATAAAACAAGGATTGTAGAGGGCGGCGTGCAGGTAGACGGTATTGTTCAGCTTAAAATCCTTTATATTGTGGGAAATGACGATATGCCGTTTTATTCCATGGAGACCATGATTCCCTTTACTCAGACGGTGGAAGCAGGCGGAATCACAGAGCAGAGTGTGTATTATCTTCATGCAGATCTGGAACAGCTTGCCACTTCCATGGTGGACAGTGATGAAATAGAGATCAGGGCAACTGTGAGCCTGAATCTTCTTGTTATGAGCTGCCAGGAAACAATGGTCATAGATAAGGTGGAGGAGCAGCCTCTGGATGAGGAAAAGGTGCGGGCAATGCCGGGAATTACTGTTTATGTGGTAAAACCGGAAGACTCTCTCTGGGATATCGCAAAGAAATTTTATACTACAGTGGAGGAGATCAGTACAGTCAATGAACTGAAGGACGGAGAGATCTCTGTGGGGCAGCCTCTGCTCCTTATAAAAAAAGTGGAACAATGACTATTGAAATTCCTGTAAAAATCATATAAAATATTTGCAAAGAATTGTATACAAAGTACAGAAAAAAACGCTACTGTCCACAGATTTTACGGCAGTGCATAATAAAAAGTATAAAAGATAAAGTACGAAAGGACAGAGGAATGGCTTATGCGTCTTAGGGCAATGGCAAAAATCAATCTTGGACTTGATGTGATCCGCAAAAGGGAGGACGGATATCATGAGGTGCGCATGATCATGCAGACTGTGCGTATGTATGATACTCTGGAGATCAGGAAAAAACAGGCACCGGGAATTTCCCTGCGCTCCAACCTGCCCTATGTTCCGTCAGACGAGAGAAATCTTGTCTATAAGGCTGCAAAGATTCTTATGGATGAATTTCATGTGGAAGAGGGGATTTCCATGAAGCTTACCAAATCCATTCCCGTAGCAGCAGGAATGGCAGGAGGAAGTTCGGATGCAGCCGCAGCCTTTGTGGGAGTGAACCGTCTGTTCCGTCTGGGTCTCAGCCAGGAGGAGCTTATGAAAAGGGCTGTTCAGGTAGGGGCAGACGTACCTTACTGTGTGATGAGAGGCACTGCCCTGGCAGAGGGGATCGGTGAAAAATTAACGCCTCTGCCGCCAATGCCGGAGTGCTATGTGCTGATCGGAAAACCGGGCATCAATGTTTCCACAAAAACAGCATATGAAAATCTGAGGCTGGACGCCATTCAGAGACGGCCGGATATTGACGGAATGATCGCGGCTATCCGAAACCAGGATCTGCGCTCCATAACAGAAAAAATGGAGAATGTATTTGAGCCGGGAATTATGGAAAAATATCCGGTGATCAGCGAGATTGAGAAATTTATGGAAGAAAGAGGAGCGCTGAAGGCAATGATGAGCGGAAGCGGCCCTACTGTATTTGGTATTTTTGAGGACAGAGAAAAAATGTTTGCCGCATCAGAGGCTCTGAAAAAGAGCGGTCTGGCAAAAACAGTTTTTGCTTCACGGATCTATAACCGTTCTGAGTAAGCGCGCAATTCAGATATTCCGGAGACATCAGTGATAAGGAGGAAATACAAAGGATGAATGATTTTTCTGTTGATATGAATGAGTATCTGCCGTTGAGAGACGTTGTATTTAATACTTTGCGCAAGGCAATTCTCAAGGGAGAGCTGAAGCCGGGAGAAAGACTGATGGAGATCGCTCTGGCAGACCGTCTGGGAGTCAGCAGAACTCCGGTCCGTGAAGCCATGCGGAAGCTGGAACTGGAAGGCCTTGTGGTGATGATCCCCAGAAGAGGCGCTCAGGTTGCAAATATTACAGAAAAGGATCTCAATGATGTTCTGGAGGTTCGCATTGCCCTTGAAAATCTTTCCATAGAAAAAGCCTGCGCCCGTATGACGGAAGAGCAGTTAGCCCAGCTGTGGGATGCCGCGGAGGAGTTTGAAAAAACAATGGCTGAGGGAAATCTGGTAAAGCTTGCAGAGGCAGACGTGGCCTTTCATGAGGTGATCTACCAGTCTTCAGACAACCGCCGTCTGAACCAGGTTCTGAACAATCTCCGGGAGCAGATTTACAGATATCGTGTAGAGTATCTGAAGGATGAAGAGACAAGGAATCTTCTGGTTAAGGAACACAAGGAGCTTTATGAGGCGATACGGGCAAGAGATGTAAAAAAAGCCCAGGAGATCTCTTTCCGCCATATAGAAAATCAGAGAGAGGCCATTGTATGCTCTATCCGGGAGGAGACGGAAATCAGGGAAAAGGCATCCGATCGTAAATAAAACTGAAAAATGTGGTTATTCTAAGAGAGGTACAAATGGTATCTCTCTTTTTATTTACCATGATTTAGAGAGTTGGAAGAGGAAGTGTCCTCTTTTTTGCAGACGATGTAGCAGGAGTTGTATATGGGAAAAACAAAAATTTCTTCCAGGCTGAAGGACAATGAAGCATATATAAGAGAGCGCTGTAAAAACTGCGCGGATATTTTGATCCGCCCCATGCGTATTGGAACTATGGGAAAAACAGACTGTCTGATGGTATATATTGAGGTAGCGGTTTCCAATATGATGCTGGATGATTCGGCTATTGGAAAAATGATTAACCATTTCTGGGAAAGCTCACCGGAACAGATCCAGGAGTTTATGAGAAATAACAGTCTGGGAATTGCAGATGTAAAAAAATTCGAGTACATGGAGGACGCTTTTGCTGCCCTGCTTGCAGGAAACGCTGTCTTTTTTATGGAGGGCTATGACCGCGCCATGAAAATTTCCAGCAAGGGTTATCCCAATATGGGAGTGTCGGGAGCAGAAACAGAAAAGGTTCTCCGGGGTTCCAGAGAAGGATTTTCCGATTCTGTAAAAACAAACTCCGCCCTTGTGAGGAAACGGCTTCGGGATACAAGAATGAAAGTAGAGGAAATGAGCATCGGAGTCCGTTCCAATACTGTGCTCCAGCTTCTTTATATTGAAGATCTTGTTCACCAGGAGCTTCTGCAGGCCATCAAAGACCGTCTGGAGGAATTTGAGATTGATGGGATCCTGGACAGCGGAATGCTGGAGCAGCTTACCGAGGAAGCCTGGTATTCGCCCTTTCCTCAGTATCAGACAACAGAACGGCCGGACCGGGCGGCTCAGGAGCTTCTTAACGGAAAAGTCGTAGTGATCTGTGACAATACGCCTTATGCCCTGATTCTTCCAAGCTCCTTTAACGGATTTATGGAAAGCAGCGAGGACTGGTATCACCACTTTGAAATGGCGTCGTTTTTAAGGATTCTGCGCTATCTGGCGCTGATGACTGCGGTGCTTCTTCCCGGGCTTTATCTGGCAGTGATACGGTTTCACACTCAGATTCTTCCCACAAACCTTTTACTGTCTTTTGCAGAGGCCAGGGAGGGAGTGCCCTTTTCCAGTGTTGTGGAGCTTGTGTTTCTGGAACTGTCCTTTGAACTTATAAGGGAGGCAGGCGTCCGCGTTCCCGGTTCTCTGGGAAATGCCATTGGAATCGTAGGAGGTCTGATCATCGGACAGGCGGCTGTCAGCGCAAATCTGGTAAGTCCAATTGTTGTGATGATCGTAGCCCTTACGGCCCTGGGGGGAATGGTGATTCCAAATGAGGAGTTTGCCTCTGCTTTCCGGCTTCTGAAATATGTTTTTCTGTTTCTGGGAGGATATCTGGGGATCTTTGGCATTGTGCTGGGAATCTACCTGACGGCAGCTCATCTGTCAGGACTGTTAAGCTTTGGAATTCCCTATCTTCTGCCTTTTGTAAAAAAATCTCCCATAAAGGATGTTGGGGATGGGATTCTGAGGCTTCCCTTCCGTAAGCGCCGGATCCGCCCTCTTTATGCCAGACAGGAACAGAGTCTGAGGCTGAAAAGGAGGGAAAAATCATGAAATTTGCAGAAAATAACAGAATTTCGCACCGACAGCTGTACCGGCAGATGGTTCTGGCGTTTCTGGCTCCTTTTCTTCTGTGTCTTCCCGGAGAAAACCGCGTCACAGGGATATCAGGGATTGTGGGAGTGGCGGCTGCTCTGGTGCTTCTGGTGATCTACAGCTTTTTTCTGAGAAGACTGACGCCCTGGTACACGGATCCGATTAAAACCTTTGGAGCCGCAGGCGGCAGGATCATAGGAGTGTTTTTTCTGAGCTATGTGGCGCTGACAGGCGCATATCTTCTGGATTTGATGGATGAGCTGGTTCCGGCTGTTCTGATCACCGGTATTCCGGGAATTGTGATTTCTTTTCTGGCGGCAGCGGTCTGCAGCTTTGGAACCCATAAAGGTATGCAGAGAAGAGGAAGAATGGCAGAGGTGTCAGGCGGACTTCTTCTGGGCGGAGTTTTACTGATGATGGTTCTCTGTCTGTGGCAGATCACGCCGGAATATTTTACAGAAATGACAGAAGCTTCTGTTCTGCAGGGAAAAGAGGTTTTAAAAAGCTGTTATGGAATCCTTGCAGCATTTTCCGGAATCGGGCTTCTGCCCTTTCTTTTGAAGGATGTAGAAAAAAGAGGAACTGCAGGAAAGCCTGTGGTCCTCGGAATTGTTACTCTGGGAGGGATCCTGATGGGAATGCTTGTACTGATCCCGTCAGTGCTTGGATGGCAGAGATTCAGAAATGAAGCATATCCGGTTCTTCCCCTTCTGGCAGGGGCAGATCTTCCGGGAAATGTACTGGCAAGATTTGATGTACTGTGGATGGGATTTCTTTTATACAGTCTTCTGTTTGCCCTGGGCAGTCTGTTCCATTACGGACACAGGATCCTCGACCGGACCCGTATGGGAAGCGGGAAACTGTGGCTGCCTGCAGTGATCTTCGGGCTGTCCCTGATAAAATTTCAGGGGACGGGAATCCGGCAAATCTTTGACTTTTATCTGAGCCGCATCTTTGTTCCCGGTCTGCTTCTGATCCAGGTGTTTATGGCGCTGAGAGGAAAACGCAGGCGACAGAAAAAAGTAGCGCTGGCAGCCGGCCTCTGCTTCGTGGTGTTTTTCAGCGGATGTGCAGCCATAGAGCCGGAAAAAAGAATGTATCCTCTTGCACTGGGAGTAAACAGTGAAGAATCAGAGTTTTCTCTTATTTATGGAATGCCGGATCTTCCTCAGGCTACCGGGCAGGAGAAACAGGAGGAGTCAGGAAGTGAGGCTGTGCTTTCTATAACAGGAAGTGATTTTTATGAAATAGAAAGGATCTATGACCGCTCTCAGGAAAAATATCTGGATATGAGCCATCTGCAGGTGATTATTATGGGAGACAGACTTCTGGAAGGGGAAGGCTGGAAAATATTTATGGAATATCTTAAGGAAGAGCCCTTTGTTGGTGAAAATGTTTATATTTTCCGGACAGAAGACCCGGAAGCAGTGCTATCACGGGAAAGCGGAGGAACCTCTGCGGGAGAATATCTTACCGGGCTTCTGGAAAACCGTCTGCCGTCCCAGCAGAAAGACGGGGTGACATTAAGGCAGGCTTATCATCAGTGGTATGAGAGCGGCGCTCTTGTGGAAATTCCACGTATCATTATGGAAAACGGAGAATTGCAGGTATATCTGGAAAAGAGCTGAGAACCTTTAAAAACAGGTATCTTACCGGAATAGAAAGCCGTAAATTGTCTATACTCTGAATAGTGAATTCTGGTCAGAGGTTCACAGATGATAATGCTGTGAACAGGAACAATTTTGGAGGTACAGACTAATGGAATGGTTAAGAGACAGAAAAAACCGTCTGACGGTTTCAATACTTGCTGCAATGGCTGCTGCGATTCTGGTGGCAGGAGGATTCAGGCTGCCACAGTATCCGGCTGCATCTGCATGGTGGGGAACCATGTATCCGGAATTTTGCTTTTCGGAGGGAAGCGGAGACAGCCCCCGAAAGATTTCCTTCTGGCTTGCGGAAGTGCTGGAATGGTGATATGATATAAAAACCAGAGACTGCGGAAAAGCTCCGCAGTCCTACCAGTGCAGAAACGGAGACTTATATTTATGAAGCCAGACAGAGACGCGCCCATAGGTGTATTTGATTCCGGAGTGGGCGGGCTGACAGTGGCCCGTGAGATCATGCGGAATCTGCCGTCAGAAAAAATCGTATATTTTGGAGATACAGCCAGAGTACCCTATGGAGGAAAGTCCAGAGAGAATATTATCCGGTATTCCAGACAGATCATTCATTTTCTTATGGAGCAGCAGGTCAAGGCAATTGTGATCGCCTGCAATACGGCAAGCGCTTTTGCCCTGGAGGCAGTGAGGGATGAATTTGATGTTCCGATCCTGGGCGTTATAGAGCCCGGAGCCAGAGTGGCTGCAGCGGAGACAAAGAACAAAAGAGTAGGTGTGATCGGTACAGTAGGAACTGTTGACAGCGGCATTCATGCATCTTATCTGAAAAAGCTGGATCCGGAGATCACGGTGATCGGCAAAGCCTGTCCTCTGTTTGTTCCTCTGGTGGAAGAAGGATGGCTTCACGATCCGGTCACTGCAGAGGTCACGGCCAGATACCTTCAGGAATTTAAAGATAAAGATGTGGATACACTGATTCTGGGCTGTACCCATTACCCGCTACTGACGGATGTGATCGGGGACGTGATGGGGCCGGGCGTGGAGCTGGTGTCCGCCGGGGAGGAGTCCGCCTTTGAGCTGAAACGGATGCTGAAGGCCCGGGAGCTGCGGGCGGACGAGCGCCGCCGCGGCGAGACGGAGTTCTACGTCAGTGACCGGGTGGAGGATTTTGAGCGGACGGCCTCGCTGTTTCTGCAGGAGGACCTGCGCCATACAGCACGGAGGATTGACATTGAGCGATATTGAGACGCGGCAGAAGAAGCTGCCGGTGCTGCTCTTCATCCGGGGAGAGCAGTATTTTGACGATGTGGACCCGGATGCCACGGAGCTGACGACGGAGGGGACCCTGGAGCTGACGGAGAAGGGCCTGCTGCTGACCTATCAGGAGACAGCCCTCACCGGCATGGAGGGGACGACCACCACCTTTGAGGTCAGCGGGCCCCAGGTGATCCTGCGCCGGGTGGGCAGTGTGAACTCCCAGATGGTGTTTGAGGAGGGGCGGCAGCACACGTCCCTGTATGAGACCCCCTACGGGGAGCTGTCGGTGGATATCCAGACCAGCGCCCTGCGGCACAACCTCAGCGAGCGGGGCGGCCTGCTGGAGATCAAGTACTCCATCGCGGTCGAGCATACGGTGACAGGAAGAAACAGCTTCAAGATCCGGGTAAAGCGAAAGTAAGAGAGCGTTCCGGCAAACCGTGCGGCAGCGCGTCCAAGTATTTTGGAGGAGCCAAAATCTTTGGCGGAGGGCGAATTCATTTCGCCCGGGGATTCCGAGAAAAGGGGTCCCCCGGGATCTGTCCCGTGGGAAGCGCACGGTGACAGGGAAAAACAGCTTTAAGACCCGGGTAAAACGGGAAAAACAGGGGTTGGGAATTAGGAATTGCGGTGCCGCCGCAGGTGGCAATTGGAATCTGTCCGGCTTTGCCGGACACCAAAATTCCTCATTCTGAATTCCTCATTCACGAAAGAGGGAACGATATGATCAACATGGTACAAAACGCGAAGGACCAGGCGGCGGCGCTGGCCATGGCCGCCTATCAGGCGGCAGTGGCGGACGGGACGCTGCCCCAGGCGGAGGTGAAGACCGCCCCGGTGGAGATCCCCAAGGACACCGCCAACGGCGACTTCACCACCACGTTTGCCCTGGCGGCCTCCAAGGCGCTGCGGCAGCCGCCCCGTAATATCGCCCAGGCACTGCTGGACCACATGGACCTGGCGGGGAGCTACTTTGCCTCCGCGGAGATTGCGGGACCGGGCTTTCTGAACTTCCGTCTCAACGACAGCTGGTACGCTGCCGTCTGCGAGGCGGTGGAGAGCGAGGGTGCCGGCTACGGCACCGCCGACCACCTGAAGGGGCAGAAGATCATGGTGGAATTCGTCTCCGCCAACCCCACGGGCCCCATGCACATGGGCAATGCCCGGGGCGGCGTGCTGGGAGACACCCTGGCCAGCGTGCTGGCGGCGTGCGGCGCCGACGTGACGAGGGAGTTTTACGTGAACGACGCGGGCCACCAGATCGATAAGTTCGCCCACTCCATTGAAGCCCGGTATCTCCAGATCATCCGGGGGGAGGACGCGGTGCCCTTCCCGGAGGACGGATACCAGGGTGAGGACATCAAGGACCTGGCCCGGGCCTATTATGAGAAAAACGGAGACAAGCTGTTGGATGTGCCGGAGGCGGAGCGCCAGGAGGCGCTGGCCCAGTTCGGGTTGTCCATCAACCTGCCTAAGATGAAGACCGATCTGGAGCGGTACAAGATCCACTATGACAACTGGTTCTACGAGTCCTCTCTCCATGAGAGCGGCTATGTGAAGGAGACAGTGGATCTGCTGGCGGAGCGGGGCTGGACCTATGAGAAGGACGGCGCCCTATGGCTCCGCACGGCCGACATCCTACGGGACCACTACCGCAGGCAGGGGAAGAAAGAGGCGGACATCGAGAAGCTGGACCTGAAGGATGACGTACTGCGCCGGGCCAACGGGTTTTACACCTACTTCGCCGCGGACATCGCCTATCACCGGAACAAGTTCGCTGTCCGGGGCTTCGACAAGGTCATCAACATCTGGGGTGCGGACCACCACGGCCACGTGGCCCGGCTGAAGGGCGCCCTGGACGCGCTCGGCCTCAACGGCAGCGAGCGGCTGGATATCGTGCTGATGCAGCTGGTGAAGCTGCTGCGGGACGGTGAGGTGGTACGGATGAGCAAGCGTACCGGCAAGGCCATCTCCCTGTCCGACCTGCTGGACGAGGTCAGCGTGGACGCCGCCCGGTGGTACTTCAATGCCAAGCCGGATACCCAGATGGAGTTCGATCTGGGTCTGGCGGTCCGGGAGGACAGCGAAAACCCCATCTACTACGTGGAATACGCCCACGCCCGGATCTGCTCACTGCTGCGGGCTCTGGCGGAGGAGGGCACCTCCGTGCCCAGACAGGCGGACGTGGACATGTCCCTGCTCTCCGGCGAGGCGGAACGGGCCCTGCTGAAGCAGATCGCCCAGTTCTGCGAGGAGATCAAGCTGGCGGCCCGGGATTACGACCCCAGCCACATCAACCGTTATCTCCAGGAGTTGGCGGCCTGCTTCCA
>ENA-ORTM01003481-ORTM01003481.1-human-gut-metagenome-genome-assembly--contig:-NODE-3481-length-10708-cov-3.165963_pt1 | contig 10708 bp, 7 predicted proteins | sample MGYA00241909_ERZ509182 | MGnify/ENA primary metagenome ERZ509182 (study PRJEB26280, sample SAMEA2338855) | human gut metagenome | biome: human gut; feature: human-associated habitat; material: faeces...
GTCAGGGGGTTATACCCAGCGAGCCGAGCCACCCGTTTTACGGGTGGCGGCGACTATTGTAAGATTAAAATGTCAAAAACTCTGATGGAAAAACGATTTTTAAGTCCCGTTTCCATGGTGCAAAAGTCACGCGTACAAATCTTTTATAAATCGGACAGAGAGCATTTGTTAACAGGGCTTTTGTCCCTAATTTATGAAAGAAAAATGCTCCGCAGGATCGCATTGCGCCAAACATTCCAATGAGTCTTTTAGAAAAAGAAACCTGTGTTGCGAGGCTGCAGTAATCCCTGCTTGCAACCTGGTGTTTCCTATAGTAAAATGTAGTTATTGTTCCCATGGCAGGCTGACAGCGTATGCTGACAATATTGTAAGAGAAAAGGGAGCAGCAAAGAGCAGCTGCCGTCTATAGACGGCGGTTCCATGTGTTAAAAAAGAGAGCCGGACACAGGAATGGCTCTTTTATAAGGAGGTTTTTAATTATGATGAAATTTTCAGAGTTTCCCTATGAACGGATTGATCTGGAAGGAGCTATTCGGGAGGGCAAAGCGCTGGTGGAACAGGCCAGGGCGGTCAAAAGCGGAGAAGAACAGTATGAGGTGCATGAACAGTTCGGCAAGCTGCTGAATCATGTGAGAACCATGATCAATGTGGCCACCATTAGAAGAGATGGCGATATGACCGATGAATTTTATGCAGGGGAGAAGGATTATTATGATCAGGAGCTTCCCAATTTTGAGGCAATGGTAAACGACTATCAAAAAGTTCTCTATGCCACCCCCTACCGGGCGTACATGGAGGAACGCATCGGGCAGGTGCCCTTTAAGTCCATGGAGCTTCAGATGAAGGCCTTTGATGAGAAGCTGATTCCCCTGATGCAGGAAGAAAATGCACTGCGCACCAGATATTCCAGACTCATCGCCTCCGCGTCCATTGACTGGAGGGGAGAGAAGCTGAATCTGTCCCTGATGCAGAAATATAAGACAGATAAAGACCGTCAGGTGAGAGAGGAAGCCTGGAAAAAGTACGGGGAATTTTTTGAGGAGCACATGGCAGAGTTTGATGAGATCTATGACCTTATGGTAAAGAACCGCACTGCTCAGGCCAAGGCTCTTGGCTTTGACAATTACATTGAGATGGGTTACTGTCTGATGAACCGGAATTCTTATGGAAGAGAGGAGATCGAAGCCCTTCGGGATCAGATCAAAAAGGTATATGTGCCCTTTGCAGAGGCGATGCACGAGGAACGGCGGAAGCGTCTTGGGGTGGATCATCTGTACTATTATGATGAGGGTGTCTATTTCCCTCAGGGCAATCCGGCTCCGGAAGGAACCCCGGAGGAGATCCTTCAGGGTGGGGAGAACATGTATGCCCAGCTCTCTAAGGAGACAAAGGAATTTTTTGACATGATGCGTCAGCGGGAGCTGTTTGACGTGCTGGGCAGGAAGAACAAAAAGGCTGGAGGATACATGGAAAATCTGGATGAGTATAAGGTTCCCTTTATCTTCGCCAACTTCAATGGAACCAGCGGGGATATTGATGTGATCACTCATGAGTGTGGTCACGCTTTCCAGTATTTTGTGGCTTCTCAGGATCCTGTGGATGATCATTACCGGTATCTTACTATGGAGACGGCAGAGATTCACTCCATGTCCATGGAATTTTTTACAGAGCGGTATATGGAGCTGTTCTTTGGAGAACGGGCAGAGGAGTACCGGAAGATGCATCTGGAAGATGCTGTGGCATTTATTCCTTACGGATGCATGGTGGACGAGTTCCAGCATATTGTGTATGAGAATCCGCAGCTGACGCCAAAGCAGCGCCGGGAGGCATGGAGCAAACTGGAGAAGACCTATCGCCCCCATATGGACGGTACAGGCAGCAATTATCTGGAGCAGGGGGCGTTCTGGCAGAAGCAGCTTCATATTTTTGAATGTCCCTTCTATTATATAGACTATGTGCTGGCTCAGCTTTGCGCATTCCAGTATCACATCTGGATGAATCGGGATTATGAGGCAGCCTGGGGCAGTTACATGGAGCTTTGCAGACTTTCTGCCAGCAAATTCTATCCGGAACTGCTGCATCAGGCTGGGCTTCAGGTGCCCTTTGAGGAGGGCTGCATCCAGAAGATCGTGGATGGGCTGGAGCTGAAATAGGGAAGGAACTAAAATGAAAAAATACGCCAAAGATTTTAAGGGAAAAGAGGAAAATTTCCAGTATGTGGGAAAGCGCTATCTGATGGAAGCCGGGGAGGAGGAGTTAAAGAAGCGGGGGACTTGCAGCGCCGTTTTGTTGGCGGTATCCACCCTGATGCTGTTTCTGGCTCTTACCAGGAACAATGTGGGAAACCGGGGAACTCTGATGGTGCTCTTTTCTGTGGCTCTTTGCTTTCCTATTGTATATGGCTGGATGGGAGTGTGGAACTTGTTTTCCTATATCAAGAAGGAGGAGAAGCAGACCCCTGGATCTCTGACAAAGCGTCGGGAAGGGGGAGGATTTTGGATGCGCCGCATGGATTATGACCGGTGTGTCCGCCGGCCCTGGCGGTGCAGCCTGATGGCGGCTCTGTTTGGCGGTGCGACCTTGGCGGGGGATCTGATCCTTCTTTTTGGGCAGAAAGCCTTTTGGAGTTCGGAGGTGATCCGGAGCGAGGAGATTCTGTTTCTGATGGCTTTGGCGGTGATCACCCTGGCCGGGACATGGGAGACGGTTCAAAATCGGGCTCTGCTCAAAAAAGTTCGGGAAGAGCCAGATAAATTTCCGGATAAGAAGTAGAAAAAAGCAGGATTTAGGAGAATATTTCGTAAGATTTCGTGGAAGTTCATGATATTTTCATAAATTTTCCGTTGAAAAAATACGAAAAGATGATAAAATAGAAACGTATGGCTCAAAATGCATACGAAGAATCAAGATAAAGGAGGAAACAGTTTTATGAGTATGAAAAAAGTAATGGCTCTGCTGTTGACTGGCGCTATGGCGGTAAGCTCTATGAGTATTCCGGCTTTTGCCGAGGAGACAGAAGCCGCTACTGAGGCCGCAGAAGAAGCAGCCGCAGAAGCCGATGGAGAAGATGTTCCACTGGTAGTAGGTATGAATAACTTCTCTGAAAAATTCAGCACATTCTTTGCTGAGAGTGTTCCGGATCAGGATGTGGCAAACCTGGTTGGTACTAGCCTGATCGGAAATGACCGTGCAGGTGGTCTGATTTACAATGGTATTGAGGGTGAGACCAGAGAGTACAACGGAACCGAGTACACCTACAAGGGCATTGCTGATGTTACAGTGACAGAGAATGAGGATACTACCGTTTATAATATTAAGCTGAGAGATGATGTGGTGTTCTCTGACGGAGAACCCATGACAGCAGATGATATCATCTTTACCTATTATGTGCTGGCAGATACCGATTACGATGGTTCTGCTACGCTTTACTCCACCGATATCCAGGGACTGAATAATTACCGCCTGAACTCTACTGTGGCAGATACGATCACAGAGGAGGATGTGGAGGCTGTTTTGGCGGAGATGCCGGAAGAGCTGGCGGCTTCTGTGAAGGAAGAGCTGATTGTTCCCCTGCTGACTGCTGAGTATGATTGGGCTGCTACTGCCTGGGAAGACTACGCAGAAGATTACGGCGTAACCAATGGCGATGAGTTCTTTGCACTGCTGTATGCTACGGATGAGAACTACAGCGCAGAGGGCAAGGACAAAGACACCATGATCAATGAGATCGCGGATATGTATGGAACAGACTACAAAGCTCTGGCTGCTGCTTATGGAGATGAGGCTTTCTTTGATGAGGATGCCAACACGGTGGCTCAGACTTACCTGGTAGCACAGAAGACAGCTGCCGGCGAAGGCGAAGAAGTTCCCAATATCTCCGGTATCAAGAAGCTGGGTGACTACGAAGTGGAAGTGACCACAGACGGTTTCAATGCAGCCGCTATCTACCAGATTGCCGGCATCATCGTGGAACCCATGCACTACTACGGCGATGCTTCCATGTATGATTATGAAAATAATCAGTTCGGCTTCCCCAGAGGAGATCTGTCCTCTATCCGTGATAAGGTTGCAAAGCCTCTGGGAGCAGGCCCCTACAAATTTGTAAAATATGAGAACAAGACCGTTTATCTGGAAGCAAACGAAAACTACTTCCAGGGCGAGCCTAAGATCAAGCACGTACAGCTTCGTGAGACTGCTGAGCCGGATTATATCCCGGGCGTAGAGCAGGGCACCATCGATATCTGCGATCCTTCCGGAAGCAAGGAGAAATTCGAGCAGATCAAGAGCATCAACGGAAACGGCGAGCTGGACGGAGAAAAGATCCGCATCAGCCGTGTGGACGCATTGAGCTACGGTTACATCGGACTGAATGCCAACACCATCAACGTAGGCGGAGTGCCGGATTCTGAAGAGTCCAAAAATCTGAGAAAAGCCATTGCAACTGTAATGAGCGCATACAGAGATGTGACTATCGATTCCTACTACGGAGACGCAGCGTCTGTAATTAACTACCCCATTACCAATACCTCCTGGGCAGCTCCCCAGAAGTCTGACGCTGATTATCAGGTAGCTTACTCTGTGGATGTTGAGGGCAATCCTATTTACACAGAGGGGATGTCTGATGAGGAGAAGTTCGCAGCAGCATTGGACGCAGCAGTCGGCTTCTTTGAGGCAGCAGGCTACACCTTTGAGAACGGCGTGATGACTGCAGCTCCCGAGGGCGCGAAGATGTCCTACGAAGTAATCATCGGCGGTTCCGGTGTGGGCGATCACCCCAGCTTCGCAATCCTGACCGATGCAAAGGCAGCTCTGGAAAGCATTGGCTTCACTCTGGAGATCAGCGATATCACTGACCAGAACCTGATGTGGGATCCCATCAACTCCGGTACTGCTGAAATGTGGGCAGCAGCATGGCAGTCCACCCTTGATCCGGATATGTACCAGGTATACTACAGCAACACCCCCAGCAACTATTACCATATTGCTGATACTACTCTGGATGCAAATATTCTGGATGCAAGATCTACCTCTGACCAGGATTACAGAAAGTCTGTTTACAAAGAGTGTCTGGATATTATCCTTGACTGGGGCGTAGAGATCCCGGTATATCAGAGACAGGATTGTGTCATCTACAGTCCGGAGCGTGTAAATCCTGATACCTTTACCCCAGATGTTACTACCTTCTACAAATGGTATAATGAAATCCAGAATATGGAAATGATGTAACAAGAGATACCAGGGGAAATGAAGTCCTGCCGGAAGGCCGGTGAAAATCAGGACGCGGCGGCCCACCATATGGTGGGCTCTCCGTGTCCTTACCAATGCTAAGGACACAAAACAAACTGTCCGTGACAGGCCCCAAAGACGGCAGGGCCTTTCCTTATTAGACAGGAAGAACACGGGAAAGGAAAGAACCCATGAAAAAATTTATAGCAAGGCGGCTCCTCCTGGGAGTGGTCATTCTGTTTTTTGTTTCGATGATTATTTATTCCGTAGAGCGAAGCCTTCCCACCTCCTACGTGGACACCAAGGCTCGCAATATGTCTATGAAACAGGGCGCTAAGCCATTTGAAGAGCTGAAAGCAGAGTTGAATGCTGCCTACGGCATGGATAAGCCGGTGCTGGTAGGCTATTTTACCTGGCTGGGAAATGCAGTCAGAGGAGAATTCGGTGATTCCTGGGTGTGGAATCAGCCGGTAACAGAGAAATTTAAAGAAGTTATCTGGTATTCATTTGCGTTGGCGGTGATCGCCTTTACTTTGGAAATTCTAATAGCGGTGCCTCTTGGCGTCCTTTCAGCCACCAGGCAATACAGCAAGATGGATTATGCGGTGACGGTGTTTGCACTCATCGGGATTTCACTGCCGCCCTTTTTCTTTGCCACTATTTTAAAATACATTTTTTCCATTCAATTGGGATGGTTTGACTTGTATGGAATTGTGGGACGTATGCACGATCAGTACAGCTCCGTAGGACAGATTTTGGATATGGCGAAACATCTGATCCTTCCGGTAGCGACTCTGACCATCGCAGGTATCGGTTCACTGATGCGTTATACCAGAACCAATATGCTGGAGGTACTGAATTCCGACTATATCCGTACCGCCAGGGCAAAGGGCTTGAAAAACAGCAAGGTAATCTGGCATCATGCATTTCGGAATACGCTGATTCCGTTGATTACAATTTTAGGCGGTATGCTTCCCGGACTGTTTGCAGGAGCGATGATTACAGAGACCCTGTTCCAGATTCCGGGTATCGGTTACACCTCCTATCAGTGTCTGATACAGGGAGATCTTCCCTTTACCATGTTTTATATGAGTTTTTTGGCAGTGCTGACCTTAACGGGAAATCTGATTGCGGATATCCTCTATGCAGTTGCTGACCCCAGAGTACGAGTGAACTAGGAAGGAGAAAGACATGAGTGAGAAGTTAAAGAAAGCCCGGAATGAGAGCAGCAGTACCTCTCAGGCTCTGGATGACGAGCAGCGTGTCAAGGTTCTCTCTCCCGGTATGCTGGTGGCAAAGCGGTTCTTCCGGAACAAGCTGGCCATGGTGGGCCTGGTGATTATTGTGGCTATGTTTTTGTTCGCTTTTGTAGGCGGAGTGATCAGTCCCTATGGAGAGAGTCAGGTGTTCCGTAAGACAGAGGTAAGCTGGAAGGACTTTGCAGGTGCCACCTATAATGACACCTGGATTTTCAGCACCAAGGAGGGGGAGGAATTCCCGGCATCTGCCCAGCAGAAGTTTGTCCTGGCTTCCAGCAGAGAGGAAGAGAGCTTTGAGGCAGGCGGAAAGACCTATGAGATTGAAAATGCCAGCGAGAATTTGAAAATTGTAGTGGCGCAGCAGCCGGTGGCTACCGTGCTTACCTTAAAAGGCAAGTCCAGCTACAAGGAGAGCGGCAGTACGCCTCTGACCGACGAGATTAAGAAAGCCTATGAGGCGGCAGTGGCAGCGGAGGAGACCACCTTTGAGGCGGAGGGCGAAAATTATACCATCAGCAAGTCTGGCCGTCAGATGGTCATTGCAAAGGGTGGAGAGATTGCCTTTGCTACCAAGAAGGTATTTAATGGCGCAGCTGCGGATACGAAGATGGACTATGAATTCCAGAAGGCAGCTCTGACTGCGCTGGATGCAGGAGAAAAGAGTTTTTCCTATGACGGCGTTTCCTATGAGTTAAGCAGTGAGGAAGGCGACCGGGTGATTCAGTTGCTCACCGACGGTCAGGTGTATGCTGCGATTTCTGATATGCAGATTTCTCCCTTGGGGGCAGACGCATTCCTGTCCTTAGACTTTAAGGAGGCTGCGGAGGCCGCTATTCTGGCTAAGGAGAGCAGTTTTGAGGCGTTAAATGAAAAGGGCGAGACTGAGACCTATCAGCTTCAGAATAAAAATACCCAGTACGTGATCCGGAATCAGAAAACTACTATGGTAAATGATAAGTTCCGGGCTCCGGACAAAGAGCATCTGCTGGGAACCGACGGCAACGGAATGGATATGCTGACCCGTCTGATGTATGGCGGCCGGGTATCTTTGATGATTGGTTTTGTGGTTATCATTCTGGAGATTGTCATCGGAATCGTAATCGGAGGTATTTCCGGTTACTTCGGCGGATGGGTAGATACCATTCTGATGCGTGTGGTGGATATCGTCGTATGTATTCCTGCTATGCCCCTGTACATTATCATCGGTGCAGTGATGGATAGTTATAAAATCGATTCCAGTCTGCGTATCTATGCTTTGTGTATTATTCTGGGACTGCTTAGCTGGCCGGGGATTGCCAGAATGGTGAGAGGCCAGATCCTTTCCTTAAGAGAGCAGGAGTTTATGATTGCTACGGAGGCAACCGGTATCCGTGTTTCCAGAAGAATTTTCCGCCATCTGGTGCCCAATGTCATTCCTCAGCTGATTGTTATGGCTACCATGGGCCTGGGTGATGTTATCCTGATGGAGGCTACCTTAAGTTTCCTGGGATTGGGTGTAAAATTCCCCCTGGCTTCCTGGGGAAATATTGTCAATGCAGTAAACGACAGTTATGTTTTGACGAACTTCTGGTTTGTATGGATCCCGGCAGGTTTCCTGATTTTGATTACAGTGCTTGGCTTTAACTTTGTAGGTGATGGCTTGAGAGACGCCTTTGACCCCAAAATGAAACGGTAGGTGAGAATATGGCACTATTTGGAAAGAAAAACGAAAATTATATCTCAGCAAAAGAGACAAAGCGGATTTCCAGGGAAAACCGTAAGATCACCAGTGAGATTGAGAAAAAGCGGAAACGGAAGAATATTCCGGAGTCTGAGTATCTCACAAAAATGAAAAATCCAGACAATGTGGTAGAGTTCGACAATGTCCATACCTACTTCTTCACAGATATCGGAACCGTAAAGGCTGTGGACGGCGTTTCCTTTGAGGTACCTCAGGGAAAAACGGTGGGAATCGTAGGAGAGTCCGGGTGCGGAAAGTCTGTGACCAGCTTATCTTTGATGCAGCTGGTGCAGCGTCCTCAGGGACAGACGGTGGAGGGCGAGATCCGCTTCAACACCGGAGATAAGGTATACAACATTGTAAACACGCCTTTGAGCGAGATGGAGAAGCTTCGGGGAAATGAGATGTCCATGATTTTCCAGGAGCCTATGACTTCTCTGAATCCGGTATTCCGAATCGGTCAGCAGGTAGATGAAATTATTTCTCTTCACAATCCTCACATGAGCAAGGAGGAAGTGAAAGCGCGGACGATTCAGATGCTGGAGTTGGCAGGCATTGCCAACAGCCAGGGCGTTTACAAGATGTATCCCCACGAGCTCTCCGGCGGTATGCGTCAGCGTATCTGTATTGCCATCGGACTGGCCTGCAGTCCCCGGCTGATTATTGCGGACGAGCCTACCACAGCTCTTGACGTAACCATCCAGGCTCAGATTTTGGATCTGATGCGGAAACTGAAGGATCAGATCAATTCTTCCATCATGCTGATCACCCACGACCTGGGAGTGATTGCAGAGATGGCAGATTATGTAGTTGTAATGTACGCAGGCAGAGTTGTGGAGAAGGGAACAGCCAGAGAGATTTTCTACAGCCCTTCCCATCCTTACACCATTGGCCTGATGCGCTCCAAACCCGTTGTAGGTAAGCGGGTGGATAAGCTTTACAGTATTCCGGGCAAGGTACCCAACCCTATCAATATGCCGGATTACTGCTATTTCAGAGACCGCTGCGAACATGCCTGCGAGAAATGTCAGGGTCAGTATCCGGGCGTGATCAAATTAAGCCCCACCCATGAGGTGAGCTGTTACCGGTATGCAGAGGGACAGGACGCCGGGTATCTGATCCGCCAGCTGGAAGAGCAGGCTAAGAAGAAGGGAGGCAGTCATGAGTAATACAGCAAAGAACGGCGCAGCCGCTGACAATATTTTGGAAGTCTCCCATCTGAAGAAATATTTTCCCATTAAGGGCGGATTATTCGGCAGAGAAGTGGGAGCCGTGAAGGCCGTGGATGACGTTTCCTTTACTATTGAGCGGGGAACTACCATGGGTCTTGTGGGAGAGTCCGGCTGCGGAAAATCCACCACAGGCCGCACCATCCTGCGGCTGCTGGAAAAGACCGATGGAACAGTACTTTTCAACGGGCAGGATGTGAACAGTCTGTCTCACCAGGAGATGAGACAGCTGCGTACCAAGATGCAGATCATCTTCCAGGACCCCTATTCTTCCCTCTCCCCCAGACTTCCGGTAGGAGAGATTATCGGGGAGGCAGTGAGGGAGCATAATCTGGTGCCTAAGGCTGAGGTGCAGGATTATGTGACAGAGATTATGTTAAACTGCGGTTTGCAGCCCTACCATAAGGATCGTTATCCCCATGAATTTTCCGGCGGTCAGAGACAGCGTATCTGTATTGCCAGAGCCCTGGCTTTGAATCCGGAGTTTGTGGTGTGCGACGAGCCGGTATCCGCTCTGGATGTATCGGTCCAGGCTCAGATTATCAATCTTTTGGAGGAACTTCAGGAGAAGCGGAAACTGACCTATTTGTTCATCTCCCATGATCTTTCCGTGGTGGAGCATATTTCCGACACCGTGGGTGTGATGTACCTGGGGGGGCTGGTGGAGACGGGAAAGACAGAGGACATTTTTGCAGAGCCTCTTCATCCCTACACCAAAGCGCTGTTTTCAGCCATTCCCATGCCGGATCCGGATCTGAAGAGAAATCGAATCGTGCTGGAGGGAAGTATCCCTTCACCCGCCAATCCACCCAAGGGATGTAAGTTCCACACCCGCTGCAGCCAGTGCATGGAGTGCTGCAAGGTGGAAGAACCGGCAGTGAAGGATATGGGCAACGGCCATAAGGTGCGGTGTCATCTGTACGATTAGAAAAACGCAGCTGTCTGCAAGCGGAAAAGACAGACACTCCGGTGTTTGCTGAGATCTGGCGAAAAGAGATGGCTGCAGAAAAAGGGCTGCGGCGCCGTTTGGGATGCTGCAGCCCTTTTGTTATCGCTGGAGGAAGCTGTTCGTTCAAGCAATCTGGTAGAGAGAAAGGGATTATATGGGAAAAAAACGAAAAAAAGAAGAATTGCCGGATTATACGGTAGCCAATATGGATGTGGAGGGGATGCCCTGGAATACGCGGAAACCCTGGCAGAAGGGCTTTAAGGACACCGGGCCCTGGGTGCAGAAATCCGGGGAAACCATCGGGGAGGATGCCGGAGTGGGAGAA
>ENA-ORTM01003490-ORTM01003490.1-human-gut-metagenome-genome-assembly--contig:-NODE-3490-length-10678-cov-2.557658_pt1 | contig 10678 bp, 10 predicted proteins | sample MGYA00241909_ERZ509182 | MGnify/ENA primary metagenome ERZ509182 (study PRJEB26280, sample SAMEA2338855) | human gut metagenome | biome: human gut; feature: human-associated habitat; material: faeces...
TTTGCGCCGGAGAAAAATCAGATTTTTTTGCTGAAAGCATTTGCCTTAGCCTTAAAACAGAATCCTGCGCTGAAGCTGTTGCTGGTGGGAGATGGCCCATTGCGCGCTTCACTGGAAGATCAATCGAAGAAGTTAGGCATTGAGCATGCCTGCATATTTTATGGCTTTACTGACAATGTGGCGCCTCTTTACAGCGCCATGGATTTGTTTTGCCTGACAAGTGTTTTGGAAGGCAATCCGGTGAGCGCCATCGAGGCGCAGGCAAATGGCTGCCCGTGCTTGTTGTCGGACCAAATCACAAGGCAAGCAGATGCGGGGGGCAATGTGCGGTTTTTATCGATTGAGGATTCTCTCGCATGGGCTCAGAATTTTTGCGAAGTGGACAGGAATAGCATGCCTGATGGACAAGCAGCTTTTTCTAAACGATATAATATTGTGAACTGCGCCGCAGCTGTTCAGAACAGCTTACGCGACAGCGAAGATAGACAGCTATGAATATTTTGTTTCTTTGTTTTGAATATTGTGGTGACAGAGACCCATGTTCACAATGTATCCATCAGTTACGACGGGCGTTATATGAGCAGGGAGTGAAGACGGACGTGCTTACCTATGCCTGGAACGGTGAGAAAGAGCAGCCCGTTGCCGATGAATATGGTATGCTCTATCCCACTCGCACCTGGTACCGCTACGCACGGGTAAAGCGGATGCCCGATGGGAAAATTCAGATGTCTCCTGTGCAGTGGTCAAAAGTGGCTGCCGCGCGCGGTGTCGCTGTGTTGTTGGAAGGAAGTCACTATGCACAGCGAGGCGTGCCTGTCCATGCGGCAAACCGTCTTGGAAAGAGATTGCGCGTGCTGTGCCTGGAAAACCGGTATGACTGGGTTGTATCAGTGGCCTACCCGTTCGCAAATCATTTGGTGGCAGCAAAATGGACACCAGCCCCCACTAAGTTGGCCTTTTACAACTTGGATCCCTACTGGAACAACGGTACCTATCCTTCTCAGCTGGCTGAAGCTCGTGCTGCCGAGGAGGCAGCGGTCTACCAGAAAGCGAATTGTGTATTCTGTACGCCGGAGCAACAGGCTGATTATCAAACAGAAACATTTCGGGCTGTGGCGTACAAAATCCATCCTTTACCATATCCTAAATTGGTTCGGCCAAAAGTTCAGCAGGCCTGCCCGATTCAGTTCAATCCAGAATGCATCAATCTGTTATATTTAGGGACAGTGTATGGAGATATCCGAAAACCGGAAGCCTTGTTTAAACTGTTTCAACACGCAGTGGAGATAGAACCAAAACTTCGGTTATACATCGTTGGCAAAAAATTTGGCGCTGATGCTAATCTCTATCTTACGGAATATAAGGCAAAGCTGGGTGGAAAACTGCAATGCTATTCGCCCATCCCGCCGGAGCAGACCATGGATTTGCTGCTTCGTGCGGATGTATTGGTCAATATGGGCAACACCGTGCGCAACCAGATGCCAAGCAAGGTGGTGGAGTATATTTCCACCGGAAAACCGATTCTGAACATTAGTGCCAGTGAAACCTGCAATACGCTTGTAGTGTTAAAGCGGTACCCCCTTTGCTTTCAATGCTTTTCATGGCCAGAGGAGACATCGGTTGTTGCAAAAGAACTGGTAAATTTTTGTCAGAGAGAGAAAGGGAATGCGATTCCCTGGAGTGAGATTGAAGTGTTATATGATGACCTGAAACTGGATCAGATAGCACGAAACTTTTTACAGATACTCTTAAACTGTTGAACCTTGAGGTGAGACGTATGCGAACTATTCTTTTTGTGGCAAAAGGCATCGATACAGGAGGAATTCTTTCTGCAATTACTCCCATAGTGAATCAGGCCATTGAAATGGGATTTCGAGTGGATTTCCTTAATATTGGTTCCATACCGGAAAAAGTAAGAAATCGGTGGCCACAAAATATAAATTGGATTGAACTTCCCCAACCGACCCGGTTACAACGAGTGATTGCGATTTTAAAAAGTGGAATGTTCTTCGAGAAGATGAGAACCATGGCTAATCATGACCGTAAAGCAGCAAAACTGGGGCAAAAGATTGATCAGCAGCTTTGCAAAATGATGGCTGATTACCCCAGTCAGTACGATGTGGCTTTTGCTACAGGAGAATTTTTGCCAGTTTATTATGTTGCAACAAAGGTGACCGCACAAAAAAAGTTAGCAGAATTGCATCCGCGCTGGGACCTTTTGCAGTTGGACGAGGACTCTGAAGTGCCTTTTCTGCAAGAGATGGATCAGATTCTTTCCATATCCACGGACTGCAAAAAAGCTTTAGTGGCGGCTTATCCGCAATTCGCTCAGAGATTGACGGTGTTGGAGTATGCATGCGATACCGAAACAATAAAAAAATGGGCTGAAGAGCATCCTGCTACAGAGGTGCAGGGGTCGGGTTACAGGATTGTTTCGGTATGTAGGCTCGATAATCGCTCCAAAAGAATCGACAGAATGGTGAGGACAGCAAAGATTCTGACGTACCGCAACTTCTCTTTCCATTGGACGATTGTAGGCGGCGGCCCGGATCGCAAAAGTATTGAAAGCGCGATCCACAAAGCAGGTGTCCAGCAAAATTTTACACTGGTCGGAAACCAGGATAATCCATACCCCTATATAAAAAATGCACAGTTATTTGTGCTTACTTCGCAGTATGAAGGAATGCCCATTGTAGTGACAGAAGCGGCGGTTTTGCAAATCCCGATGGTGCTGACAGAGTGCGTGGACTGGCCTGATGCAATACGAAATCGTGCAACAATTGTGCCCAATCGAGATGATGTTGTGTGCGAGGAATTGGCAAATGCAATTGTAAAAAGTTTTGAGCAAGAACGCGTTGGAGAACCGTATATCTTTGATTCTTCTGTGCAGAGGGAAGAAATGGAAAGGTTACTAGGTGCCTGAAATAGTTTAGAGCACCAGCAAATAAAAGGGGTGCGTCCAAAATGAACGGGCGGAAAATACTGGTTAGTCTATATAGTTTGCCATCAAAGATTTGGAATAAAAAGGTCTGGATCCCTTATCTAAAGACAACATTTGGTCGATGTGGTGAAAGTGTCAGTATTCCAAAAGATATTTCCATTCAGGGGAACCAAAATGTGTTTGTGGGCGAAGACGTCTCATTTGGAGAAAAAATGGTGTTATGTGTACAAAGGCAAATGTCTTTATAGGATCCCATGTAATGTTTGGTCCGGGCGTTTTTATTATAAGCGGTGATCATAGAATTGATATTCCTGGCTGATATATGAACTCAATAACCAATGAGGAGAAAGTTCCGGAAAACGATCTTCCGATTACCCTGGAAGGAGATAGTTGGATCGGTGCCCGGGCGATTTTGTTGAAAGGTATTACAGTTGGGACGGGGGCCGTGGTGGCGGCTGGAGCCGTGGTCACGCAGGATGTTCCCCCCTATACGATCGTGGCCGGTATACCGGCGCGCGTGATAAAGCATCGGTTTGACACAAAGTAGTTTGTTGCAACAAAAAAGAACGGACCGTTACTCAGGATAAAACACAGCGATCATGGAGACGAACGGTCGCCTGTCTGGTGTTCTGACAGAAGATCGCCGCTGGAGTAGTGATGCATGAAGACATTAACCAATTTTTTGTATAATTTAAGCTATCAGGTTCTGGCATTCATATTGCCCCTGTTGACAACGCCCTATATTTCAAGAGTTTTGGGGGCGGAGGGCGTTGGGCAATACGCGTATACCAATACAGTGGCCACATATTTTATCACGTTTGGGTTGATGGGGCTTAGCGTATATGGAAGTCGGGAGATCGCGCGCCTGGAGGGGGATCCAGAAATTCAGCGTGATGTGTTTTGGGAAATCACCGGATTAAAACTATTGCTCCTCATGCTGTCGGTCCTGGTTTACTGTGGGTATGTGAATTGGATGGTTTGGGAAGCCAGGTCACTGTACTGGATCCATTTGGTGCTTTTTGCCGCCAATATGATCGATGTGACATGGCTGTTCCAAGGAAAGGCACAGTTCAAGCTGATCGCAACCAGAAACTGTATTGTAAAACTGGCGGCTGTTGCCATGATCTTTTTGTTTGTTCATCAAAAGAGCGATTTGGGAATTTATGCCGCCATCTCCTGCGGTTCCAATTTACTTGGAAACGCTTTTTTGCTGAAAGACAAATGGTTCCGTACAATTTATCGCTGGAAGATGCCCCGTTTTGCAAGAGTGGCACTGCATTTTCGCCGTACAATATATTTTGCCATTCCGGTAATCGCGGGCGTCGTTTACGGCTCTTTTGGTAAGGTGGTAATCGGCGGAATCGTAGGGGATACGCAGCTGGGCTTATTCCAGAGCGCGGATAATTTGGTCCGGACCAGTCTTACGGTTATTACCTCGTTTACAACGGTATTGCTGCCTAAAATGGCACAGATGAACGCGAATGCCTCGAAAGAGCAGGTGCGAAATACAAACGACCGGCTTCTGGCGGCTATATGTATGATGGCCTGTCCGATCGCGTTGGGAATCATGGCTGTTTCCAGCACGCTGGTTCCCTGGTTTTTTGGACAGGGGTTTGAGGATGTAACCATTCTCTTACAGCTGGAGGCCCCGGTCCTTGTGCTGATGAGTTTGGAAACGACCTGGGGAAATGTATTTTTGCTGGCCAGCGGAAGAGAGAAAAGTGTTACCATAATTACCTGTGTTATGACATTGCTCAATATCGCGTTCAATTATGTTTTTGTTTTTTGGCTGGGTACAAAAGGTGCTATATTTGCCCTGTTTTTGACCGAAGGAATTTTGGCAGTGATTGCCGGATGGCTGGCAAGGCAGTCATACTCCATCGAAATTTCTGAAGAGTCTCATTCGCTATGTAGCGCTTTCCACAATTATGGGCGGTGTTGTATTCCTGGCGGGGCAGAGACTGCCTCAGACGATCTGGGCTACAGCGCTGCTGGCAGGCTTTGGTTGTGCGGTTTACGCAGTTGGCCTGGTGTTGAGCCGGGATCCCAACCTACTTTATGTGTTGAATCAAATTTTCAGAAGGGGTTCAGTGAATCGTGAATAATATACAGATTACCATTATAACACCCTGCATGAACAGCCGTCAGACGATCGCCAAAACGATGGACAGCGTGCTGAATCAAACCTATAAAAATTACCAGTATATTGTGGCAGATGGTAACTCCCAGGATGGCACTGTAGCGATCATTCAAAAATATGAGCCGCTGTTTCAAGGAAAAATGATCTGGACATCCCAAAAAGATACGGGCATTGCGGATGCGTGGAATAGGGCAGCCGCAAAGGCTACTGGGGATTTGGTGGTTTTCTTGGGAGCTGATGATGAACTGGAAACGACCGCCCTGGAACATATTGCCGCGGCTTATGATCCGGAAAAGCCCTTGGCGGTATATTATGGTATGATGCGTACCATGCGCGATGGTCAGGAAACGGGGTGTGTAATGGTCCATCACAGGGAACTTCCCAGACAAATGATTGAGTTTCCTGCGTGTTTTATCTCCAGAAAAGCGATTGAAAAGTTTGGAGAAGTGGATACACAATACAGAATCGTGACGGATTACGCATACATGCTCAAACTGTTTCAGAGCGGGGAAGTTGAGTTTATTCCGGTGTATCAGATCGTTTCCCGGTTTAATGTGACGGGGCTATCCAATATGAGTTTCCGGACGGGGATTGAAACTGCACAGGTTCAGTATAAAGCGGGATATATTAGTAAAAAAAGTTATTATAAAAATGTTTTGAAAGCGTATATAAAAGGATTCTTCAAGAAAATTATCAAGGCGTAAAATGACAGGGGGATGTATGAAAAAAGCACTGATTACCGGGATTACCGGTCAGGACGGAAGCTACCTTGCCGAATTTTTGCTGGAGAAGGGCTATGAAGTTCACGGGCTTCTGCGCCGCACTTCCACGTCCAACACAGAACGGATCGATCATTTGATCGCGGCCAACAAGATCACCCTGCATCTGGGGGATATGGCCGATTCCAGCAGCATCATTCGTGTGGTGGCGCTGGTACGCCCGGATGAAATCTACAATCTGGCGGCACAAAGTCATGTGGCGCTGAGTTTTGACGCGCCGGAATATGCCGGCGATGTAGACGCGTTAGGCGCGTTGCGCGTGTTGGAAGCCGTACGGATCCTGGGGCTGACCGATACCTGCCGGGTATATCAGGCTTCTACCAGTGAACTGTTTGGCAAGGTGGAGGAAGTGCCCCAGCGCGAGACAACCCCGTTTCACCCGTACAGTCCGTATGCTGTGGCGAAACAGTATGGTTTCTGGATCGTGCAGGAATACCGGGAGGCCTATGGTATGTATGCCTGCAATGGCATCCTGTTCAATCACGAATCGGAGCGTCGGGGCGAAAACTTTGTTACCCGTAAAATCACGTTGGCAGCGGGACGGATCGCCTGCGGGCTGCAGGACAAGCTGTATCTGGGAAATCTGGACAGCAAACGCGATTGGGGCTATGCCAAGGATTATGTGGAATGTATGTGGCTGATGCTTCAGCAGGACAAACCGGAGGATTTTGTGATCGCTACCGGTGTGCAGCATACCGTTCGGGAGTTTACCGAACTGGCATTTCGCAATGTAGGCATTGAGCTGGAATGGCGGGGCCAGGGGATCGAGGAAAAAGGCATTGATAAAGCCACCGGCCGTGTGCTGGTGGAAGTGAGCAAGGAATTCTACCGCCCCACCGATGTAGTCAATTTGTGGGGTGACCCAACCAAGGCGCGTACTGTGCTAGGATGGAACCCGCAGAAGACCAGCTATGAAGAACTGGTTGCGCTGATGGCAAAGCACGATCTGGCGCTGGCAAGGCGCGAGGCCGCGGCTCAAAAAGCGCAGTAAAGGGAGGCTGTAAAATGCAATTCAAATTGTGTGATGATCCTTGGGGCGAAGAGGAGCTGAATGCGATTCGCCGTGTTATGGACAGCGGAATGTATACGATGGGGCAGAATGTACGCGCATATGAAGAGCAGTTTGCGCACAAGTTTGGAACAAAGCATGCGGTTATGGTGAGTTCCGGTTCTACCGCCAATCTCCTTGCTATTGCTTCTTTGGTTTATTCCAGGCGTCTTCCGAGGGGGGCCGAAGTAATCGTTCCGGCTGTTTCCTGGAGCACCACCTATGCGCCGCTGGAACAGTATGGGATGAAGCTTGTTTTTGTGGATATCGACAAGGATACGCTGAACATGGATGTTCAAGCGTTGCGTAATGCGATTACGGAAAAAACCAAAATGGTTTTCTTGGTTAATTTGCTGGGCAACCCCAATTATTTTGATGAAGTGTTTGAGATCTGCCAGCAGAAAAACATTATTGTGATTGAGGATAACTGTGAATCTTTGGGCGCGGAATACAAAGGCAAAAAGCTGGGAACGCTGGGATTGATCGGCACATTTTCCACTTTCTATTCACACCATCTTTGCACGATGGAAGGTGGAGTGGTTGTAACGGATGATCAGGAATTATACGAGTATATGCTTGCGATTCGTGCCCATGGGTGGACCCGAAACCTGCCGGAAGATAGCAGCATTTATCATAAAAAGGATGACCCTTTCTATGAGAGCTTCAACTTTATTGTTCCTGGCTATAATTTGCGGCCTTTGGAAATGGAAGGCGCCATTGGCCTTGAGCAGCTGAAGAAAATGGACCGGATGATTGCACAGCGACGGGAAAACGCGCGGTATTTCAAGGAGAAGATGAAACAATTCCCGGAAATCCGCCTGCAAAAAGAGGTGGAGGCTTCTTCCTGGTTTGGCTTTTCATTGGTTTTGGAGGGAAGGCTGAAAGGAAAACGCTCACAGATTGTTGAAGGCTTGAGACACGCGCAAGTGGAGACTCGCCCAATTGTTGCGGGTAACTTTACCAGAAACAAGGTTATTGAATATATGGATTATTCAATTCCTGCGCCGCTGGTGAACGCAGACGAGATACATGATAACGGATTCTTTATCGGAAACCATTCTAAAAATAATTTTGCAGAGATTGATTATTTTACAGAAACAATGCAGAGGATTTTATCCGAGGTATAAATGATGGAAAAAGACGCGCGAATTTATGTGGCAGGGCATACAGGGCTTGTTGGCTCGGCAATTGTTCGGAAATTACAAAAAGAAGGCTACAATCATCTAATTTTACGGACGCATAGTGAGCTGAATTTGACAGATCAGCAGGCCGTAAAAGAATTTTACAAAGAAACCAGGCCCGAATACGTGTTTGATGCCGCGGCTTTGGTAGGTGGAATTCGCGCGAACAACGCGGCCCCCGCAGATTTTTTTTACATCAATATGCAGATTGAGAACAATTTGATTTGGGGTGCTCATGAAGCGGGAGTTAAAAAATTGCTGTTTCTGGGAAGCGCTTGTATGTATCCCAAAGAATGTGAACAGCCGATGCGTGAAGAAGAATTGCTGACAGGGCTGCCAGAGTATACCAACGAAGGGTATGCGCTTGCTAAGGTGTGTGGCAGCCGTTTGTGTGGCTATCTGCGGCGGCAATATGGGGATGATTTTATTTCCGCAATTCCTGCAAATACTTATGGCCCAGGGGATTCGTTTGACCCGCAGCATTCTCATGTGATTCCTGCACTGATTATGAAATACCATAAAGCCAAAGAGAACAACTTGGAATGCGTGGAACTTTGGGGTACGGGAAAGGCGAAACGAGAGTTTATTCATGTGGATGATATCGCAGATGCTTGCTTGTTTTTGATGCAAAAATATTCGGCCGAGCAGCCGATCAATGTAGGAACAGGTGAAGAGATAACGATTATGGAGTTGTCTCGAATGATTCAAAAGATAGTAGGATTTGAGGGAAAAATCGTTTGCGACCCAACAAAACCGGATGGAATGATGCGAAGAATGCTGGATTGTAACCGAATCGCAGAACTGGGATGGAAGCACACAATATCACTGGAATCCGGGCTAGCAATGTTGTATCAACAGTATTTAGGAGAAGAAGATGTTGAATACTAACAAGAACATAAAAATTTATGTGGCTGGGCACAGAGGAGTCGCGGGTAGAGCTTGCTGCGAACTGCTTCGAAACGAAGGTTATACCAATATTGTTACTCGAACCCATTCGGAAATGGATTTAACTTGTCAACAGGCAGTCTTTGATTTTTTTGAGAGGGAAAAGCCAGATTGGGTTATTCTATGTGCAGCTAGAATAGGCGGTATCGCAGATAAAACAAGATATCCGGCACAATTTATTTATGATAACCTTGTCATAGAAACCAATGTGATTGAGGCAGCCCATAGAAGCCAAACAAAAAAACTATTATTTATGGGAAGCTCCTATGCGTATCCAATGACAGACAAGCCGGCAAAAGAAGAAGATTTATTTTCCGGGGCGCATGGGAAAACAGATGAGCCTTACATTATTGCAAAAATTGCAGGTGTAAAGCTTTGCGAGTATTACTGGAAACAATATGGTGATAATTTCTTTTCGGTGATGCCATGCTGCTTTTTTGGCGCTGGAGATACGTTTGATTTGACGCGCGCAACAGTAGTGCCATCGCTGGTAAGGCGAATGGCAGAGGCAAAAGAAAGCGGCATTTCGAAATTTGAAATCTGGGGAACAGGAACACCGTTGCGAGAATTCCTAAGTAGCAGAGATGTGGCACGAGCATGTCTTTTCCTTTTGAAAACTTATGAGGGCGGTGGCGAATATTTTAATCTTGGTAACGGCGGACAAGAAATATCCATTGCCGAAGTGGCCAAGGTTGTTAAGCAAGTGGTAGGCTTTCAGGGAGAATTGGTTTTTGATACCACTAAACCGGATGGCATGAAAAGAAAAGTAATCGATTCTTCCAAGCTTATGAAGCTGGGATGGAGGCCAACTGATAGTTTTTTGGAAAGCGTCAAAGAATTATATAGGTACTATCAAAGCGTAGTATAGGGAGGACAGATAAGTGCGGTGTGCTCAGAGAATTGAAGAGTTAAAAGAGAAGGCAAGACAAATCCGGATTGATACGCTGGAAATGTGCGGACATGTCGGGTCAGGGCATGTAACCTCTGGTTTTTCCTGCACAGAACTACTTGTGGCGTTGTATCATGGGGGAATTTTACATTGTGATCCCCAAAATCCTAATTGGAGTGGACGAGACTATTTTGTGCTGAGCAAAGGGCATTCGAGTACGGCGCTATATCCGGTTTTGGCAGATATGGGCTTTTTCCCAAAAGAGGAATTGCAGCACTGTTGCGATCCACATGCGATGTTGGGGCTATTGCTCAAAAAAGATGTGCCCGGAGTGGAAATCTCTTCTGGCTCCTTGGGCATTGGCTTGGGAGTAGCAGCTGGAATTGCATTGGGGTTAAAGATGGACCGAGCCTCAAATATGGTTTTCTGCATGTTGGGCGACGGTGAATGCCACGAAGGGAATATCTGGGAGTCAGCGATGTTTGCGAACCAATATAGGTTGAACAACCTTGTTGTCATCGTGGACAGAAACTATCTGTGTTGTACCGATTTCACAGAGAACATCATGCCGCTGGAACCCTTTGATGCTAAGTGGGAATCTTTTGGATGGGAAGTAAAAAGAATTAATGGGCATTGCTTTGAGCAGATTTTTGAGGCATTAGATAATGTCCATGCGATGAAGAGAAATAAGCCCCTAGTGATTATTGCGGATACAGTTAAAGGATATGGTGTTGATTTTATTGCCAATGTTCCGC
>ENA-ORTM01003496-ORTM01003496.1-human-gut-metagenome-genome-assembly--contig:-NODE-3496-length-10646-cov-7.080729_pt1 | contig 10646 bp, 10 predicted proteins | sample MGYA00241909_ERZ509182 | MGnify/ENA primary metagenome ERZ509182 (study PRJEB26280, sample SAMEA2338855) | human gut metagenome | biome: human gut; feature: human-associated habitat; material: faeces...
TACGGTTTCCGCGCTGTACAACCTGATCAACAACCGCCTGATGGCTAGGCGCCCCATGATCATCAACACCAACTTGCTGCCGGAAACGCTCAGCGAGAAATACTCGCCTGCCGTGGCCTCCCGCCTGCTCGGCGAGTTCCTGCCGCTGCGGTTCTTCGGCGATGACATCCGGCTGCTGAAAATGCGCAGAACATAAATAAATCCCTCTCTTTTGCGAGAAAGAGAGGGATTTTTAGGTAACACCGCATAATTGAACAAGAGCGATTTGCGAGGAATTTTGCGTGCTGATTAGGCGCGGCTTTGCAGCAATACTTTGTGTATTACAAAAAGATGCGGCAGCGCGACCGGAGCCTGCGCAAGGAGCCGCAGTTTAATTGTGCGGTGTTGCCTCAGATTTCGGATTGTTTACCGAGCAGCTTATCGCGCCAGCGACCGAACCGATGCGTAATCATGCGCAGCTCGATACCGACAAGCAGCGCCGCGATAACCGTACCGATGCCGACGCTGCCCAGTCCGTGCAGAAAAATCAGGCAGGTGATGAGCGAAATGATGACCATGGACACGTCAAACGCGATTTTGACGGTCGGGAACGGCTTGCCGGTCAGCGTGGAGATGGCCAGCATAGCGCCTTCACCGGCCAGCGGCATAATGTCCGCCGGAACGTAGAAAAAGATGCCGATTGCAACGAAAACAGTGGCAATCCAGCACATCAGCAAACGGATAATCAGGTTGTCCGTCGATGGAAACATCGCCGCGAGCGTGTTGCAGGTGGTCGTGAATGCGCCGAACACCATGCCGACCGGAATCTGCAGCAGATTTTTGCATTCAAAGCGGCGGCGCATCAGCAGCATTTGCAGGATGACCAGAATAACGTGGAAAATGACGGTCGCAACACCCATCTCAATGCCCCAGACGCAGGTCATGGTGTATGGAATGGAGCTGACCGGCGATACGCCGAGATTGGACTTGACCGACAGTGCAATGCCGATAGTCATGACGAAGAAGCCGCCGAAGTGGTACGCCGTATCTTTTCCCTCACGCTGGAGGGATATGGGCCTTATCAGATTGCTTGCAAACTATCCGCAAACCGGATTGAAATTCCTGTCGTACACCTTGCCCGCTTCAACGAGGGTGTGAACCGTTCAAAGCCGGTCAAAGACCCCTATGGATGGGGATCATCTACCATCGTGAATATTTTGAAAAAACGAGAGTATTTAGGGCACACCATCAATTTCAAGACCCGCAAGCACTTTAAGGACAAGAAAAGCCACTATGTTTCTGAGGACGAATGGACGATCTTTGAGAATACCCATGAAGCCATTATCGACCAGCAGACCTTTGATTTGGTGCAGAAAATCCGCAGCAATGTACGGCGTTATCCAAACGGCTGGGGCGAAGCGGCTCCCCTCACAGGCTTGCTCTATTGTGCAGATTGTGGCGGCAAGATGTATGTCCACCGCACCAACAATGGCAGGCGGATTTCTCAATATACCTGTTCCAATTATACCAAAATTCCGTGTGGGACACTATGCCCCACTCAACACCGTATCAATGAGAGCGCTGTTCTGACATTGGTTTCCGACACGCTCCGGGCTATCGCTGAATATTCGAGAAATGACCGGACGGAATTTATTCACACTGTTCAGGAGACGCAGGTTGCTCAACAGAGTGCCGATATATCGAAAAAGCGCAGGCGTTTGGCTGCTGCCCAAAAGAGAGCCGGAGAACTGGAAAAACTGATTTGCAAAATCTATGAGGACAACGCCCTCGGCAAGCTGCCGGATGCACGATATAAGGCGCTTGATACACAGTATGCCAAAGAGCAGGATGCACTTGAGATTGAAATTGCAGAGCTGGAAAAGGCTGTTACCGGCTATGAGCAGAGCCAGAAATCAGCGGAGAAATTTATAGCCCTGATTGATAAGTACGAGAATTTTGACACGCTGACAAACACCATGCTCAACGAGTTTGTAGAGAAAATCCTTGTCCACGAACGCGCCCGAAAAGGCAGCCAGGACACCACGCAGGAAATTGAAATCTACTTCAATTTTTTAGGGCGCTATATCCCACCATCCTTACAGCCGGTTCCTTTAACCCCGGAGGAACAGGAAGAACTGCGGAAAAAAGAAGAACGCAAGGACAGGCTTCATCAGAATTATTTGAAGAGGAAAGCCAGCGGCGCACAGAAACAGTATGAGGACAAAATCAAGGCGAAGAAAAAAGCGGAAATGGACGCTAAGAAAGCCCTGATCCGGGCTGAGGATATGAAAAAAGGTGTTTTTTCTACTATCGGTCAGCTACCAAAAGAAGAGCCGCGCAAAGACAGCATAGCAGCCAGCGCAGCAGTCTAATCATCACGAAGTAAAGGAGAATGAATATGAGTAAGTTGACTTACATTCGTTGTGGAGATTATGATATACCCAACCTAAAACTTTCTGAACAGCCGGAAACTTCTATCGGCAAATACGGCAGGATGAGAAAATCCTACCTAAAGGAACATCGCCCCATTCTCTACAACCATCTGCTGATGAGCGAGAAGCTGTATCCACACCTGTTAGAGATTGACCGGACAGCGCAGGAGCGTGTGGAAACCATGTTGCCTCACATGATGGAAGTTGCGGGTGTCACGGAGGAACTGAAAGCCTGTGACCCTATGCGCTGGGTGGGGCTGATGAACACATTAACGGCACAGATTGAGGAAATTTTAATCAGGGAACTGATTTGCAGCTGAATGGGAGGTGCGGGAAATGCTGACCTTTGAAAAGATTTTGAAAGTGTTTCAGGCATATCTGGATGATGATCCACTGTATGAGGTGGTTCAGACCAGCCACGGCTATACATTGATGGCATGGGAACCCCACCGGAATGACTGGTACAGCGCCGAAATACAGAAAACCCCGGAGGATTTACGGAATGCTTTGTTGGGTACATACGCCAACTTTCTGGAAGATAAGATTACTGGAAATGACCGTGACCTGACTGTGACAGAAACCGGAGAAATCCAGCAGAGGTGCCGGGAACTTTTGGAAAAGTGCAGGGAAACATGATACAGAAACGCCAGAAGGAGGCCGCGATTATGCGTCCTCCTTCTGCTTCGCAGTCTGTTCCATTTTGAGCGCCCCGTCTATGGCACCTTCGATAATCGGCAGGTATTCTTCAGGGCAAAGCTTCAGCTTGTGGCTGACCCGTTGCCGCTGTTCGCTTTCTTCTCGCATAATCTCCGGGTTAAAATACCGTTCCACGGGAAGTCCGCAGACCTTAATCAACTGGATCATCACAGGCAGGCTCGGAATCGCACCTTGATTCTCAATGTTGGCAAGATACCGCCATTCAATCCCAACCATTTCTGCCAATGTTTTTCGTGCCAGACGCTTTGCCTCTCGTGCAGCTTTGACATCTGCGCCGAAGGTTTCAAAACCGGGACAATCTTCAACTTTCGCCATATAGCATCACCCGGTTACATTGTATAATTCATACTTCGCCCGTGGAATGTTGCTATATGCAGGTTTATTGAAGTTTATAATTCATATATTACATCTTATATTTTTCAAGAACAGGAATTACAATAGAAGGGAAATGAAAAAAGTAAAAGAAAAATTTCTAAAGTTAAATCCTTTTGGGTTACTCAGTTGTATATTAAGTGTAAGGCGTTTTACACATGGAAGGCGGTGACACGGTATCGAAGATTTCATACTAATTAAAAAAATCCAGTCGGGTGACACAGATGCATTTGAGATAATTGTCCGAAAATATTATCAGTCAATTTATCTATTTTGTTGTCGGCGATTGAACGGCGATCCAGATACCGCCGCAGATATTACACAAGATGTTTTCTTGAAATTGTTGGAGAATATTCAATCAGTACGAAAGATCGGGAAATTTCAAAACTACCTGCTAACGATTGCTGTTAATACCTGTAACAATTATACTAAGAAAGCAAAACCCCTGTATATGGATTTAGAGACTCTTGAAGATATAGAAGATACTGATAATGCCTTTGAAAAAATTGAGCTTAACGAACTTAAAGCGCAAATTCAATATGCAATCAACACATTACCGGACTATCAAAAAGAGGTCATCATTTTACGATTTTATTATGATTTGAAAATCCGAGAGATTGCAACCATTACAAAAGCTAGTGTTTCTACTGTAAAATCTAGGCTCCAACAGGGGATTAAAAAACTGGAACGATATTTTGCTGATTTTAGAGGAGGCGATAATGTATGACCCAAAAACAAAATGGTGTATTAGAATGGTTGCAGAGTTGTGAAACGCCTGCTCCATCTGAACCTAAAATTAAAGCAGTAATCGTAGCTGGAAAAAGTTACATGAATAGTTCTGAATTCAATAAAAATTCAATGCGAGATATTATATTGAACCAACTTCAATTTCTGCCGCTTTCTTTCTGGATTGTTCAAATAATACTCACTATATGTGCAGTATTATTAGCATGTATCCTGGGCCAATGGAGGGTTCCATTTTATTATCCATTGACAATCCTTGCAGTTATGGTTCCATTCCTTGCGTTATTAGGTGCAATAGAAATATCTAAAAGCAACATCTATGGTATGTGGGAAATTGAACAGTCTAGTAGAACAACGCTGGTAAAAATTGTAGCAGGTCGTATGCTGATTATTGGAGTAATCAACCTTTTCCTAATAACAGTCATTTTAATTTCAATGGCATATATTTACCAGAAATCAATGATTGAAATGGTGTTGTATGGTTTGATTCCATTTAATATTTCTTGCACTTGTTATCTTTTTATATGTGCGAAAAGCAGGACAAACGATAGCTTGTATCATTTAATCGCTTGTATGATTTTTCTTTCTGGAACATTTTCTCTTGTACTCCATCAGCGATTTATATTTGAAGCGTCTATGTTCTGGGGATGGATTGGATTTTATGTGTTATCTATTATCCTATTAGGGAAAACACTTCAACTGTACTTGAAAAAAGAAAAAATGATTGGAGAATTGATATGGAACTTACAATAAATGATCTTTCAAAAGAATATGGAAGAAAAAAAGCTGTAAATCATTTCAGCGCAAAATTAACAAATGGTGTTTATGGTCTACTCGGGGCAAATGGTGCGGGCAAGACAACTTTGATGCGAATTATTTGCGATGTCCAAACTGAAACGAAAGGAGCCATTTTTTTTAACGGGAAAAACATTCATGATTTGGGCGAGAAATATCGTAATATCTTAGGCTACCTGCCACAAAATTTTGGCTATTATCCTAACTTTACAGCGTATAAATTTTTGATGTATATCTCTGCAATAAAGGGGCTGCCGCCTAAAAAAGCCCATAATCGCACAATGGAGCTGTTGCAGGTTGTTGATCTGCTCACACAGAAAAACGAAAAAATCAAAACTTTTTCCGGCGGTATGAAACAACGCTTGGGAATTGCTCAAGCATTACTAAACGATCCCCGTATTTTGATTTTGGATGAACCTACAGCTGGACTTGACCCGAAAGAGCGGGTGCGGTTTAGAAATCTGATTAGTTCTTTGGCAGAAAATAGAATTGTAATTTTGTCCACTCACATTGTTTCTGATGTTGAATATATCGCAAATGAGATTCTGATTATGAAAAATGGCGAGTTAATTCAACATGGTTCTCCAGAAGAAATTTTGAAGCCGATTGAAAAATGTGTTTGGGAATGTGATGTATCTCGAAAAGAGGCCGAAGAATTAGAATTGAACTATGTAACAGCAAATCTGAAACATAATAATGGTGCAGAACGGCTGAGGATTATTTCTCAAGAAGCACCATGCAGAACCGCTTGGAATGTTGATCCAACATTGGAAGATTTGTATTTATACTATTTTACGGAGGTATCCGAGCATGAATGAAATGATAAAAGCAGAACGAAATAAAATATGTTCGAGAAAGCAAACACGAATGTTGTTTTTAGCTGGTGTGGTTCTTATCGTTGCCTATTTTTTCTTTTTTCAATTTAATTATCAAAATGTTTTCTATGATTATGACCTTGAAAAAATGGCATTAGCAAGCGGTTTTACAGCCATTGAACAACGGAAGGAAGTAGCAGAAATATTTGAAGGAAAACTCTCTCAAAATACATTACTTACTATGCAAGAAAAAATCGACCAAGCAAAACAAGCAACTGTTGGACAAGATGAAAATTCTGCTTTTTCTGCTGTTCATGTTTATCGTGACCAAGCGGCGATTCTGGAATATTTGACAAATTCTGATGGTAGTTTTAAGTCACTCGAAACAGCATATCCAAATAGTCCAACTGTGACTTTAGGATATTGTGATGGCTGGGATAAGCTATTATCTGGAATGGGGAGCATCTTGTCCATAATGATATGTTTAATTGTTGTAATCACTCTATCTCCTGTTTTCTCAGAAGAGTATGCACTTCATACAGATAGCATTATTTATTCGGCTCGGTATGGCCGAACCAAACTCACAACTTCAAAAATTATAGCGGCCTTGGAAGTTGTAATTGGCACATACCTCTTGTATTTACTGCTAAATTTAGTTCTGTATGGCTGTACCTATGGGTTACAGGGGTGGAATGTAAGCATTCAATCTTCATTACATTATGCTTCTTCAATATATAATTTGACCTTTTTGCAAATGTTCTTTATCTCTGTAATATTGAATATTTTTGGGATTGTAGCCTTGACAACTATTACATTGTTTTTAAGTGCTCAAATGAGTTCTCCTGTTACAGCGCTTATTACTTCTTGCGTCATCTGCTTCTTGCCAGTTGTGTTTGATTTTAATGATAGCCTTCCTGTTTTACAAAAAATGCAGGAAATTTGCCCGATTTTTATGCTTCATACAAACGGTATATTTTCTGATATGAAAACATATTTCGGTATGAGCCAGCCGGTCTTTATGATCATCCTTAATGTTGGATTGATATTCGTATTTTATAGACTAACAAAAAATATATCAAAGAAACATCAAGTTACGGGGTAATTTTGATGAAAGAGACAAGTTGGGTTAGTTGTCCTATATGCCATAATAAAACCCGAATAAAAATACGAATTGACACGGAATTAAGGAATTTCCCCTTGTTCTGTCCAAAATGTAAACAGGAAACGCTCATTCATGTAAAGCAACTGAATATATCCGTTATTAGAGAGCCAGACGCATAGACGCAGAGCCGATAACACGCAGGCTAACATGACTGCTGTTATCGGCTTTTCATATTCTTTTAAACCTGCCCCGCCTAATGGGGAAAGAAAAAAACCGTAGCTGGGCAGGTTGATTTTGTGCGCTTACTCTAGATACCCTGGCGGCGGTTTTGAGAAATCAGAGCCGCCGTTTCTTTTCGTCTACCCTAAACCAACGACGACCCAACACCGTGTAAATCCACGGCGGCATATAGGAGGATGCCGCCGTGTCTATGTTTGCGTCTTTTCACAGTACCCATGATCTGCACCAGCTAAAAAAAGCCTGTTCCCAGCAGCGGAGCAATGCGGTCAGAAGTATGCACTATACCATGTAACTAAACAGCAAAATATACTCTATTACGCTCGTATGGCTTTATGCCGTCCGGGCGCTTTTTTGTCCCTATGGAGCCGAAACATCGGGCCAGCATGGCCCGAACCCTGGCCCCAGTGCCGTTCTCCGCCGCCCCATTCAGATTTACCAAAAAAATCTGAATGGAGGAAAGACAGATGGAAGTTACCATCAATTATAACGGACAAGCTGTGGCCGTGGAGGTTACGCTGGAAGTCTATGAATTTCTTGACCGGGCCGATCATAAAACGGAGAACCTGTTCCATGAACAGCGGCGGCATTGGGATGGCCGGGAGTTTGACGAGTACATCATTACCACCGAGGGTGTAGGGGTCTACGGCGAAACGCCGGAGGAATACCTTTGCCGCATGGAAACGCTGCATGAGCTGATGGCTGTTCTGGACACCTGTACCGAGGCCCAGCGCCGCCGGTTCCTGCTCTATGCGCTTGACGGGCTGAGCCTTGCAGAGATCGGTGTGCTGTGCGGCTGCTCCAAAGTGGCTGTGTATCAAAGTGTGGAGGCGGTCAGAAAAAAATTTATAAATTTCTTTGAGAACAGGCTTAACGAATGACCTGTTTTCTGGCTACCAAGTGAAAGGGATCATTTCCCTTATCTCAGCGAGGGGCGGACAGCGGACGAGCTGTCCGCCTCTCCGATTTTCAGGAGGTAAGCCTATGAAAACAATCAATCTGCGGTGGATGTATCCCCACTACCGGCATGACGAGTTTGTGGATGTTACGGACGAGGTATGGGCAGCGATGTATCAGGCCAAGCGGGAGATGGAGAACTATGAGCGTCGGAAAGTCTACCACCGCGCCTACTACTCTCTGGACGCATACAGCTGGCTGGAAAATTACGCACTGGAACACAGCAGATCGCCGGAAGATATTTTGCTGGAACGAGAAGAAATGACCACCCGCCTATACCTGATTGCAGCTCTGCCGGTGGCTCTGGCTCATGCCACTCCGACACAGGCCCGCCGTGTTCACGCCTACTACATTGCCGGTATCAAGCAGCCGGAAATCTCCCGGAGAGAGGGCGTCCACAGCAGCAAGGTCAGCGTTTCCATCCGCCGGGGTCTGCGGAATATGCGCCGCTGCTATGATGGCCTTTTCCAAACAGAGTGAGGGCATGCCTATGCAGACCATCAATCTCAAACAATATTATCCATTTTGCAAAGAGGACATTTTTGTGGAGGTGTCCGATGAGATCGTCGAAGCGTTTCTTCTGGATAAGAGAGCCGAGGCCGCCAGAGATCGCAAGATGTTCCGGTATAAGGCGTTTTATTCCCTCGATTGTAACGATGGAATCGAAAATGCCGCCATCGGCTGGGCGCAGCCATCGCCGGAGGATCATCTGATAGAAAAAGAAGAATTAGCCGAATACGAAGAACTGATACGGCGATTGTACGAAGCCATTTCCTCCCTGCCGCCTATGCAGGCTCGCCGTGTCTACGCCCGCTATATGCTGGGTATGAAAGTGAAAGATATTGCCGCAATGGAGGGTATCACGCCATCACAGGCGGGAAAATCCATCCATGCCGCACTGCGGAGGCTGCGCCGGTACTTTGCTCGACAGAAATGGACGGTCAATCTATGAGTATTTTCAAAAAAAGAGGTGCATGACATGGACGAAAAAATTACAGCCCACCCCCAAAAAGAAGAACGGGAGAAAGTCCTGAAGGAGATTCGGCAGCTTGAAAACCGAAAGAAGATTTTGGAGAACAAGCAGCGGAACGAAGAACGCAGGGTTCGCACCCGCCGCCTGATTGAGCGTGGAGCCGTTTTGGAGGGGATTTTCCCGTTGGCTCCCGACCTTTCCGGCGCAGAGGTTAAAGCATTTTTGATTGCCCTGTCCCATCTTCCGGGGGCTGCGGAATTGACTGCAAACCTGCCAAAATCCGGGGACACCCCATAAGTCCCTTGTTCACAAGGGCGCACTTATACACCGTTGCCGGTGCTGTGCGCCCTGCCGGGGGCATTGCGTACTTCGTCCGCGATGGGGCGCTACACTCCCCAAACCCCTTGTGCGCTCTGCGCAGCCAGACACCCGCTTTGCGTCTGTCCGGCTCCACGGAGCCTGAAATATCCCCGCCGAAAGGAGGTGCCACCCATAGATTTTTGCCATATTCCCGTCAGTATCATCAAGCGCAGCGCAGGCCGTTCTGCTGTTGCCGCAGCTGCTTACCGCAGCGGAACCAAGCTGACAAATGAATGGGATGGAATGACCCACGACTACACCCGGAAAGGCGGCATTGTCCATGCGGAGATCATGCTGCCTGCCCACGCCCCGCCGGAATTTGCAGACCGTTCTATCCTCTGGAACAGCGTGGAGCAAATCGAGAAAGCAAGGGACAGCCAGCTTGCCCGTGAGATCGAGGCAGCTCTGCCCCGTGAACTGTCCGGTGAACAGCAGCTTGCCCTTGTGCGCACCTATGTGAAGGACAACTTTGTAGACAAAGGAATGTGTGCTGACTTTGCTATCCATGACAAGGGAACCGGCAACCCTCATGTCCATATCATGCTGACGCTCCGGCCTCTGAAAGAAAATGGACAGTGGGGCGCAAAGTGCCGCAAGGCATACGATCTGGACGAGAATGGACAGCGTATCCCGGATGGGAAAGGCGGCTGGAAAAATCATCGGGAGGATACGACCGACTGGAACGATAAAGGAAATGTGGAGATTTGGCGGGCAGCGTGGGCAGCCTACACCAACCGGGCACTGGAATCTGCCGGTAGACCGGAGCGTATTGACCACCGCAGCTACAAGCGGCAGGGCATTGATAAAATTCCCTCTGTCCATCTGGGGCCAGCCGCCAGCCAAATGGAAAAGCGCGGTATCCGCACAGACAAGGGAGAAGTAAACCGGCAGATCGCCGCCGACAACAAGCTGCTGAAAGAAATCAAAGCCCGCATTACCCGTCTTTATCGCTGGTCGAAAGCCGAAACGGAAAAACCACAAACACAGCAAAGCAGCTTGACAGCTTTGTGGGAGGCCCAGCAGCAGTTGAACGCTCCCCGCACCCGCACCGGAAAAATCCGGGCCTTGCAGGAAAGCGCTGCGCTGTTCAGCTTTTTGCAGGCAAACAGCATCCAGTCTATGCAGCAGCTTCATGAAAAAATCGCTGATATGAACAGCCGTTA